>ENA-UOJS01000141-UOJS01000141.1-human-gut-metagenome-genome-assembly--contig:-C74-NODE-141-length-80489-cov-38.917535_pt1 | contig 80489 bp, 63 predicted proteins | sample MGYA00242355_ERZ723902 | MGnify/ENA metagenome assembly ERZ723902
CGCCCTGCGTCGGCCTCGCACTTCGACCCACGCACCCCGGCTCGCACTCCGGTCCTACACTCCGGCCCCGTGTTCCGGGAGGGACGGCTCTTGCGCTTCGAGCCCGCACTCCGGTCCTCGCGCTTCGGCCCACGCACCCCGGCTCGCACTCCGGTCCCGTGTTCCGGGCGGTGCGCTCCGGTCTCGCGCTCCGGTCCCGTGTTCCGGGCGGTGCGCTCCGGTCTCGCGCTCCGGTCCCGTGTTCCGGGCGGCGTACCCCGGTCCCGTGCTCCGACCCAGACCTGCCCCCCCACATTCTGCCCCACGCTTTGGGCGGCGGATTCTGGCGGCGGCTCTTGCGCTCCGGCCCCGCACTCCGGCTCTGCACCCCGGTCCTCGCACTCCGCCCCCCTGCACCTCGGTTTTGCACTCCGCCTCCTGCACTCCGGTCTCGCACCCCGCCCTCGCGCCCCGGCTCCTGCATTCCCGCCCCGCATTCCGGGCGGCGGTTTTGAAGGGCGGTTTTCGGGCGACATTCTGGAACGTCGCATTCCGGGCGGCGTTTTTGAAGGAGGGTTTCCGGGCGGCGTTTTGGAACGTCGCATTCCGAGTGGCGATTTCCTTGTGAGGCCCCCGCGGCGTGTTTCTGAGCTCCGAATTTTGGCAAACCAACAAAATAAGATATATTTGTAGATTGATTCTAACTTCTTACAGACAATGAAAACCAAATTGCTGGCGCTTGCCATGCTGCTTGGCAGCATGAGCGTCGTGGCTCAGAACCCCTATATCGCACTCGAAGGGGCGACCGAAGGGGCCGAGGGTGTGGTCGTGTCGCTGCCGCGTACGATTCTGGCGGTCGACGTGACGGTGGAGCATGACGTAACCCTCGCGGGTCCCTATGCGCGTTATGCCCAGAAGTTCCTGGGTGTGCGCGCCCCGCTGACCGACAAGTCGGTCTATGCGGTTAAGAGCGCCCGCGTCTCGCTGCTCGACGACGAGGAGTTCCTCGCCGCACCCCAGCTTCCCGCAGCGGCGCAGCTCAGCGAGCAGCTCTACGCCCGGGCCGAGGGCGAATTCCCGCGGCTGCAGGCCGACAAGAACTCCTCCACCGTGCGGACGCTCGAGGAGGCTGCCGAGGAGGCCGCATCGACGATTTTCTCGCTGCGCCGCCACCGCCTCGAGCTCATCACGGGCGAGGCGGGCGAGAATGTCTTCGGCGAGGGGCTCAACGCCGCCCTCGAGGAGATTGCCCGCCAGGAGCAGCTCTACCTCGAACTCTTCCTGGGCAAGCACGTGGTCACCACCTCGACCAGCCGCTTCGTGGTCTATCCCGATGCCGGCAACCGGCAGTACATCGTCTGCCGCTTCAGCGAGGGGAGCGGCCTGCTGCCCGAAAACGACCTCTCGGGCGACATCGTGCTGCTGCAGATTGAGCCTACGGGAGCCTCGATTGCCGTGCCCGAGACCTCGCCCAAGGAGAGCAACGCGGTCAGCTGCCGCGTAGCCGCTCCCGCCACCTGTGCCGTGATATGCGGCGGCCGCGAGTATTCGCGCTCGGTGCTTCCGCTCTTCGAATTCGGACGTACGGTCAAAATCGCGCTTCCGCGCCGCAAGTAATGGCTGACTTCACCTCCCGCATGGTCGCCCTTCTGGGGGCGATGCGCCGTGAGCGCAACGGTGCCGTGGCCGATGCCATGCGCTACTACGGCGCCGACTACGGCCTGAACTACGGCGTCAGTCTGCCGACCGTGCGCACGCTGGCCCGCGCCTGCGGCCGCGACCACGAATTTGCCCGCTACCTCTACGCCCAGGAGGTGCGCGAACTGCGCCTCGCGGCGCTCCACATCGCCGAGCCCGAGCGGCTCACGGCCGACGAGTTCGCCTTCTGGGGCGGCGGCATCTGCAACTCGGAGGTGGCCGAGGAGGCCGCCTTTGCGCTGCTGGGACGGATTGACGCCTTCGACGAACTCTTCCGCAGCTGGTGCAACGGCGGAACGCTGCTTGAGGGCTACGCCGCCGTGATGGCGGCCGCCCGCCGCGAGGATTCGCTCAACCACATCGATACCGCTGCCGCATGGCTGCGCCGCGTGGCGGCCTCGGAGGAGCACTCGGCCGCCCGGCTTGCCGGCCGCGGCGTGGCGACCCTCTTCGTAGCCTGCGGCTCACGAAACGAGGAGAACCGGCTGGCGGTGTTCCGCGTGACCGGTTCTCTGGGGACCTCTCCTGCCGAAGACTGCGTCCACGAGGAGGTCACCGCAATGTTGGGCGAATAGCGCCGCAGCCGTTCGGGCCGCCGTTCGTCCGTATCTCTGTCTGGCGACGGTTCCGGCATCGCTTCCCCGCTGCCCAACGGCCCCTGCGTCCCGGGCGGGCGGCAGGGGAGCGGTGAGCGTGGAACGGGGCGCGGTGAGCGGGGATGTCGGCAGTCGGTTCGGCCCCTTTGCTGCAAAGATTGTTCCGCAGCGGGGCGTCGCGCCCGAAAATATCTGAAAAACAGCCATCCGGAAGGATTGGGACCCATAAGTCCGCTCCTTCCGGATGGCTGTTTTGTGTGTGTGGGGCTCAGCGTGCCGTCTACTCCACGAAGAGCGCCTTGGGCAGCTGCGCGACGTTGTTGATTTCGACCACCTCGATGCCTTTCGGTCGGCGGGCCGAGCGGCTCAGATAGCCCGAGACGACGATGCGGCGGAAGCCCAGACGCGCCGCCTCGCTGATGCGCTGCTCGGTGCGCGGCGCCGGCCGCACCTCGCCCGAAAGCCCGATTTCACCGGCGCAGCAGACCCCCTCGGCAATGGGCCGGTCGTAGTACGACGAGATGACCGCCGCAACGACCGCCAGGTCAAGCCCCGGGTCGGCCACCTTGAAGCCGCCGGCGAAGTTCAGGAAGACATCCTTCTGGAACATCTTCATCCCGAGCCGCTTTTCGAGCACGGCCAGCAGCATGCTCATCCGCTTGGTGTCGAATCCCGTCGCCGTGCGCTGCGGCGTTCCGTACGCCGCGCCGCTCACCAGCGCCTGAACCTCAATCAGATAGGGACGTATGCCGTCGGCCGAGGCCCCGACGGCGATGCCGCTCAGCGGCTCGTCGTAGTGCGTGAGCAGAATCTCCGAGGGGTTGTCCACCTCGCGCAGCCCCGAGTCGAGCATCTCGAAGACGCCGATTTCGAACGTGGCGCCGAAGCGGTTCTTGATGCCCCGCAGGATGCGGTAGACGTTGTTGCTGTCGCCCTCGAACTGCAGCACCACGTCGACGATGTGCTCCAGCACCTTCGGCCCGGCGATGGCGCCGTCCTTGGTGATGTGGCCGATGATGAAGATGGAGGTGCCGGTGCTCTTGGCATACTTGAGCAGCGTGGCGGCGCACTCGCGAATCTGCGAGATGCTCCCCGCCGAGGAGTCGAGCAGCTCGGTGTAGATGGTCTGAATCGAGTCGATAATCACCAGGTCGGGGCGCTGCTCCTCGATTTGCGCCACGATGTTTTCGAGCAGCGTCTCGGCGTAGACCAGGCAGTCGTCGTTGCCGATGCCGATGCGCGTGGCGCGCATCTTGATTTGCTCGGCCGACTCCTCGCCCGAGACGTAGAGCGTCTTGAGCGAGTTGGCCGCCAGGGCAATCTGCAGCGAGAGGGTCGACTTGCCGATGCCGGGCTCGCCGCCCAGCAGGATGAGCGAGCCGGGGACCAGTCCGCCGCCCAGCACGCGGTTCACCTCGCTGTTGCCCAGGTCGATGCGCCGGTGGTCGCTCTCGCGGATGTCGCGGACCCGCTGCGGGCGCGAGGCGGGGAGCCCGCCGGCCAGCGCCGAGGCGGGCGACGAGCTCTCGCGGGCGACAATTTCTTCGGTGAAGGTGTTCCATTCGCCGCACGAGGGGCAGCGGCCGAGCCACTTCGGGGCTTCGAAGCCGCAATTCTTGCAGAAGTATGCTTTCTTGACCTTGGCCATGGTTGTGGTGTGTGATGCCTGGGTTGGGGCGTGTGATGCTTTCGCTTTAGTAGTAGATATGCGACGTCTGCTCGTAGCGCACCACCGACTGGATGTCGGCGTCGGGGTAGAGCGCGCGGAACTGCTCCGTGAGGTCCTCGCCGAAGCGCGCAAGGCGCTGACCCTCCGCGTCGGTGTAGTAGGAGAGCGTGCAGCGGCGCTCCTGGTCGCCGCCGTAGTAGAGGGTGATATCCGTCGAGCCGGGCAGCTTGACGAAGGCGCCGCTCAGCGCCTCGCCGTCGGCCGTGGGCCGCACGGTCAGCCGGCCGCCGTTGTACTCCACGTAGTCGAGCGTGTAGGAGCCTCCGACCTGAACGGGTGCCGAGGCCAGCACCGCCGCGCGGATTGCGTCGGCCAGCGGCGTGGCGCTGCCTTCGCCGCCCTCCGTGCCTTCGCCGCCTTCGCTGCCTTCGGAGCCGTCACTCCCGTCGCTGCCCGAGCCGCCGCCGGTTCCTGCGGACCCCTCCGAGCCGTCGCTCCCGCCGCTGCCCGAGCCGCTGCCGGTGTTGTCCGAGCCGCCGGTTCCCTCACCGTCGGAGCCGTCTCCGAGCTCGGTGCCGGGATTTTCGGGGTCGGTGGGCTCGGTCGGCGTCTCCTCGGTCACCGAGACCGCAGCCTCGATGGCCGTCACCTCGTAGCGGGTCGTGTAGTAGACCTCCGAAGGCTCCGAGCAGGCCGCCAGCGCGGCCGTCAGCAGCGCCAGCAGGCGGCAGATTGATTTGCTGTTCATGGCGTTCCGTTCGTTAGCTTAGAGCCCCATCTCCCGGTCGATGAGGATGACCTTGATGCGCCCCCGCGGGTGGCAGCGCAGCATCTCCATGCGCGTGTTGCAGATGCGGTCGGGCGAGTTGCAGTCGGCGCAGACGCCCGTTTTGGCGCAGGGGGTGCGGAAGCCGGGATGGCGGGCGATGTTGCGCGGCGCGGCGATGTCGCGGATGCGCTGCTCGGCCTCCTCGCGGCTCTCGGTGAGCTTGTTGCGCCCGGCCACGAGCAGCACCTTGCGCGGTCCGAAGGCTACGGGGGCGATGCGGTTGCCGACCATGTCGAGCCAGTGGAGCGTGCCGGCCGTCGTGACGGCGTTGATGCCCGTGATGAAGAGGTCCGACATGAGCGCCCGGCGGCGGATTTCGAGCCGTTCGGGACGCGGCATCGAGGCGTCGAATCCGTCGAGCAGCGTGAAGCGTTCGTCGCCGCGCAGCCACTCGATGATGCCCGTCTCGCGCATGGTCATAGAGTCGCCGAACGAGACCAGGCCCGGCGCTTCGCGCTCGATTTCCTCCTTCATGCAGGTGAAGGCCTCTTCGGGCGTTGCGACGACTACAGCGTCGAATCCATGGCGGCGCAGCGCCTCGGCGCAGCGTTCGAGTCGTTCGGCGGCTGCCGGTGCAGTGTTCTGTGGGGTCGTTGTGTTCATGGTTCGATGGATGTTTTTTGGGTGTTGGGCGCAGCGCTGCGGCCGTCTTGCCGGCCCGCGGTGCGGGCAGAGGCAGGGACGGCCGCGTGCGCGGTTACTTGATGAAGAATCGGTAGATGTCGTTGCCGTTGGCGTAGAGGACGAGCGCCAGGATGATGATGAGCCCGACGTACTGGGCCGTCTCAAGCACCCGTTCGCTCACCTTGCGCCCCGTGAGCATCTCCCAGAAGGTGAAGATGGCGTGGCCGCCGTCGAGCCCCGGGATGGGGAGGATGTTCATGACGGCCAGCATGATGGAGAGGAAGGCGGTCGTCAGCCAGAAGCCCTCCCAGTTCCAGCTGCCGGGGAAGATGCTGCCGATGGCGATGAAGCCGCCGAGCTCCTCGTAGAGCTTCGTCTTGGGCTGCACGATGAGCTTCAGCTGCTCCCAGTAGGAGGAGAGCATCCGTCCCGCCTTGCGGAAGCCGGCGGGGATGGACTCCCAGAAGGTGTACTCCTGCGTGCGGAGCGTGTAGGGCGCCAGAGCCAGCACGCCCAGCTTGCCCTCCGCCGTGACGGGCAGCGTGAAGTGCAGCAGCGAGTCGCACCCCGCACGCTTGACGGCGAGCCTTACCTCGCCTCCGGCGTGGCTCTTGAGCAGCGCCTGGTAGCCCGGGAATTCGAGCCCCGTGGAGTCCTCCATTGCGACAATCTCATCGCCGTGCCGCAGCGCCGAGGCCCCCGGAACGACGACGCTGTCGACGAGGAAGGGGTGGCGCAGCGTGAAGAGGTCCTCGTAGGCCCTCTCGCGGCGCATGTCAATCAGCTCCTGGAGCGGCAGCGTCAGCGTGACCTGCTCGCCGTCGCGTTCGACGACCACCTCGCGGTCGCCCTTGGTGATGAGCAGCCCGTTGAGCAGCGTCTGGATGTTGTTCACGGGCTCGCCGTCGAGCGAGACGAAGCGGTCGCCGTCGCGGAAGCCGAGCCGGTGGCCCGTCTCGTTGAAGTTGTAGCCCCAGCGGGCATCCTCGTTCGAGAGGTAGCTGTCGCCCCAGACGTAGCAGATGCCGCAGTAGATGACGATGGCCAGCAGGACGTTCATCACAACGCCGGCAATCATCACCAGGAAGCGCTGCCAGGCCGGTTTGGCGCGGAACTCGTCCGGCTTGACCGGCTGTTTCATCTGCTCCTTGTCCATCGACTCGTCAATCATGCCGGCAATCTTCACGTAGCCGCCCAGCGGCAGCCAGCCCAGACCGTACTCCGTGTCGCCGCGCCTGAACTTGAAGAGCGAGAACCAGGGGTCGAAAAAGATGTAGAACTTCTCGACGCGGATGCGGAAGACGCGGGCCATGATGAAATGGCCCAGCTCGTGGATGCCGACCAGAATCGTGAAGCAGAGGAAGAATTGAAGCGCTTTAATCAGAATATCCATTGTGTGTCGTACTTGTTCAGAGTTTGAGGTATTCGGCGGCCAGGCGGCGGGCCTCGTCATCGGCCGCGGCGTAGTCGTCGAGCGTCGGGCGGAGGGTGAATGCGGCGTGTTCGAGCGCATACTCGATGGCGCGGACAATCTCCAGCCAGGGGCACTTCCCGGCCAGGAAGGCCGCCACGGCCCGTTCGTTGGCGCCGTTCATCGTGCAGGCGGCCGTGCCGCCCCGCCGCAGGCATTCGTAGGCGATGTCGAGCGCCGGATACTTGCGCCGGTCGACCGCCTCGAAGGTGAGCTGCGGATGGTCGAGGAAGTTGAAATGCTCCTGCGGGCGGCTGGCCCGGCGGGGGTAGAAGAGCGCATAGCTGATGGGCATCCGCATGTCGGGGGTCCCCAACTGCGCCTTGATGGCCCCGTCGTCGAACTCGACCATCGAGTGGACAATCGACTGCGGGTGGAGGATGACGTCAATGCGGTCGGCCGGCATGTCGAAGAGCCAGCGCGCCTCGATGACCTCGAAGCCCTTGTTGACGAGCGTCGAGGAGTCAATTGTGATTTTGGCCCCCATGTGCCACTGGGGGTGGTGGAGCGCCTGCTCGACGGTGACGTCGGCGAGCGCCTCGGCGGGCAGGTCGCGGAACGAACCGCCGCTGCAGGTGACGATGAGCCGCCGCGGCCGCGAGCTCTCGCCCGCCAGACACTGGAAGATGGCCGAGTGCTCCGAGTCGACGGGCAGAATCGGCGCCCGCTTCTCGGCCGCCAGGCGCATGACCACCTCGCCGCCCACCACGAGCGACTCCTTGTTGGCCAGCGCCAGCTTCTTGCCCGCGCCGAGTGCGGCGACGGTGGGGTGGAGCCCCGCGTAGCCCACCAGCGCATTGACGACCACCTGCGTGTCGCCCCCTGCGGCAACCTGACGGACGGCATCCTCGCCCGCGTAGACCTTCACGTCGGTGTCGCTCAGCGCGTCGCGCAGCGGGGCGTAGCAGCTCTCGTCGGCGATGACGACCGTGTCGGCGTCGAATTCACGGGCCTGAAGGGCCAGCTGCCGCCAGTTGCGGTGGGCCGTCAGGATGCGGGCTTCGAAGAGTTCGGGATTTTCGCGGACGATGTCGAGGGTCTGCGTACCGATGGAGCCGGTCGACCCCAGAATGGCAAGGCGTTGTTTCATGAGGTTCAGAATACGATGTAGTTTTCGGGGTTGACCGGCTTGCCGTTGTTCCACAGCTCGAAGCCGAAGAGCCGCACCTGTCCGTCGACCGGTTCGGCGTTGTAGCCGATTTGCGCACCGCCGCGCACGGCCTGTCCCGTCGTGACGAGCGACTGCGAGAGGTTGCGGTAGACCGAGAGCAGGTTGTTGGCGTGCTGGATGATGATGGTGTACCCCGACTCGGGGCTCCAGAGGCTCTGGATGACCGTGCCGCTCTCGACGGCCGAGACGGGGGCGTCCGATGTGGCGACAATCCCGACGCCCAGACGTCCCTGCGCCACGTCGAAGCTCTGGGTGATGATGCCCTCGATGGGGGCGAGCAGCTCCATCGATTCGCGCAGCGCGCGCCGCGGGGCCTTCTGCGAGGCGCTCAGCGAGTAGGGTCCGTCACCCTCCATCTGGGCGCGCAGCAGCGAGTCCTCGTGCGAGGGCATGACCAGCACCTTGCTCAGCCGCGAGGAGTCGCTCGAGGCGATGGTCCTCATGACGGGGGTCTTGCCCTCCATGATGAGGGCGATGTTCTGGTTGTAGGTCATCATCTGGTTCATCACGCGCTCCATCGAGTCGAGGCGGATGATGTTCTGCACGAGGCTTTCGCGCGAGCGGTCGGCCTCGGTCCGGTAGCCGGGCAGGAACTCCAGCACGGGGGAGTAGGCCACCAGCGAGAGAATCAGGATGAAGAGCAGCAGCACGAAGGCCACCAGTGCGGCGAAGATGCTTGCCGGCGAGAGGTGCAGGTGCCACTCCTCGCTGTTGTCGGTGGCGTTGAGCATGCTGAAGCGCCGCTTGCGGAAGAAGTTCCGCCACCAGGAACCTATTTTTTTCTGAATGTCCATCTTCTGCGGAGTGATAATCCCGACAAAGATACGAATTTTACGCAAAAACCCTGCGCCTGCGGCTCAATTCGCGCCTTGAGTTCGCAGCGGTCGCCTTCGCCGCCCCTGCCCCTGCCGCGCGGGTCGGTCCTGCGACGCTGCCGCGCCGCCGCCTCTGCCGTTTCCGCAGCGCCGAGCCGCGTTCCGGGAGGACCGCATGTCCGGCACGACATTGCCTTTCGGGCGGGCCGTCGTTCCTGCCTCTGCCGCGCGGGTCAGCCTTGCCCCTGCCGCGCCGCCGCTCTTGCCTCTGCCGCGCCGCCGCTCTTGTCGCGCCTGCCGTGCGGAGCCGTATTCCGGGCGGTGGCGGGCCAACCGTTTGACACCTGGCGGCTTTTCGATGCCCCGATGCGGACCGGGAAGCAAAGGTTCGCTTATTTTTATTACCTTTGCGGTGTCCATAGGATAACGATTCAAATTCGATGATATTATGGTGAAACCTACTTTATTGGTCCTCGCTGCCGGCATGGGCTCGCGCTACGGCTCGCTCAAGCAGATGGACGGGGTCGGCCCCAACCGGGAGGCCATTATCGACTATTCGGTCTACGACGCCATCCGCGCCGGATTCGGCAAGGTCGTATTCGTCATTCGGCACTCGTTTGCCAAGGAGTTCCAGGAGGTCTTCTCCGCCGAGCGGTTCGGCGGCCGCATCGCCGTCGAGTATGTCTTCCAGGAGCTCGACTACCTGCCCGAGGGGCTGACGGTGCCCGAGGGCCGCGTCAAGCCGTGGGGCACGAACCACGCCGTGATGATGGCGGCCAAGGCCATCCACGAGCCCTTTGCGGTCATCAATGCCGACGACTTCTACGGCGCGGAGGCCTACCGGACCATCGGCGACTACCTCGCACAGCTCGACGGCAGCCGCAACCGCTACTGCATGGTGGCCTACGACCTGAACCGCACCCTCTCGGAGAACGGCACCGTCTCGCGCGGCATCTGCTCGGTCGACGGCGAAGGCAACCTGACGGCGATGGTCGAGCGGACGCAGATTGAGCGCGTGGCCGACGGCCGCATCCTCTTCCACGACGGCGGGGCCGACGAACCGCTGGCCGAGGATACCCCCGTCTCGATGAACCTCTTCGGCTTCACGCCCGACTACTTCGACTACTCGGCCGCCTACTTCAAGGAGTGGTTTGCGGCCAACCGCGAGAACCTCAAGGCCGAGTTCTACATCCCGACGATGGTCAACAAGCTCATCGGCGAGGGGACGGCTTCGCTGCGGGTGCTGCGCAGCACGGCGCAGTGGCACGGCGTGACCTACAAGGAGGACAAGCCGGCGCTGATGGCCAGCATCGAACGGATGATTGCCGAGGGCAAGTATCCGCGCAACCTTTGGAAATAACGGCCGGCAGCGGCAGCGGAGGTTGGCGGCCGGGAACTGTGTACGGAGATAACGGCCGGAAGCAGGGACCGGAGCGGCTGATGCTGCGGCCGGAACAGCCGCCGGAAGCAGGGACCGGAGTTGACAGCCGGGCACGGCGGCCGGAGATAAGGGTCGGCTGCAGGGACCGGAAACGGCTGATGCAGCGACCGGCAACAATGGCCGGAGATAACGACAAATACAGCGGCGCTCTGCCGCGTATTGGATGAAAGAGGCCATCCACCAGTCGGTGGATGGCCTCTCTGTTTTGTTTCGGTTCCCGGAGCTCCTTGCCAAGGGGGAGGGTGATGGGGGCGTCGGGCATGCGGGTGCCGGGCGTGCGGAGGACAGGCTCGCAGGTGTCGGGCGTGCGGAGAATGGGCGTGCGTGCGGCGGTCAGTCGAGATAGCCCGCGCGGACCAGCTCCTCGCGGATTTTTACCCAGTCGGCCACGGGGCGCTTCACCCCGTCGATGAAGCGGATGGGGCACCCCAGCGCGCTGTCGTCGATGTAGAGGTCCGCATGGATTTTGGGCGACTGCGTCCAGCGGTGCTGCTCGGGATTCTCGTTGACGGCGTAGAGCGGAATATCCCGCTCGGCAAACCAGGCAAGCGCCTTGTCGAGCAGCCGGCCGCTGCGCATCGTGCAGAGGATGAGCCGGCATCCGTTGTCGGTCAGCTCGCGGAGCACGGGCACGGCGCCGGCATCCTCGCCCACGTGGGGGTACTCGTGGGTGACGACCGTGCCGTCGAAATCGACGGCGATGACTGCATCGTGTATGGCCATGGCTTGAGGTCTTTGTGTGTCGGCGGGTTACTTACGCCCTGTCGTGCTTGCGGTGGTGATGGTGGCGGTGGCTCTGCTCCTCCCCGCTGCGCGTCAGAAGCCGGCGCAGGAAGTTCAGAATCCGCTTGCGGTAGCTCGTCTCCTGGTAGTCGTCGCCGTAGCCGTACCCGTAGGTGTAGCCATATCCGTACCCGTATCCATAACCGTACCCGTATCCGTATCCGTGGCGGCGGCTGCGGGCGCCGTTGAGGACGATGCACATGTTGCGGAGCTTCTTTTCGCGGTAGAGCCGTTCGATGTCGGGCAGCTGGCGGCGGTCCAGAACCCCCTCGCGGATGATGTAGATGCAGAGGTCGCACAGACGGTCGGTGCTGATGGCGTCGGCTACCGACATGGCCGGCGTCGAGTCGATGAAGATGTAGTCGTAGCGCGTGCGGAGCTCGGCTATGAGCGTATCGAGCCGGTCCGAAAGCAGCATCTCGGCCGGGTTGGGCGGCTGGATGCCGGCATAGACGACATCCAGATTGTCGTGAACGCCGGAGCGGGAGATTATCTGGCCTGCGTCGGTGATGGAGCCCGAAAGGTAGGCGGTGATGCCTCGCGAATCCTTGCCGTGGCCGAATTCGCTCGAGAGGGCGTGGCGGCGCAGGTCGAGGTCGAGCAGCACCACCTTTTTCCCGGCCATGGCCAGCGTGACGGCGAGGTTGACGGCCACGAAGGTCTTGCCGGCGTGGGGGTTCGACGAGGTGAAGAGGACGCACTGCAGGCGGCTCTGGCTCGACACGTTCATGAAGTTCATGTTCGAGCGCAGCATGCGGAAGGCCTCCGAGAGGGCGTCGCGGCCCGCCTCGCGCACGGCGACGATGCCCTTCGTGGTCTCACCCTCGTAGAGGGGAACATCACCCAGGAAGGGGGCGCTCAGATTCTCCTCGATGTCCCTGCGGCCGCGGATGGTCGTGTCGAGCATGCTCAGCAGGAAGAGCAGGCCGAAGGGAATGGCCAGTCCGACGATGAGCGCAATGCCGAGAATCATCGACGATTTGGGGGCGATGGGGGCTCCCGAGCCGTATGCCAGGTCGATGACGCGGGCGTTGCTCTCCGCCACGGCCAGGTTGAGCTGCGTCTCCTCCTGCTTGTTGAGCAGGTAGAGGTAGAGCTCCTCCTTGATTTTCTGCTGGCGGGCGATGCCGAGCATCTCCTTCTCCTGCGAGGGGACCGTCGAGATGCGGCGGTTGGCCTGCTCCTCCTCCGTGCGCAGGGCGTTGCGCTGGATTTCGAGCGCGCGGATGTGCGAGTCGAGCGAGGCGATGATGGAGCGGCGTACGGCCGCCAGGTTGTTGTCCAGCTCCTGCATCACGGGGTTGTTGGCCGAGCTGTTCTCGCTGAGCTTCTCGCGGCGGAGAATCCCCTCGTTGTAGGCCGAAATCTGCTCGGTGATGCCCGAGTTGGCGATGGCGGCCATGGCGGGAATCAGGTCGCCGGCATGCTCCCTGTCGAGCAGGTAGGAGCGGATGAACTCCGCCACGTTGATTTGGTTCTCGAGTGAGAGCCCCTCGGCCTTGAACTGCGAGCTCTCCTCGACGTTGCGCGTCGCCTCGCTCGCGAGGTCCACCATGCGGTTGTCCCTCTTGAAGTTCTCGATGTCGCGGTCCACGTCGTTCAGCTCGCTGCCGATGATTTCGAGGCGCGAGTGGATGAAGTCGGCCGTCTCTTCGGAGATGCGCCGCTTGTCGGCGATGGCGTCGTTGTTGTAGACCGTGATGAGGGTGTTGATGACATCCTCGGCCCGCTTGGGCACCGCGTCGTTCATCGCGATGCCGACCACCGAGGTCTGCTTGTCCTCCACGGCGCACTTGACGGCGGCCCGGTAGGCCGACGTGGCCGCCTCGAGCGAGCTTTTCGCAACCTGGATGGCCGTTCCCTCGTCGGCGGGCGAGAGGTAGAGCGTCTTGCGGATAATCATCCGCCCCAGCGGGGTGGAGACCGTATCGCCGTAGGCGGCCGTTACGACGCGGCCGCGCTCCTCGTCGGAGATGTAGCCGTCGTTGAAGTCGGTGAGTTCGACCTGCTCGCCGCCGGCCAGCGGACGGGCCCGGAACGAGAAGGACTGGTTCTCGCCCTCGTCCACGAAGTCGGCCTCGATGGGCGACCGTCCGTAGAGGTCCTGCGTGCGGAGCCCGCTGCGCTTCGAGTAGCCGGTCGTCAGACGGAGCGTGCGGACCACCTCCTGCATCAGCCGGCGCGACTGGAGGATGAAGATTTCATTGTCGACGCTGTTGCGGCTCTGGAAGCCCGAGATGTCGCTGAAGACCGAAATATCCATGTTGGCCCCCTTGCGGTCGTCCTTGACCAGGATGGTGGCCTTGCGGCTGTAGACCTTCGGCGTGCGGGCCAGGTAGAGGTAGCCTGCCCCCAGGCAGACGATGACCGATATGGCGAACCAGTACCAGTTGGCCAGTATCATCTGGATGAGGTCGTGCAGCGAGAACATCCCCGCTTCGGAGGTCTCGTTCTGGGGTGCGTGTTGCGTATTGGGTGTCTGTTCAATCATGGTCGCGGATTATTTTCTGGAAAGGGTTACGACGAGCGTCGCAATCGAGATGGCGGTGCTCACCAGCGAGATGTAGAACGAGCGGTCCTGGCTGATTTGACCCGAGCGGGCCTTCTTCTTGTTGGGCTTGACGTAGACCACGTCGTTCTGCTGGAGGTAGAAGGCCGGCGAGTCGAAGATATCCTTCGAGCGCAGGTCGAGGTACTCGATGGTGCGCACGCCGTTCGTCTCGCGGATGACGGCCACCTCGTCGCGCATGCCGTAGACCGTCAGGTCGCCGGCCATCGCCAGCGCATCGAAAATCGAGACGCGGTCGTTCTTGATTTCGTACTCGCCCGGATGGGCCACCTCGCCGATGACCGAGAACTTCATGTCGGCGAACTCCACGTTCACCGTCGGGTCGTTCAGATACCCGCCCTCGACAATCCTGTCGGCGATGGCCTTGGCCAGTTCGCTGCGGGTCATGCCGCGGCAGTCGATTTTTCCGATGATGGGCATGTCGAACATGCCGTGCTCGTCCACCGTGCGGACCTGAAGCGAGGAGGCGTCGCTCGAAGAACTTGTTCCGGTAGTTGACAGCGCGTTGTAGCCCGAAGCCGTATTGAAGGGGGCGGCCAGTTCGGGGTCCTTGCTGTTGACCACGACGGTGAGTCGGTCGAGCGGCTGGATGCGGATTTGACCCTTGAGGGCTGTCTGTTCTGGAGTGTATGGGGTGGCATCCTGGAGGTACCAGGTCTTTTTGGCGGCTCTTTGCGTTGCACACGACGTGAAGGCAAGCGCCGCGAAGCAAGCGACGGAGAGCAGGAGAAAACGGAAAAATCTCATCTGTTTCAGGATAATTGTATACGCCCCGCAAAGGTAGTAAAGTTTTCCGAAAAATCCAGCGGTGCAATTTGCTATTTGTGCCGCAGTTGGACCGATTGAGCGTCCGTCGGGGCAGGGTGCGGGATGCGGCGCCGGAGTTGAGGTGTTGCGGCGGCGGAGCTCCCTCTGGGGACGCTCAGGGCCGGTGCCGCGCGCTCTTTTGCGGGATTCGGCGTTCAGCCGTATCAAAATTGCCGGAAAAAGTGTATTTTTGGTCCTCCGAAGCGTCGCCGGACGCTCTGGATGCCGGCTTCCGGCCGTGCCAATCCCTCCCGACGCCCTCCCCGATTCGTTCGGCGGGGCATTCCTCCGGCGGACTTCGCTCTGGACCGCAACGTCGGCGAGCGATGCAGTGAACGGCGCGGCGCGACGCGGGTGCGGCAGGGAGGCGGAGCTTCCGCCGCCGGCCCGGTTTGCCCCAGTCCGGTTTGCCGCCGGTCCGTACCGGTCTGTGCCGGTCCGTCCAGTCGGTCCAGCACGGACCCGGTCCGTCCCGGTCCGTCCCGGTCCCGGGAGCGCTGGAGGCGGAGCAAAATGTGAACAGTTTGATTTGAAAGGTAATAAGAGACAATGGATGCGATGAATCATCCCGAATGGAGCTATCAGGCCGTCATCTACGAAATGAACGTCCGCCAGCTCACCCCCGAAGGGTCGCTTCGGGCCGCAGCCGCGCGGCTGCCGATGCTGCGCGACATGGGCATCGATGCCGTATGGCTCATGCCCGTCTATCCCATCGGCGTCGAGGGGCGCAAGGGCTCGCTGGGCTCCTACTATTCGATTCGCGACTACTGCGCCATCAACCCCGAGATGGGGACGATGGCCGATTTCGACGCCTTCGTGGCCGAGGCGCACCGCCTGGGCATGAAGGTGCTGCTGGACTGGGTGGCCAACCATACGGCGCGCGACGCCCGCTGGATTGTCGAAAAGCCCGCCGACTGGTACGAACGCGACGCCTCGGGCGCACCCGCCGTGCCGTGGGACTGGACCGACACGGCGAAGCTCAACTACGCCAACCGCGCCGTCTGGGAGGGTGAGGCCGAGGCGATGGAGTTCTGGCTCCGCGAGCACGGCGTCGACGGCTTCCGCTGCGACATGGCGATGCTCGTGCCGGTGGAGTTCTGGCATGAGACGGTCCGCCGCCTGCGCCTTATGAAGCCCGACCTCTTCATGCTGGCCGAGGCCGAGGAGACGAACCTCTTCGAGCACGGCACCTTCGATGCCTGCTACGCCTGGCAGATGCACCACCTGATGAACGATGTGGCGCAGGGTCGGGTGCGGGTCACGGCGCTGCGCGACTACATCTACGCCGACCGCGGCCGCTACCCCGAGTCGGCCATGCGGCTCACCTTCACCTCGAACCACGACGAGAATTCGTGGAGCGGCTCGGAGTTCACCCGCATGGGGGCCGCCCGTGAAATCATGGCGGCCTTCACCTTCGTCGTGCCGCGCGGCCTGCCCCTCGTCTATACGGGGCAGGAGGTGGGCTACGACCACAGCTTCGCCTTCTTCGACCGCGACCCCCTGCCCGATGCCGCTCCCAACGCCTTCACGGAGTTCTACCGCCGGCTCACCGCACTGCGCCACAACCACCCGGCCCTCGCCTCGGGCGGCCGCGGCGGCGGGATGGTCGAAATCCGCAACAACGCCGAGGATTGCCTGATGACCTTCGTGCGCGAAGCGGGCGACGACCGCGTCGTGGCGGTGATGAACCTCTCGCCCTACGCCATCCATGCCGACTACCGCACGGGCATCTACGCCGGGCGCTACATCGACGCGATGACGGGCCTGCCGTTGCTGCTTGCGGAGCATGTCGAGGAGGATATGGCTCCGTGGAGCTACCGGATTCTGACCCGCTCCCGCGAATAGCGCCGCCGGAGGAGCCGATGTCAACCTTTTTTCCGCTTTCCTGCCCATGACCACCGAATCCGAACCCATGCTCCGTACCGCTTCCGGGTGCGATGCCCCGTCGGGGAAGGCCTCCTGCGCCGGGGTTGCCGACCAACCCTCCGCCGGAACGGCCGCCGATGGGTCTGCCTCTGTCGGAGTTGCCGCCGGCAAACCCGCAATTCGAGACGGGCGCCCCGCCTACGGAACTGCCGACGGGACTGCCGACGGGGCCGCCGCCGTGCCTTCCGCCGACGACCGCCCGGCTGCCGGCGGAGCGTGTCCCCTCGGTGCCGGGGCCGGGGAGGGCGGGAGCCGCATCGAGCGCAACGAGCCGCCGTCGTGGTGGGTCGGCATGCAAACGCCGCTCCAGCTGCTGGTCAAGGGGCGGGGGATTGCCTCGTGGCAGGTCGCGGTTGATGGCTGCGAGGGGGTCCGCGTCACGGCGCTCCATCCCGGCACGAGCCCCAATTACCTCTTCGTCGACGTGGCCATAGCGCCGACGGCCCGCCCCGGCCGCATCCGCCTCCGCTTCACCCGCGGCGGCGAGCACTTCGGGGTCGATTACGAGCTGGCGGCCCGTCCGCAGCGTCCGCAGCGCGCGAGCTTCTCGACGGCCGACGTCCTCTACCTGGTGATGCCCGACCGCTTCGCCGACGGCGACCCCTCGACGGACAACGACCCCTCGACGGCCGAGCGCTGCGACCGCCGCGACCCCTTCGGCCGCCACGGAGGCGACCTGCCCGGCCTTACGCGGCATCTGGACTACATCGCCCGGCTCGGCGCCACGGCCGTCTGGTGCACTCCCGTGCTGCTCGACAACGAGCCGCACCAGTCGTACCACGGCTATGCCACGGCCGACTACTACCGGGTCGACCCCCGCATGGGCGGCAACGAGGCCTACTTCACCTTTGTCGGGGAGTGCCACCGCCGGGGGCTGAAGGTGGTGATGGATGTGGTGACGAACCACTGCGGCAGCGCCCACTGGTGGATGGAGGAGCCTCCGTTCGACGACTGGGTCCACCGCCACCGGAGCTATACGCCCACCAACAACCTCTTCTCGACCCACATGGACCCCAACGCCTCGCGCTACGACCTGGAGGTGTTGCAGAGCGGCTGGTTCGACCGCTCGATGCCCGACATGAACCTCGACAACCCGTTCGTGCTGAACTACTTCCGGCAGTGGGCCGTCTGGTGGATTGAGCGGGCCGGCATCGACGGCCTGCGCGTGGACACCTACCCCTACAACGAGAAGGGGCCGATGAGCGCCTGGTGCGCCTCGGTGCGGCGCGAATATCCGTGGCTCAACATCGTCGGCGAGTGCTGGACGACCGACATCCCGCGTCTGGCCTACTGGCAGAGCGGCCAGATGAACCGCGACGGCTTCGATTCGCACCTGCCCGCCCTGATGGACTTCCCGCTGCAGGAGGCGCTCTGCTCGGCGCTGCGGCCCGGGCGGCGGGGCGGCGGGATGATGCGCCTCTACGACTGCCTCGCGGACGACTTCGTCTACCACAATCCGTCGAATCTGGTCACCTTCTTCGGCAACCACGACACGGAGCGGCTGGCCGACGTCGTCGGTGGCAGCTGGCGGCGGATGAAAATCGCCTTTGCGCTGCTGGCCACCCTGCGGGGCATTCCCCAAATCTTCGCCGGGGACGAGCTGGGGCTGCGCACGACCGATGCGGTGCAGGGCCACGGCGCTCTGCGGTGTGACTTCCCTGGCGGCTGGGCGGGCGATGCGCGCAACTGCTTCGAGGAGTCGGGACGGCTGGGCGAGGCGGGCGACCTCTGCGCCTACGTGCAGCGGCTCCTTGCCTGGCGCCGGCAGTGCCGCGTCCTCCACACGGGGCGGACGATGCACTTTGCACCCGAGGATGAGTGCTACGCCTTTTTCCGCTACGACCGCAACGCCTGCGTCTTTGTCTTTGTCAACAACTCGCGGCGCCGCGTGCGCATTCCCTGGTCGCACTATGCCGAAATCGCCGCGCCGCTCCGTGAGGGGCGCAACGTGGTGACGGGCGAGCGGGTCACGCTCTCGGAGCGGAGCCGCGTGGCACCGCTCACGGCGCTGGTGGTCGAGTTCGACCGGGGCGTCGCGCCGACCGGCCGCGTGGTGTGTGACGCCGGGGATAAATCCGCAGCGGAGCGATAACCGGTTGCCTGCCCCCTGTCTGCCCGCCTTTCTGTCTGCTGCCCTGTTTTTAGTCTCACCTCTTTCCTCGCGCCTTGCGCTTTCTGCCTCCCGACTTAGAACGCCTTTCGCCGTCCGGCAGACGGTACGCGCCGGCGGGTGCTGAATTCCCCTTCCGGAACCCTCCGGGCACAATGCCGCAAATAGAAAAGGGACGGAGCTCACGGCTCCGTCCCTCTTTTCTGCACTCCGCCCTCCGGGGCGACCCCTTTCTCGTGTTTGCACTCCGCCCTCCGGGGCGACCCCTTTCTCGTGTTTGCATTCCGCCCTCCGGGGCGACTCCTTTCGCGTGCTTGCGCTCCGCCCTTCGGAGCAACCCCTCCCGCGTGGGTCAGAACTCCACCTTGGGGGCTACGTCGCTCCCTTCGGCCGCCTCGAAGTAGGGCTTCTTCTCGAAGCCGCAGAGCGAGGCCACGATGTTGGTCGGGAAGCGGCGCACGGCGACGTTGTAGCCGCGGGCCGTCTCGTTGAAGTCGCGCCGCGCCACGGCGATGCGGTTCTCGGTCCCCTCGAGCTGCGCCTGAAGCTCCCGGAAGTTCTCGTTGGCCTTCAGGTCGGGGTAGTTCTCGGCCACGGCCAGCAGCCGTCCCAGCGCCGTGCGCACCTCGGCCTGCGCCGCCTGGTAGCGCTCCAGCTGCTCGGGCGTCAGCTCGTCGACCGAGAGGTTGATGGAGGTTGCGCGCGTGCGGGCGTCGGTCACCTCCTCGAGCGTCGTGCGCTCGTGCTCGGCGTAGCCCTTGACCGTGTTCACCAGATTGGGAATGAGGTCCGAGCGGCGCTGATACTGCGTCTCGACGTTGGCCCAGGCGCCGTTGACCGCCTCTTCACGGCTCACCAGCCGGTTGTAGCTCGAGTAGAAGAAGAATCCTCCGATGACGAGGATGGCCAGTACAATCCAAATCCACTTTTTCATTGTTCGCTCTCTTGATTGGTTTATTCTGTTGTCTCAGTAGGTTGCTGTTGCCTTTTCCGTTGCCTTATCCGTTGCCTCGGCCCGCTCTCCGCGGCTTGCCTCGTCCTTGCTCTCCGCGGCGCCTTGCCCGGTGGGGGGGAAGGTGCCGGCCGGGGGGGCTGCGCCTGTGTTCTGCCGGGGCGCTGCGCCTGTGTTCTGCCGGGGCGGTCCCGGGCTGCGTTTTGCCGCCCTTGCTCGCCGGCCGGGGCGCCGCATTGTGCGCTCCCTTTGTCCTTTTTTTGTGCGCTCCTTGCGTGCTCCTTTTCCGCTCCTTTGGGCATCCTCGGGGCTACCAGCGCGAGCCGGCGCCGCCGCCTCCGAAGCTGCCTCCGCCGAAGCCTCCGCCCATGGAGCCCCCTCCGCCTCCGAAGCCGCCCAGTCCGCCGAAGCCGCCGAAACCACCGATGATGGGCCCTCCGCCGCGCCCTCCGAAGCCGTTGTCGCGCCATTCGCGCTCCTGGCGCCGCACCACATGGCCGCAGTGCGTGCAGACGAAGGTGTACTCGACGATGCGGTGCTGGGGGGTGAGCCCCAACACGCGCCGCTCCTCACGGACGAGCGTATGCTTGTGGCAGCGCGGGCAGCGCTTCTCCTGCCGCCGGCGGTGGAGCGCCAGCAGCGAGGTGGCGAGGAAGAAGAGGATGACCGCGCCGAAGATGTAGAGCACCGGCAGCGGCCCGTCGTCCGGCTCCTCCTCCCCGAATGCGATGCCGCTGCCCGTCAGGGCGCCCGCCACGGCCTCGACACCGGCCACCATGCCGCCGCTGTAGTCCCCCGTGCGGAAGCGGGGCAGCATCAGCTGCGTCTGAATCCGCTTGCAGAGGGCGTCGGTCAGAACCCCCTCGACGCCGTATCCCGTCACGAAGCGGATTTCGCGCCGGTCGCGGACCAGCAGGATGCCCACGCCGTTGTCGTCGCCGGCGCGCCCCACGCCCCAGCGGCGGAAGAGGTCGATGGCGAAGGTGAAGAGATCGTCGCCGGCAATCTCGTCGACGGCCACCACCGCCACCTGGGCGATGCCCTGCCGGCGCAGCGAGCCGCAGAGCGAGTCGATGCGGGCGACGGCTGCCTCGGAGAGAATCCGGTCGGGATTCGAGACGTAGCGGTTGCGGTCCGTCAGCTGGACGTTGGGAATCTCCTCCACGCGGTAGCCGGCCGCCCGTGCGGGTGTGGCCGCAAGGAGCGGGAGCATCAGGCTCAGGAGGATGGTGGTCAGCAGGGTGCGCATGGTTGAAAACAGGGGGTTGTGTGGTGCAAACATACGAAAAAAGCGGCAAATTGCCCAATGGTGCAGGGGGCCTTTCGTCGCTTTTTTTCGTCGGCCGGTCGGGCGGCCCGGGGCGGGGGAGGGAGGTGCCCCGGGGCCGCGGGCGGGGCCGGGCCGATGGAGGGTCCGGTCCGGGAGGCGGTTCCGTGTGTGGGTCCGGGCTGGTGAAAGGTCCGGGCCGGAAGAGGTGCCGCTTACGCCCGCTCATCGCCCGCTCAGAGGCGGCTGCGGTCCTCGGCGGCTCCCGCCTCGACGCTCTTCTTCTGGAAGGCCTTGCCCGCCTTGAAGTTGTAGGTTATGCCCACCTGGAACCGGATGGAGCTCCAATTCTGGCGAACCTGCTGGTGGCGTACGAAGTCGTCGCCGCGTGCGCCGACCGTCTGTGCCCGGTTCAGCAGGTTGTAGGCCGAGAAGGTGCAGGTCAGACGGTCGCCGAAGAAGCTCTTCTTGATGCTGGCGTTGAGGAAGTGCATCGCGTCGACCCAGCACGAACCCAGATAGAGCCGGTTGTTGTAGCGGTACGAGAGGTCGAGGTAGACCTTGCCCGGCAGCGTGAAGGTGGTCTGCGCGTTGGCGAAGAGGTAGTGGTGGTACCGGATTGAGCCGTGGCTCGAGAGGCGCATGCCGTTGTAGACGTAGTTGGCGTTGAGGTTGAGCGTCCACCACTTGGTGAGCTGGAACGGCAGGCTTGCGGCCAGGTAGTAGCTCGCCGTGCGGTCGTAGTTGAGCCAGAGGATGCCCAGCACGTCGGGATTCTCGGCGTCGGGAACCATGTCCTGGTTGATTTCGTCGTCGACGATGCTGATGCCGGCCGTCAGCGTGTACTTGTGGGCGAGCACCGCCGTGAGGCTCACGTCGCTCGTGTAGCTGGGGAGCAGGTCGGGGTTGCCCGTCTGGTAGGTGTAGTCCGAAATCTGCGAGCGGTTGGGCATGAGCGTCCAGAAGCTCGGGCGGCGGATGGTCCGCGCATACTGCGCCACCAGCGAGTAGGCTCCGTCGCTGCTCAGCGAGTAGGAGACGTTGGCGTTGGGGAAGAGGCTGAAGTAGTTCTGCTCGACGCCGTTGCGCCGCCCGTCGGTGCGGGTGTACTCGCCGCGCAGCCCCGCCGTGACGCCCCAGCGGCCGAGCTTGGCCGTCACGACGCCGTAGGCGGCCGCGATGTGTTCGGTGTAGTCGACGCGGAGACTCTGGTCGTCGTTGCGCACCCACTCTTCACCCTTGAGGTACTGGTAGAGGGAGTTGTTGCAGGTGTGGTTGCGCGTATACTTGGCGCCGGTCTGGAGGCTCCACTTCGGCGAGAACTTCTTGTCGAGGGCCAGCGTCAGCGCGGCAACCTCGAACGAGTTGTCCGTGTGGTCGCGGTAGGTCGAGTCGACGGCGGGAAGCCCCTCCGACAGCATGCGGCTGAAGTTGTCGTTGCGCGACGTGGCTTCGCGGCGGGCGTAGTCGCCCAGCACCTTGAACTGCGACCCCAGTGTGTCGATTTTCCAGATGTAGTTGAAGGTCCCCTCGTAGCCGTCCACGACGCTCGTCGGGCGGAACCGGCTGTCGGTCTCGGAGGTGGTGCCGTTGCCCATCATCGAGTGGGTCTGCGTCGTGCCGCTCTCCGTCATGCGGAGGTAGGAGAACTCGGCGCCCACGCTGTGGCGGTCGTTGATTTCGTAGATGGCCCCGAGCCGGCCGCCTCCCGACGTGTCGTCGTTCTTCATGGTCGATTCGGCATTGAGCCGCTTGCTGCTGGTCGTGTAGTCGGTCTTTTCGGTCGAGAGGACCTCCGAGGGTCCGAACGACGCCCAGGCCGAAGCGTTGATGTCGAAGCGCCCGCTGTGGATGCTGATGTTGGCTGCCGGCATGTACGAACTGCCCATCTTGCCCTGTGTCGTGCGCATCGAGACCGAGCCGTTCAGGCCGTTCTCGCGCCGCTTGCGGAGCGTGATTTTGATGACGCCGCCCGACGAGTCGGCATCGTAGTCGGCGCCGGTGACGGGCACCACCTCGATTTTCTGAATCTCCTCGGCCCGCAGCGAGCGCAGGTAGGTGAGCAGCTGCTCGGGCTCCATGCGCAGCTCGCGGTCGTTGATGAAGACCTTCGAGCCGCTCTTGCCGTTGATGGATATCTTGTCGTCGCTCACCCAGACGCCCGGCGCCTGTTCGAGCAGCTCGACGCCGTCGCGCCCGATGGCCGAGGGGGTGTTGGCCACGTCGACCACGAAGCGGTCGGCTTCGCGGCGGATGAGCTGCGCCTTGACGGTCACCCCTTCGATTTGGGTCGCCGCGGTGCGGAGCGTCAGGTTGCCCAGTTCGCCGTCGGCGGCGAGCTGCACGTCGCGGTCGATGGGTTCGTAGCCGACATACTGGATGCGGAGGTGGTACTTGCCCGCCGGGACGCGCAGTTCGAAGCGACCCTCCTCGTCGGAGGCCATCCCCGCCACCTGCTTTTCGTCGCGCAGCAGCACGACGGTGGCGTATGCCACGGCATTGCCCTGTTCGTCGACCACGCGGCCGCGGGTCGGGAGCATGCGGGCCGCGAAGAGCTCCGTGAGGGAGAGCATCAGTGCAAGTGAGAGAAGAACCAGTTTCTTCATGGCTTTATTGTGTTTTATTATTGTTTGCGTTGCTTGTTATTTGACAATGCAAATATAAATAAATTTCGTTGTATTATGCAATACAAAGTAATAAATTTTCGCATAATTTTTTGATACATAATATTTATTAAAAAGAAATAGAGCCTCTTTTAAGAGGTAGCGAGGTGCTTGTGGTATGAGAATGTGTAGTTAAAGGAGAGGGGATTTAGCATTCGTAGTAGAGGTAAAAAGGAACTGACTATTGAAATCAATTGCAAGCACGGATAACGGTGGTATGTATTGAGTGGTAAAAGTTTCGGAATAATAAAAGTATTTTATTTGCTTAAGATTCAAACTTTATTTTTAGTGTATCGAGAATATCGATACGCTTTTTTGATGGCATTTAGGCTATTGGTTTTGCAACGAAAACGACCAATTTTTAATCGCAAAAACACCAATAGGCACAATGAATGCCCTCGCTGTATGGCGTGGGTTGTGCTTATGTTTTTGCAGGCGCTTGGTCGTGCCTCGTTGCAATAAGCATGACCTGCGTTTCTTTTTTATGGTTAAGCGTATGCCATCTTTGGCATAGACTATAATGTTTAACGATTAAAATAATACAGCGTTATGAAAAAGAAATCTTTTTTCTCCTACTGTTTGTCTCGGCCTTGTTATCCATGGTGTCATGTATGCCAAAAATGTATCCGCTGAGGGGGCAATACAAAGTCGAAAATACTATTGAAACTACATCGTCATACGAGGATGTTTGGAATAAAGTAATAAATTTTTTTGCGTCAAACAATATTGCAATTTCGACAATCGATAAATCAAGCGGCATTGTGGCTGCGAATGATGTCGTTTTTTGGAAGACATGCCTTACAATGGAAGATAAAAGGGGTGTAATTGAGAATCCCCAGGCTTGGTTTGTCATGCCGTATGAAAAGAATACCAAGCCGGTATCAGTGCAATGTTCGCTTAATGTTCATGTGATAGACACGAATGATGGACGTGTTTCTATAACAATAAATATTGGTAATATTAGGGGAAAAGAGATTACATCTAATTTTACGGGATTAGCCATATATCCATCCTATAATTTTTCGTCTACGGGAAAATTCGAGAAAACATTATTAGATATATTTAGATGAGCCGCATGTATTAATGTGTTGATATGATTGTCTTACTTAAGTTTGGATTGGATGTTTATCCAATCCTTTTTGTTTAAATTGGATAAACTGTTAAAGCAAAACGATTTGTAATATTTTCAAGAGAAGGTTTTTCAGCTCTTTACGACTGATGTATAGACGAACAGTGTCTTTGTAGTTTGTTTTGAGCGCAATCCATGGTGCCGAGACAGATTATCTGGAGAATCCAGCCGTCATGCCGGAAACAGCCGCGGTGGTCGCCGACTCGGAACGCAGTACTCCTGCCGCGCCGAGTCCCGGTATTGCAGGATGCCGCCGCGCTGCGGAGCGGCTTCTGCATGAGGCGGTTCCGGTGCTGCGGCCGTCCGCAGCGTCCCGTCCGGAGGCTCTGCCGGCCGGCCGCGCTTCCCGCGCCGGAGCGCACAGCGCGCTTCGGCCGCGTTTTTCGAAAAAAATCGGCGGCACGCCCTCGGGAATCCCGGGAATAATTCCTAAATTTGCAGGATGAATTACGATGACTGATTACGCCCCGAACCTATGCTGAGCCTGATTTTCTTCATCTTCCTCGTCCTCCTCTGCACCCTCTTCATGGTGCTCTCGGCCCTGGCCCTCGTCCTGTGCTGGCCCTTCGACCGCGCGCGCCGCACGGTGCACGAACTCTCGCGCATTCTCGTGCGCATCTTCTTCGCCATCCCGCCCCTGTGGCGGCAGCGCGTCATCGGACGGGAGCTCATCGACCGGCATCAGCGCTACGTGATTGTCATCAACCACCGTACGGTCATCGACATCCCGACGCTCTACTACCTGCCGCTCAACTTCCGCTGGGTCTCCAAGCGCGAGGTCTACAAGGTCCCCTTCTTCGGGCAGTACCTCTTCCTGCACGGCGACATCTGCATCAACCGCGGCCGCGCCACGGAGGCGATGGAGCAGCTGCTGCGCGAAGGCAGGCTCTGGCTCTCGCGCGGGGCTTCGGTGGCCATCTTCCCCGAAGGGACCCGCTCGAAGGACGGCGAGATTCACCGCTTCAAGGCGGGCGCCTTCCTGCTGGCCAAGGAGGCGGGCGTGGCGATTCTCCCAGTGGTCACCGAGGGTACCAACACGCTGATTCGCCCCAACGGCCTCTTCAACTGGGGCAACCGCATCACGATTCGGGTGCTGCCGCCGGTTCCGGCCGAGCGCGTGGCGGCCGAAGACCCCCACGTGCTGATGCAGGAGGTGCACGACGCGATGTGCTCTGCGCTGGAGGAGATTCGTCGCAAATAGGACCGCCGGGGTCCGACAGCCGCATCCCGCCTCGCGTGCGCGGGTGCGCCCTTCGTGCCGGAGGACGAACGGACCGCGGACCGCGGGCGTCCTGCGGCGCTTCCGGTTATGGACTGAACATGAATTATGGCTGACTTATTGAATAATATTCCTACGGACAACTACGGCGACGACGCCATCGTCACCCTCACGCCCCGCGAGCATATCCGCCTGCGCCCGGGCATGTACATCGGCAAGCTGGGCGACGGCTCGCAGGCCGACGACGGCATCTACGTCCTCATCAAGGAGGTGGTGGACAACTCGGTCGACGAGTTCATCATGGGCGCCGGACGCCAAATCGACATCACGGTCGAGGGGCAGCTGGTCACCGTGCGCGACTACGGCCGCGGCATCCCGCTCAACTCGCTCACGGCGGCCGTCTCGGAGATGAACACCGGCGGCAAGTACGGCGGCTCGGCCTTCAAGAAGACGGTGGGTCTGAACGGCGTGGGCGTCAAGGCGGTGAACATGCTCTCGAGCGAGTTCACGGCCCGCTCGGTGCGCGACGGCCGGGCCCACGAGGTGACCTTCGCCAAGGGGCTCGAACAGGGCGAGCGCTGGGAGGAGCACACCGACGAGAAGAACGGCACCTTCATCTCCTTCCGCGTCGACGAGGAGGTCTTCGGCCCCTATGCCTACAACATGGAGTATGTCGAGCAGATGGTGAAGAACTACACCTATCTGAACCTCGGGCTGACCATCCGGCTCAACGGCCGGAGCTACGTCTCGAAGAACGGCCTGCTCGACCTGCTCAACGAGAACATGACCGACGAGCCGCTCTATCCGCCCATCCACCTCTCGGGCGACGACATCGAGGTGGCCATCACCCACGGCACGGGCTACGGCGAGAGCTACTACTCGTTCGTCAACGGACAGTACACCTCGCAGGGCGGTACGCACCAGGCGGCCTTCCGCGAGGCCATCGCCAAGACCATCAAGGAGTTCTACCACAAGGACTACGACCCGTCGGACATCCGCACGTCGATTATCGCCGCCATCTCGGTCAAGGTGACCGACCCGGTCTTCGAGTCGCAGACCAAAATCAAGCTGGGCTCGAAGGAGATTGAGCCGGGCGTCTCGATGCGCAACTTCGTGATGGACTTCCTGGGCAAGCATCTGGACGACTACCTGCACAAGCATGCCGACACGGCGCAGGTGCTCCAGAAGAAAATCGTCGAGAACGAGAAGGAGCGCAAGGCCATCTCGGGCGTCCAGAAGAAGGCCCGCGAGACGGCCCGCAAGGTCTCGCTCAACAACCGCAAGCTGCGCGACTGCAAGATTCACCGCACGGACCGCAACGAGCTGGCCGAGCAGTCGATGATATTCATCACGGAGGGTAACTCCGCCTCGGGCTCCATCACCAAGAGCCGCGACGTGCGCACGCAGGCGGTCTTCTCGCTGCGCGGAAAGCCGCTCAACTGCTTCGGACTGACGAAGAAGGTGGTCTACGAGAACGAGGAGTTCTACCAGTTGCAGTCGGCGCTCAACATCGAGGAGGAGATGGAGAACCTCCGCTACGAGAAGGTGATTATCGCCACCGATGCCGATGTCGACGGCATGCACATCCGGCTGCTGCTGATGACCTTCTTCCTGCAGTTCTTCCCCGAGGTCATCCGCGAGGGGCACCTCTACGTGCTGCAGACGCCGCTCTTCCGCGTGCGCAACAAGAAGGAGACCCACTACTGCTACTCGGAGGAGGAGCGTCTGCGGGCCATCGCGCGCTGCGGGGCCAATGCCGAAATCACCCGATTCAAGGGTCTGGGCGAAATCTCGCCCGAGGAGTTCCGCGAATTCATCGGCGAGCGGATGCGTCTGGACCGGGTCCGCATCACGAAGGACGACCCGATTCACGACCTGCTGGAGTTCTACATGGGCAAGAACACCTACGAACGCCAGGGCTTCATCATCGACAACCTCCGCATCGAGGAGGACCTCGTCGAGGAGGACCTGCGTCTGAGCTGAACGTAACACGCCGCCGGCGGCCGGCGCCCCCGTCCGGGGTGCGTGCCGCAGGGCCGGTCAACCAAGCAACGGATTATGTCTGAAGAGAAAGATAAACGCGAGCAGGAAGAGCTGCTCAACAAAGAGGATGCCTCGACGCCCGAAACCGATGCCGGCAGCGAGGAGGAGGCTCCCGTCGACGCCCCCGCCTCCGCACAGTCGGGCCGGCCGAGCCGCTTCGGCCGCCTGATGCAGGAGGAGGCCGGCGTGCGCAAGCTGGCGGGCATGTACAAGAACTGGTTCCTCGACTACGCCTCCTACGTGATTCTGGAGCGCGCCGTGCCCCACGTCGAGGATGGCCTCAAACCCGTGCAGCGACGCATCCTCCACGCCATGAAGGCGGTCGACGACGGCCGCTTCAACAAGGTGGCCAACATCGTCGGCCAGACCATGCAGTACCACCCCCACGGCGACGCCTCCATCAAGGATGCGCTCGTGCAGCTGGGGCAGAAGGAGCTGCTCATCGACTGCCAGGGCAACTGGGGCAACATCCTCACGGGCGACGAAGCCGCGGCGGGCCGTTACATCGAGGCGCGCCTCTCGAAATTCGCCCTCGAGGTGGTCTTCAACCGCAAGACCACCGAGTGGATGCGCTCCTACGACGGCCGCAACGAGGAGCCCGTCACGCTGCCCATCAAGTTCCCGCTGCTGCTGGCGCAGGGCTCCGACGGCATCGCCGTGGGTCTGGCCTCGAAGATTCTGCCCCACAACTTCGTGGAGCTCATCAACGCCTGCATCGCCCATCTCCAGGGGCGCGAGTTCCAGCTCTATCCCGACTTCCCGACGGGCGGCATGGCCGACGTGAGCCGCTACAACGACGGTCTGCGGGGCGGCACGGTGAAGGTGCGCGCCCGCATCTCGAAAATCGACAAACGGACGCTCGCCATCACCGAGATTCCCTACACGACCACCACCGAGTCCATCAAGGAGTCCATCATCAAGGCGAGCGACAAGGGCAAAATCAAAATCCGCAAGGTCGACGACAATACGGCCGAGAAGGCGGAAATCATCGTGCAGGTGGCCCCCGACGAGTCGTCGGACAAGACCATCGACGCCCTCTACGCCTTCACCGACTGCGAGGTCTCGATTGCTCCGAACGCCTGCGTCATCTGGGAGGACAAGCCCCACTTCCTGGGCGTGTCGGAGATTCTGCGCCGCTCGGCCGAGCATACGCGCTGGCTGCTGGGCCGCGAGCTGGAGATTCGCCTCGGCGAGCTGAACGAGGCGTGGCATGCCGCCTCGCTCGAGCGGATTTTCATCGAGAACAAGCTCTACCAGCTCATCGAGGGGTGCCGCAGCCGCGAGGAGGCCTACGCCGCCGTCGACAAGGGGCTGGAGCCCTTCAAGAAGCAGCTGCGCCGCGAGGTGACGCTCGAGGACGTGCAGCGCCTGACGGAGCTGAAGTTCATCCGCATCTCGCGCTACGATACCGAGAAGGCCGACAACGAAATCCGCCAGATTGAGGCCGACATCGACGAGACGCGCTACCACCTGGCCCACCTGACGGAGTATGCCGTGGCCTACTACGAGCACATCCGCGAGAAGTACGGCAAGGGGAAGGAGCGCCGCACCGAGCTGCGCGAGTTCGACTCGATTGAGGCGACGCGCGTGGCGGTGACCAACGCCAAGCTCTACGTCGACCGCGCCGAGGGATTCTTCGGCATCGGCAAGTCGATGAAGGATGCCGAGTTCGTCTGCGACTGCTCGGATATCGACGACGTGATTGTCTTCACGCGGGACGGCCGCTACGTCATCACGAAGGTCTCCGACAAGGCCTTCTTCGACAAGGGCATCTACTACATCGGCGTCTTCAAGCGCAACGACGAGCGGACCATCTACAACGTCCTCTACCGCGACGGCAAGAACGGCCCCATCATGATGAAGCGCTGCGCCATCAAGGGCATCACGCGCGACAAGGAGTACGACATCACGAAGGGGACGCCGCGGAGCGAAATCCTCTACATGTCGGTCAACCCCAACGGCGAGGCCGAGGTGCTGAAGGTCTACTTCAAACCGCGCCCGCGGTTGAAGAAGGTGATTGTCGACCTCGACTTCTCGACGCTGGCCATCAAGGGGCGCCAGAGCCAGGGCAACCTCTTCTCGCGCTACGGCATCCACAAAATCGTCCTCAAGGAGCGGGGCACCTCGACGCTCGGCGGCCAGAACATCTGGTACGACGACGACGTGCGCCGGCTCAACGCCGAGGGGCGCGGCCGCCTGCTGGGCGAGTTCAAGGGCGACGACAAGCTCATCGTCTGGACCTCGAAGAACCAGTACTACATCACGGGCTACGACCTGGCGCAGCACTTCCCCGACGATACGGTGCGGGTCGACCGCTTCGAGGCGGACCGCGTCTACAGCCTCTGCTACTACGACCGCGAGCAGCACTACTACTACCTCAAGCGCTTCACGGCCGAGATGAGCGACCGCCTGCAGTTCTTCCTCGAGGAGGGGCAGGCCGACTTCGTCTGCCTGACCGACAAGGCGGGGGCGAAGCTCGAAATCACCTACAAGGGGGCCCATGCGGCGCGCCCGGCCGATTTGGTGGATGTCGACGAGTTCGTCGGTGTGAAGAGCCACCGCGCCAAGGGCAAGCGTCTGACGACCTACGAGGTGGCGACGCTGCGCTTCATCGAGCCGGAGCTCCCGCCCGAGCCGGAACCCTCCGACGGCGAGGAGCCGCTGGAGGAGGACGATGCTGCCGGTGTTGAGGGAGCTGCCGGAATTTCCGCGGCAGCCGGGGCTGCCGGGGGTTCGAGTGCTGCCGGCGCTGCCGGAGCTGCCGGTGCGGAGCGGGGCGGCTCTTCGGAGGCTGCGGCGGAGGATGCTCCGGCGGCGGCATCCGCAGCCGGAAACGCCTCCCGGGATGCGGCCGCAGGCGCGGCCCCGAAGGGGGCGTCGGGTGCTCAGACGGGTGCTCAGACGGGCGCCTCGACAGGTGCCCAGACGGGCAAGCGGCGTGCGGCGGAGCCGCGCGGCGGTGAAATCTCGACCACGGGCCTTCCCAAGACGGGAGGAGGCGGCGTCGACTTCGAAATCGAGCGGGCCAAAGGCGATGTGGACGAGGTGATTGACCCCGAACAGCTCAACCTCTTCTGAAGCTGATTCCGGGGCCCTTCGGCGGCGGAGCCGAGGTCCGTGCGGCCGCTCCGGCTCGGGGCCTCTGCGGGGTGCCGGCGGTGCCGGAGAAGACGTGACGGCAGGTTCGGAGAAGAAGGAGCCTGCGGGGCGCCAAGCCCGAGATGAAGCCGGCGGAAGACGCCGGTGGCGTCGGCCGGGTACCTGCGGAGCGTCGGAAAAGATGCCGGAGCGGTGCCCGGAAAGGTGCCGGAAAAGATGCCGGCGGGGTGCCCGGGAAATGCCGGCGGAAGGTGCTGGCTGAGTACCTGCGGAGCGGCGGAAAAAATGCCGGCGGGGTGCCCGGAAAATGCCGGCGGAAGGAGCCCGAAACGGTGCCGGAAAGGTGCCGGCGGGGTGCCGAAAAGATGCCGGCGGAGTGCCGGAGAAAATGCCGGAGCTTTGCCGGCGGAAGGCGCCGGAAAAGCCGAGGCAGAGCCGGTGCCGGCAAATGGAACATGCAACGATGAAACCTCTCTTTTTGATAGGATACATGGGGTGCGGCAAGAGCACCGTCGGGCGGAAGCTCTCGCGCCGCCTCGGGTGGCGCTTTGCCGACACCGACGCGCTGGTCGAGGAGGCCGAAGGGGCCTCCGTGGCCGACATCTTCCACTACGAGGGCGAGGAGCGCTTCCGTGAGGTGGAGCGTCAGGTGCTCGAGCGCCTCATCGCGGCGGCGGAGCCCGTCGTGGTCTCGACGGGCGGCGGCCTGCCTCTGTGGCACGACAACATGGAGCGCATGAATGGCTCGGGCGTGACGGTCTACCTGCAGCGCTCGGCGGCGGGAATCGCCCGCCGGCTGACCCCCTACGGCCGCCGCAAGCGCCCCCGCCTGCGCGGCCTGAGCGACGAGGAGCTGGTCCCCTTCATGGAGCGCGACATGGCTCTGCGCGCCCCCTTTTACGAGCGTGCGCAGCTCACGCTGGCGTGCGATGCGCTGAGCGACGAGGCGGCGCTCGATGCCGTCGTGGCCCGGCTGCGGGCGGACGGCCTGGTGCGTTGAATCTTCAAACTGACGTCTGATTGCTATGGACAACCGTCCTGTCGGAGTATATGATTCGGGCCTCGGAGGCCTGACCGTGTGGCGCGAGCTGCGGCGTGCGCTGCCCGGGGAGTCGCTCCTCTATCTGGGCGACGGCAAGAACTGCCCCTATGGGGCGCGGCCGCGCGAGGAGGTGCGCCGTCTGGCCTGCCAGGCGGTCGACTACCTCATTGCGCAGGGGTGCAAGCTGGTGGTCGTCGCCTGCAATACGGCCACGGCCGCAGCCATCGACTTCCTGCGCGAGCGCTATCCCGACATCCCGCTCGTGGGCATGGAGCCGGCCGTCAAACCCGCCTGCCTGCATACGCGCAGCGGGGTGGTGGGGGTGCTGGCCACCGAGCGGAGCCTCGACGGCGAGCTCTTCCGGCGTACGGCGGCCCGCTACGGCCGCGGCATCGAGGTGGTGACCGCCCCCGGCAAGGGCTTCGTCGAGCTGGTGGAGTCCGACCGCGAGGCGACGCCCGAGGCCGAGGAGTGCGTGCGTCGGGCAATGGCCGGGATGCTGGAGCGCGGTGCCGACCAGATTGTCCTCGGCTGTACGCACTATCCCTTTCTGATGCCCGTCTTCAGGCGGATTGTCGCCGGGCGCGACGTGACCATCATCGACCCCTCGCCGGCCGTGGCGCGGCGCACGGCCCAGCTGCTCGACCAGTACGGTCTGCGGGCTGCTCCGGACCACCGTCCCACCTACGAATTCCGCACCTTTGCCGACGAGGCCTACCGGGAGCGCCTCCGCGCCAAGGCCTTTGCCGACGACGACGCTCCCGCCGCCCGGTAAGCGGCGGCGGAGCGGCAGGGAGCGTTGCGGCGCCCGTTCGCCAAGCTGCGGCGGGGCAGGAAAACCGGTTGCAGCGGTCCGGGAATATTTTGCCGCCGCTTGCCGGGCGGTGGCGGGGCGGCATGGAGCGTTGCGGCGACAGTCTGCCAGGCGGCAGGGCGGAGAACCGGTTGCAGCGGTCCGGGAATATGTTGCAGCCGCTTGCCGGGCGGTGAAGTTCCGGGCCGAGTCGGGCGGCGGGCCGAAGCCGGGCGGCGGGGCTAAACCGGGAGACCGGGCCGAACCGGATGCCCGGGCCGACGCGGGGCGGTGAAGCTCCGGACCGGAACAGGTCGGCTGGGCGGAGAAGCTCCGGGCCGAAGCCGGGCGGCGGGGCGGAGACGTTCCGGGTCGGCTGAGCCATGTCGCGGCGCACTCGCTTTCAGCCGGTTGCGCGCCGCCAGTTCGAGCGCAGCTCGATGCCGCTCGCGCAACGCGCTGAGCCGCCGCGGCTCCGCCGCATTCTTCCGACGGATTCAACCCTCCGATTTTTTAGTTTCGCAAAATTTCCGTAACTTCGCTTGATAAATCAAGCGCAAATTCCATGGCATCCAAAAATACCTCCTCCGGCAGTCGTCAGCAGACCACCCGTTCGAACCGCGACAGCGCCCGCTGGACGCTCGGCCTGCTGCTCTTTTTCACGGGGCTTTTCGCCACGGCGTCGGTCCTCTTCTCCTTCTTCTGCTGGTCGGCCGACCTGAGCGTGCTGCAGGGCGTCGGCAGCGACAGCCCGCTCTACGACGACACGGTCGAGAACCTCTGCGGGCGTGCGGGTGCCTGGCTGGGCGAGCAGCTCGTCGGCCGTTCGTTCGGCGTCTTCGGGGTGCTCATCCCCGTGATGCTGACGCTGGTGGGGGTGCGCATCATCCGCCAGCGTCCCATCCTGTTCAACCACTCGATTCTCTCGCTCTCGCTCATCATGATTCTCGGGTCGCTCACCCTCGGCTTCGCCTTCGGCGACAAGTGGAGCCTCTGCTCGAGCACGGGGTGGGGCGGCGCCTTCGGCATCGGGGGCGGCGAGTGGCTCGGCGCCCAGATTGGCTCGGTGGGGACCCTCATCCTGCTGCTGGGCGGCTGGATTCTGACCGGCGTCTTCATCAACCGCAACTTCATCAATACGGTCAATACGGCCGGCAACGCCATGGTGGACCGGGGAGGCCGGATTGTCGACATGGTCTGCCACAAGATGGCTTCGGGCCATGCCCAGCAGGGTGAGCAGGAGGAGCAGGAGGCCGAAGCGGCCCCGTCCGAGCCCTCCTCGCCGCGTACGGCCGCTCAGGCCGCTCAGGCCGCACCGGCTGCGCAGCATGCCGCGCAGCGCCGTGATGCCGCCGCGGAGCGCCCGGCAACGACCTCCGAGCGTGAGAACCCCCGCGACGTGCCCGGCCGGACGGGTCGCGAGGTGCCGCACGACGAGCCGGCGACGCTCACCGTGCAGCGCCGTGCGGAGGAGCCCCGTCCGACGGCTGCGGCCGCTTCGGAGGAGAACCCCTTCCTCGAACTGGCCCCCGACGGCAAGCCCGTCGAGATGGAGATTGCCCGCCACACCGCCGAGGAGGAGGCGGAGCAGCCGCACGCGCCGCATGCCGACGCGTCGGATGACGCCTTTGAGGAGGTCGACCTCGCGTCGCGCGAGGGGCGTCTGGTGATGGGCCGCAGCGGGCTGGTCGAGCTCGAACGCCCTGCCGCCCCCGTGCGCCGTCCCGCCGTGGTGCAGAACGGCCCCTTCACCGAAATTACCGTCGGCGGAGAGCCTGCGCCGGAGTCCGCACCGGAAGCCTCCGGGGAGGCCGGCGCCGCACGGCAGGACTCCTCCGCCCGGCACGCGGCACCGGAGCCGGCCGCTGACCCCTCGTCGCCCTTCGTCGAGATTGCCCTCACCCCCGCCGCATCGCAGCACGAGGCGGAGACAGCCGCTCCGCACTACGGGGAGGAGGCGCCCGCCGCCCCGCAGTACGAAGCAGAAACGCCCGCCGCGCCCGCCGCGCCGCTGCATGCCGCCGCCGAACCTGTCGAATCGCTGCATGCGGCTGCCGCCGAGCCGGGCATCGTGGTGACGGTCGAGGCCAACAAGGCCCGCGAGGTCGACGACGCGCAGATTGCCACCGACGCCTACGACCCGCTCAAGGACCTGGTCAACTACCACCGCCCGCCCGTCTCGCTGCTCGAGGACTACATGTCCGACACGGAGGTGAGCGACGAGGAAATCTACGAGAACAAGTCGAAAATCGAGGAGACGCTCAAGAACTTCGGCATTCCGATTCAGCGCATCAAGGCGACGGTCGGCCCGACGGTGACGCTCTACGAGATTGTCCAGGCGCAGGGGGTCAAGATTTCGAAAATCCAGGGCCTCGAAAACGACATCGCCCAGAGCCTCAAGGCGCTGGGTATCCGCATCATCGCCCCCATCCCGGGCAAGGGCACCATCGGCATCGAGGTCCCCAACCGCGACAAGCAGGTGGTCTCGATGTATTCGGCCATCCGCTCGCTGCGCTTCCAGGAGTCGAAGGCCGAGCTGCCGGTGGTCATCGGCCGCACGATTCAGAACGAGAACTACGTCTTCGACCTCACGAAGATGCCCCACCTGCTCGTGGCCGGCGCCACGGGTCAGGGCAAGTCGGTGGGTCTGAACGCCATCATCACCTCGCTGCTCTACCGCAAGCACCCCGCGCAGCTCAAGTTCGTGATGATTGACCCCAAGATGGTCGAATTCTCGCTCTACGCCAAAATCGAGAAGCACTTCCTGGCCAAGATGGAGTCCGAGGAGGAGGCCATCATCACCGACCCGCGCAAGGCGGTCTATACGCTCAACTCGCTCTGCATGGAGATGGACGCCCGCCTCGAGCTCTGCAAGAAGGCCGGGGCGCGCAACATCTCGGAGTACAACGAGAAGTTCGTCTCGCGGCGGTTGAATCCCCACAACGGCCACCGCTACCTGCCCTACATCGTGGTGGTGGTCGACGAGTTCGCCGACCTGATTATGACGGCGCGCGAGGTCGAGGGTCCCGTGATGCGTCTGGCGCAGAAGGCCCGCGCCATCGGCATCCACCTCATCATCGCCACGCAGCGACCCGACGTGAAGGTCATCACGGGCGGCATCAAGGCCAACTTCCCGGCCCGCATCGCCTTCCGCGTGATGCAGATGATTGACTCGCGCACCATCATCGACCAGCCGGGTGCCAACCAGCTTATCGGCCGCGGCGACATGCTCTTCTCGAAGGACGGTCAGCTGACCCGCATCCAGTGCGCGCTGGTCGAGACGCGGGAGGTCGAGCGCATTGTCGACTACATCTCCAAGCAGCAGGGCTACACGTCGGCCTACCTGCTGCCCGACTACGCCCCCGACTCGGGCGAGGGTGGCGGCGGCATGGGCAGCGAGGAGTCGTCGGCTCCCCAGAAGTACGACTCGCTCTTTGCCGAGATTGCCCGCGACGCCGTCTCGAGCGGGAGCATCTCCACCTCGATGATTCAGCGCAACTACGAGGTGGGCTTCAACCGTGCGGGCCGCATCATGATGCAGCTCGAGCGTGCCGGCATCGTCGGCCGCCAGCAGGGGGCCAAGCCGCGCGACATCCTCTTCCACGACATGCCCTCGCTCGAGGCCAAGCTGCAGGACCTGGGCCTCTTCTGAGGCCGGACGGGGGGGGACCGGACGAGAGGGGAAGACGACCCCGGAGACGGGGCGGTTCCGGTGAGAGGGGGCGGGCCCGATGAGAGGTTGGACAGTGAAGGGGCGGTCCCGGAGCTGAAGCGGTCCGGTGAAAGGGCGGTCCGACGTGGATGCGCCCGCGAGGCTCCGATTGCGAGCAAGGAACCCGAGGCCCGGTGAACTTCGATTGCGGACGGTCAACCTGAGGCCGGGAGGCGTCGATTCTGGCCGGGCAACCCGCCGGATGGCGCAATATGAACCGACAAATACCTTTGAAGATGATGAAATACGGAATCCATACATGGAGGTGGCCGCTCTGCAGCGCGCTGCTGCTCTTCGCTGCTCAGCCGCTCCGGGCGGCGCAGGCATTCCTCGGCGCTTCGACCGCCGCGGAGGTTCGCTCTGCGGCGCCCGCTTCGGAGCGTTCGCAGCGGGCCGAAGAGCTGCTCCGGCGGCTGGTGGCCTCCATCAGGGCGCTGGGCGACTACGGCGTTTCGTTTGCCGTCGAGAGCGGCGACCAGACGGTCGAGGGGCACTACAGCGTCTCGGGCAACCGCTACAGCATGACGCTGGGCGACGCCGAGGTCTTCTGCGACGGCAAGGTCCGCTATGAGGTGGACCACCGCCGGCGCGAGGTGGTCATCGACCGGGTCAACGAGTCGAGCCGCAACATCGTCGACAACCCGACGCGCGCCTTCGACTTCCTCGATGCGCAGTACCGTGCCTCGCTCGTCAGCGAGGCGGGCTCGTGCGCCGTGGTGCGCCTCACGCCGGCGGAGGGGGGTGCGCTGCCCGTGGGGAGCATCCTGCTCGAGGTGGATACCTCTGCCGCGAAGCCCCGCTCGCTGACCTACGACTTCGACGGCGAACAGATTGTGGTGCGGGTGAGCCGCATCGCTGCGGAGCATGCGGCCCTGCGCACGTTCGACGCCTCGGCCTGCAAGGGTTACGAGTTTATCGACTTCCGGTAGCCCGTCCTCGGCCAGCCATCCGCGCGGCCAGCCATCCGGCGCGGCCAGCCATCCGGCGCGGCCAGCCATCCGGCGCGGCCAGCCTTCTGTTGTAACCCGCGGCCCGGCACGGCCCGTCATCCTGTTGCGGCCCGCCATCCGGCGCCGTCTGCCGGTCGTCTGCGGCCTGCCGTTCGGCACTTCCGGCTTTTCGGTGCTGCCGGTTTTTCTGCGTTGCCGGCCTTCCGTCCGCGGCGGCTCCGATGGGTGCGGCCGGTTGCGGCGAGCCTCCGGCCGCCATTGATTGCAGAGGCGGCCCCCGCAGCCGAAACGGTCGCACGGCGGCTCCGACCCGCCGCGAAACCCCGTAAAAATCCCGACCCCCTGTCGGGATTTTTTTTTGAACGGCTCAAATCGCCCGAAAAGGGGCCTTGCGGAGACAAATCGCGCGAATTGCCCCGTCGCGGCCCCAGATTTCGGCGCCCAAAGTTGGCCATATCGAAAAAAAAGCCTATTTTTGTCTGTTAAAACGAAGGTAATTCCAGAGAGAAATGCTAACTGAAGAAGAAAAGAATGCCGGTTTGGTGGGGCGTATCATCCCCATTAACATCGAGGAGCAGATGAAGACGGCCTACATCGACTATTCGATGTCGGTCATCGTGTCGCGTGCGCTTCCCGATGTGCGGGACGGTCTGAAGCCCGTGCATCGCCGTATCCTCTACGACATGAGCGCCGAGCTGAATCTCTATTCGGACAGACCCACGCGTAAGTCGGCACGTATCGTCGGCGACGTGCTCGGTAAGTTCCACCCCCACGGCGACTCGTCGGTCTACGACGCCATGGTGCGTCTGGCTCAGGACTGGTCGATGCGCTACCCGCTCGTGGACGGCCAGGGCAACTTCGGTTCGATGGACGGCGACTCGCCTGCCGCCATGCGTTACACCGAGGCCCGCATGAAGAAAATCACCGACGAGGTGATGGCCGACATCGACAAGGAGACGGTCGACTGGACGCTCAACTTCGACGATACGATTCCCGAACCCACGGTCCTCCCCACGAAGATTCCGCTGCTGCTGGTCAACGGCGCGAGCGGTATTGCCGTCGGCATGGCGACCAACATGGCCCCGCACAACCTGGGCGAGGTGGTCGACGCCTGCTGCGCCTATGTCGACAACCCCGACATCGAGTGCGAGGAGCTGCTCAAATACGTCAAGGCCCCCGACTTCCCGACGGGAGGCATCATCTACGGCTACGAGGGCGTGCGCGAGGCGCTGCTCACGGGCCGCGGTCGGGTGGTCATGCGCGCCCGCACCGAAATCGAGCATACGGCCAGCGGCCGCGAGTGCATCGTCATCACGGAGATTCCCTACATGGTCAACAAGGCGGAGATGATTAAGAAAATCGCCGACATGATTAACGAGAAGAAGATTGAGGGCATCTCCTACATCAACGACGAGTCGGACCGCAACGGACTGCGCATCATCGTGATTCTGAAGCACGATGCCGTGGCGAGCGTCGTGCTCAACACGCTCTACAAGAATACGCCGCTGCAGACGGTCTTCCCGGTGAACAACATCGCGCTGGTCAACGGCCGCCCGCAGCTGCTCAACCTGCGCGACCTGGTCAAGCACTTTGTCAACCACCGCCACGACGTGGTGGTGCGCCGCACGCGCTTCGAGCTGCGCAAGGCCGAGGAGCGCCTCCACATCGTGCTGGGTCTGCTCATCGCCCAGGACAACATCGACGAGATTGTCCACATCATCCGCTCGTCGCAGACCCCCGACGCCGCCAAGCAGACGATGATTGAGCGCTTCGGGCTGAGCGACATCCAGGCTTCGGCCATCATCGAGATGCGTCTGCGCGCCCTCACGGGGCTCGAGCACGGCAAGCTGGTGGCCGAGCGCGACGAGCTCGAGAAGCAGATTGCCCACCTGAAGGAGGTGCTGGCCAACGTCGGCATGCAGCTCGAGATTGTCAAGCAGGAGCTGCTCGAGGTCAAGGAGAAGTACGGCGACGAGCGCCGCACGGAGATTGTCTACGCCTCGGAGGAGTTCAACCCCGAGGACTTCTACGCCGACGACGACATGGTCATCACCATCTCGCACATGGGCTACATCAAGCGCACGCCGCTGGCCGAGTACCGTACGCAGAACCGCGGCGGCGTGGGTGCCAAGGGGAGCGCCACGCGCGACGAGGACTTCATCGAGCACATCTATACGGCCACGATGCACAACACGATGCTCTTCTTCACGGAGAAGGGCCGCTGCTACTGGCTTAAGGTCTACGAGATTCCCGAGGGTACGCGCAGCTCGAAGGGCCGCGCCATCCAGAACGTCATCCAGATTGAGCCCGACGACAAGGTGCGCGCCTACATCCACGTCAAGCGTCTGGACGATGCCGACTACGTGAACAGCCACTACATCGTCATGTGCACGAAGGAGGGCGTCATCAAGAAGACGCTGCTCGAGGCCTACTCGCGTCCGCGTCAGAACGGCGTCAACGCGATTGTCATCCGCGAGGGCGACCAGCTGCTCGAGGCGAAGCTCACGAACGGCAGCGCCGAAATCATGATTGCGGCCCGCGGCGGCAAGGCGATTCGCTTCAACGAGACGACGGTGCGTCCCATCGGACGTGTGGGCGCCGGCGTGCGCGGCATTTCGCTCGAGGAGGGCGACGAGGTGGTCGGCATGATTTGCATCGAGCCCGACTCGAAGCAGGACGTGCTCGTGCTGAGCGAGAACGGCTACGGCAAGCGCACCGACCTGGAGGAGTACCGCATCACCAACCGCGGCGGCAAGGGCGTGAAGACGATTAACATCACGGAGAAGACCGGCGACCTGATTTCGATTCAGGCCGTGACCGACGACAACGACCTGATGATTATCAACCGCTCGGGCCTGACCATCCGCACGGCCGTGTCGCAAATCCGCATGGCGGGACGCGCCACGCAGGGCGTGCGCATCATCAACCTGCGCGAGGGCGACGCGATTGCTTCGGTCATGGCCGTGCCGCATGCCGACGAGGAGGAGACTTCTGCCGCAACGGACGAAACGGCGGGACAGACCGCAGTCGAGGCTCCGGATGCGGAGAACGGCGCTCAGGACGCAACGACCGAGACGACCGAGACGACCCCGGAGAAGTAGTTCCTCCGGGCCGTTTCGGCCGGAAAGGACATCTTTGGGGCAGTTTCATGCGGCGCATCTGTTGCAGTAGTGGATTTTATGCCTATATTTGCAGGTAGGAAACACCGCATGACAGAAACCAAATACAAACACCTAAAAATAAGTTCTTTATGAAAAAAACATGTGTAACGGCCCTCGCGGCGCTGCTTCTGGCAGTTCCCGCCGTGCAGGCTCAGAAGGTGAACAAGGATTCGTTCCTTTCGAAAATCGAGAAGAGCGACGCCGACATCGCCGACGCCAAGAAGGGAGCCAAGGCTGCAACGTGGGTAAATCGCGGCAAGCTCTTCTTCGAGGCCGTATCCGAACCGACGAAGGACCTGTTCCTCGAAATGGACCCCGTGATGCTCAAGTTCAACGACGGAGAGCCCCAGTCGACCTCCGAGGTGACCTTGCTCGACGTGCCCTACACGGCCTATGTATATCCCTACTACACGGCCTATGTCAAGGACAACAAGATTATGGCATGGACGCAGACCCAGGAGATTTACCCCGGCGCTCTGGAGCTCTCGCTCGAGGCCTACAACAAGGCCTACGACATGGACCCCAAGACCGCATCGAAGGTTAAGGTCGGTCTGAAGCAAATCAGCGACTTCTGCGCACAGGCCGGTGACGTGAGCATCACCACGGGCAAGTATGCCGACGCGGCCAAGTACTACATGACGGCCTATGCCGCACAGAGCAGCCCCGCCTACGGCGAGAAGCCCAACCTGGCGCTGCTCTACTATGCGGGCTATCTGAAGACGGTCGAGGGTTCGACGAACCCCGAGGCCTATGCCGAGGGTGCCGACTACCTGAACCGTGCGCTCGAGCAGGGCTATACGGACGAGGATGGCAACATCTACTACTACCTCTTCCACTGCTACTACGGCCAGAAGGATAAGGACGCAGCCTTCGTCATGAAGAGCAAGGATGCGCTGCTGGAGGGTATCGAGAAGTTCCCGAAGAACGAGCGTATTCTCGACGGTCTGATGCAGCTCTACACGGCCGAGAAGGGCGTGGGCGACCCCGCCGACCTGGTGACGATGATTGACGCCGCCATTGCCGAGAATCCGACCAACACGGACCTCTGGTTCGGCCGCGGCCGTATTTTCTACGCGCTGAAGAACTACGACGAGAGCATCAAGTCGTTCGAGAAGATTGTCGAGCTGAAGCCCGACATGTACGAGGGCAACTACTACCTCGGCTTCTTCTATGCGCTCAAGGGCGATGCCATGAACAAGGAGATGAACGAGCGTCAGTACAGCAGCCAGGCCGACTACGATGCCGACCTGAAGACGGTCAATGCGGTCTACATGGCAGCAGTGCCCTGGTTCGAGAAGGTCCTCGAGCTGAAGCCCAACGACCCGGACGCCGTTGAGTTCCTCAAGTCGCTCTGCTTCCGTCTGCGTGACGAGGAGGGCATGATGGACAAGTACAAGAAGTACAACGACCTCTACAACCAAATCAAGGGTAACTAATCGCCCGGCGGTTTGAACGAAGCGCGGCAGCCTTTAGCGGGCTGCCGCTTTTTTTGTGCCTGCCGGGGAGGGGAGGCACTTGGAGGTGCGGGAAGGCGCGGGGAGGCGGCCGGCGGGATGCGGGGTGACGTTTTTTCGGGCGTTGCGGGGTGGCGAGAGGGGGAGCTTGGGTGGGGCGCGTGAGCAGGGAGTCGGAGAGAGGTGCAGGTGGGCGAGGATGCGGATGTGTGGGGGCGGGCTCCGGAGCTTTTCCCTGGTGCGGGCGGGTGCGTGGGGGCGGAGAGAGGTGCGGGGCGGCGCTTTTCCGGGCGGCGCGGACGTGGAAGACGTGGCAGGAAGAGGGTGCTTTTTCCCAGCCGGTTCGGGGGGGCGGATGGTGCGGGCGAGGATGCGGATGTAGGGTGGCGGTTCCGGTGCCGGGAGCCGCTTTTTTGTGTCTGTCGGGGAGGGGGGCGCGGGGAGGCGCGGCAGGAGGTGTGTGTGGGCGGTTGGTTTGGGCGCCGGAGAGGAGGTCGTGGGGCAAGCGAGTGTTGGACGCTTGTGTCGTCGGGTAGGCGACTGTCTGTGTGTGGGGGGGGTTAGTGCCGGACCGGGTGGCGGAGAGGATGCCGGAACAGCCGGGGTGAGGCGGTGGAAGATAAAAAACGGAGGCCGCACCGATGGCGGCCTCCGTGGTCCGGCAGCGGTTAGCCCGCGGCGCACTATTCGTACTGTCCCGACTTGAGGCGCTCAACCTCCTCGCGCGTGAGGAAGCGCCACTGTCCGCGCTTAAGGTTCTTCTTCGTCAGACCGGCGTAGTAGACCCGGTCGAGCTTCAGCACCGTATAGCCCAGATGCTCGAAGATGCGCCGCACGATGCGGTTGCGCCCCGAGTGGATTTCGATGCCGACCTCCTCCTTGTTCTCCGAAACGTAGGAGATTTCATCGGCATAGATTTCGCCGTCCTCGAGCGTGATGCCCTCGGCGATGGCATCCATGTCGGCACGCGTGAGGGGCTTGTCGAGCGTCACCTGGTAAATCTTCTTCTTGCGGTAGGAGGGGTGGGTGAGTTGCTTGGTCAGGTCGCCGTCGTTGGTGAAGAGCAGCAGTCCCACGCTGTTCTTGTCGAGCCGGCCAACCGGATAGATGCGCTCCGTGCAGGCTCCCTTGACCAGCTCCATCACCGTCTTGTCGGTGTGGGGGTCCTCCATCGTGGTCACATATCCCTTGGGCTTGTTGAGCACGAGGTAGACCTTCTTCTCGCCCTGTACGCGCTCGCCGTTGAAGCGCACGTCGTCCGTCGGCTTCACCTTGCTCCCCAGCTCCGTGACCACCTGCCCGTTGACCGTGACCACGCCCGCCTGGATGTAGTCGTCGGCCTCGCGGCGCGAGCAGAGGCCCGACTGCGCGATGAAGCGGTTGAGGCGAATCTCGCCGCTCCCCTTCGCCGCGTCGAAACGCGGATAGGAGCTCCGTTCGCCGCGCCGCTCCGAGGCGAAGCGTCCGCCGCGCTTCTCGCGGCGCCCGTCGTACGAGGGCCGTTCGCCATACTTGCGCGGAGCCTTGCGCTCGCCGTATGCCGAGGCGGAGCGCCCCTCTGCGCGGTTGTTGTCGTATCGCTTGTTGGGTTTGTGCGGTGCGTGGCCGTACTCCCCGGCGCGGCGTTCGCGGCGGTCGTCACGGCCGCGGCCTGCACGCCGCTCCTCGTCACGCTCGTCGCGCTGCCCGTAGCGGCCGTACTCCTCGCGCGGCTCCTCGTCGTAGTAACCGTACTGCTCTTCGCGGCGGTCGCGGCGCTCGTAGCGCTCATAGCGGCCGCGCGTCTCGTGCCGCTCGTCGCGGTCGCGCGTTGCGTACTGCCCGCGGCGGCTCTCGCCTCCGCGTGCGGCGCCTCCCCGGCCCTGGAAGCCTCGTCCGGAGTGCTCCTTCTCGCCGTAGTGCGGACGCTCGCCGTAGCTGCGGCCCTGCTGCTCCTCGTGCAGCGGGCGGTTGTCGGCCGTGAAGTTGGGGTTGTACGAAGCCCGTTTGCGGGGCTGTCGGTCCGTTGTGGGTCGCTCCGAGTCGGCGGCATCGCGCTGCGGACGCGGGCTGCGCTCAACGCGTTCCGCCGTGACCGTTGCGGTACGCACCCGCTTGTCACGCCCGAAGCGTGCGAGTGCGTCGGTTGAGTCGTTCTTGTGTTCTTTCATACGAATGGTCGAGTTCGACGTGGATGTTTTTTCGGTATGGTCTGTTTGCTGAACGGAGGCTCCTGCCGGCGGCGGAATACGTCGAACTCGTTTCGGGGCGTCGCTGACGCCCGGATTCCTGCCGGCATTTGCCCCTTTTGCCCGGTCGGCGGCTGCGTCTCCGCCGTGCGGAGCGGCGGCCCTGCGCATGGGTCCGGGCACGGGAAGGGGGCTTCCCCTCCGATGCGCTAACCCGCACGCGTCGACAAGGTTGCGCAAAGGTAATTCAATTTTCGGGATTCTGCACACGCTTCGTGCCGAAATCGGAAACAAAAGGGGGGCGGGGCCTTCATTTTGTCGAATTAAAGTGTATCTTTGTATTCGCTTCGCCGGAACCCCCTGCCGCGGCGGCTCTTTGCGGCATCTACCCTCCGGCGGCGAGTGCCCATGTCGATGAACCGCGAAATCCTGCGCCTGGCGCTGCCCAACATCGTCTCGAACATCACGGTGCCCCTGATGGGCATCGTCGGTACGGCCATCGCCGGCCACTCGGCCGGTGACTCGGCGGCCAACATCGGGGCGCTGGCCATCGGGGTCTCGATTTTCAACTTCATCTACTGGAACTGCTCCTTCGTGCGGATGGGCACGAGCGGCTTCACGGCGCAGGCCTTCGGTGCGGGCGACTTCCGCGAGTGCACCAACATGCTGGCCCGTGCGCTGGTGGTGGCCGCCTCGATGGGGCTGCTGGTCGTCGCGCTGCAGTACCCCATCGGCGAGCTGGCGCTCTGGGCCATGAACGGCGGCGAGATGACGCGCGCCTACTTCTACGCCCGCATCTGGGCCGTCCCGGCGGGCATCATGCTCTTCGGCTTCAACGGCTGGTATACGGGCATGCAGAACGCCCTGATTCCGATGTGTACGGCCGTGACGGTCAACATCGTCCACGTGGGGTGCAGCCTCTGGTTCGCCTTCGGCATGAAGATGGGCATCGTCGGCATCGCCTACGGCTCCGTTGCGGGGCAGTGGACGGGGGTGATGCTGGCGGCGCTGCTGCTGGTGTGGCGCTACCGGCACGTGCTGACGGGCATCGACTGGCGCGAGGTCTTCGACCTGCGTCCGCTGCGCCACTTCTTCATCGTCAACCGCGACATCATGCTGCGCACGCTCTGCATCGTGGCCGTCTACACCTTCTTCACGGGGGCCTCGGCCCGCATGGACAACCCGGCGATGCTGGCGGTCAACACGCTGCTGCTCGAGCTCTTCACCCTCTTCTCCTACATGAACGACGGCTTCGCCTATGCCGCCGAGGCGCTCACGGGGCGCTTCATCGGGGCGCGCGACGGCCGCTCGCTGCGCGCATGCCTCAAGCGTTGCATCTTCTGGGGGACGGCCGTCTCGGCCCTCTTCGTGGGCATCTACATCGTCTGGTGGCGCGACCTGGTGGGGCTCTTCGTCGATGCGTCGGCCCCCGACGCCCCGACCATCGTCGAGCTGGCCGGGCGCTACATCGTCTGGATTATCATCATCCCCATCGCCAGCGCCATGCCCTTCATCATGGACGGCATCATGGTGGGTGCGACCCATACGCGCGTGATGCGCAACTCGATGTTCTGGGCTACGGCGGCCTACTTCGCCATCTACCACCTCTTCTACGGGTGGATTGGCAACAACGCCCTCTGGCTCGCCTTCATGCTCTACATGTTCCTGCGCGGCGTGCTGCAGTTCTTCATGACGCGCCGCCTGCAGGTCATCTACGCGCGGGCCGATGCGGGCCGGGTCGGGTATGCGTCGCCGGTCCGGGAGTAGAAGGGGCGGCAGGAGCAGGCGGGCCGGGCAAATGAATGGATAAAAGGGAAGCGACCCTTGCGGGGTCGCTTCTCTTCTTTTTTTATGGGCTGGCGGCGGAGCTATGGTCGGCAGGTCGCGCGGGCGGCCGGTCGGCACCCCGGTCAGCGGCCCGCTATTCGTGCGTGGCCTGCCACCATGCGGTCTGCTGCTTGGTCCGCGTGGCGTCGCTCGTGCTCGGGTCCGAGGTGGTGATGCCCGAGAAGGTGCGAATCGCCTTCGCACCGCTCGACATCGAGTAGAACTCCGGCGTGTGGCGGTGGTATGGGACCGTGCGGGCAAGCTGCTCCTCGAACTCGGCAAGCAGCGTGGGCGATGTGCAGAGGTGGCGGACGTAGTCCCCCAGGTCGAAGAAACGCGTCGGGTTGTAGCCGTCGAGCACCTGCAGCTCGGAGAGCTGCGAGCCGTCGAAGACATCGCCCGCATTGATGCGCTTCATGATGTCGGCCAGACGCTCCAGCTCGGCGCAGTCCGTCACGCCAATCGTCCCGTAGGGGTACTGGTACGAACTGTAGAAGCGGTAGAACGACTCGCAGATGTTCTCGTAGTCGGGCTCGCCGACCAGGTAGCGCCCCATCAGGGCGTAGGGGAATCCGTAGGCCATGATTTCGCACGTCGAGCCGATGAGGTGGCGCGTGACGTGGCGCAGGTCGTAGGCCACCTCGACCGACGACATGTAGCAGTCGTCGAAGAGGATGTACTCCATCTCCATGCCGGCCAGCGTGATGCCCTCGGCCAGCGTGGTGATGTCGGTCCGGTACTGGTCCAGCTTGCCGCCGAACCAGCGGGTCAGTGCCGCACCCTCGGCCGCATACTCCCAGTACTCCCGCTCGCGCGGAGCCGCGCTGCCGGGCCGCGCGTAGATGCCCGAGACGGGGAGCCAGGCCATGCCGTGGCTGCCAATCGTCATGGCGTAGCGCTCGGCGGGGGCCGTCTGGCGCACCTGCTCGAGAATGGAGGCGATGCCCTCGGCCGTGGTGAAGTCGGGCGCCGTATCGTAGGTGCGGTGGTTCAGCCGGACGCACTGCCCGTTGTCGTGGTAGAGCTCGAAGAACTCGGCCCGCCGCTCATCGGGCATGAAGAAGACCACGAGCCGCGTATCGCCGAGGTAGCCGGCGGCGACGGTCTGCTCCATGTCGGCGAGGTTCTGCTCGAAGAACGAGGTGAGGTCGCCTGACCAGGGCATGTACATGAGCAGCGTCTGGGGCGCCGTGGCCATGCTCTGCTCGACGCCTACCTGCGTCTGGAGCCCGCCCTTGTCGAGCTGCAGCTTGATGCTGCCCAGCTCGCGGCGCAGCCGCCCGTCATTCGCGGTGAGCGCCCGCACCGTGACGGTCGTCTCGCCGCGGTCGCCGCTCGCGGGGCCGACGACCTCGAACTCCTCGCCCGTCGTGGTGAGCGACCACGGGCCGCTCGACGAGACGGTGAACGACGCCTCGGAGCCCGCCTCGGAGCGCAGCACGACGCTCTCAACGTTGCTCTCAAGGCGCTGCCGCTCGCCTTCCTCCTTGCTGCAGCCGAAGGCCGCGGCGGCCGTCAGCACGAGCAGCAGCAGGCGGCGTGCGATTATTTGTAGGTGCGGGGTTTCAGATTGTTGAATTGCCATGTGCGGTCACGTTTATAGGTGTATCCCTCGGGTTTGTTGCGGTAGATGCGGCTGAAGTCGAAGTAGAACCCCTTGCGCTTCTTCCCCTCGATGACCATGGGCGAGACGAGCGGCACGAACTCGACCTCGCGGCTGATGACGCGGCTGCGGCCGTAGGGGAGCCCCTCGGAGGCGAGCACGTCGAGTGCATGGTCGAACATGAGGATGTGCTGCGGCGTCTTCTGCGTGTAGCCGTCGCCCGACTGCTCGATGGTGCGGATGATGCGGTTCATCCGTTCGTAGTAGGCCCGCTCGCGGATGGTGTCGCCCAGCGCCCCGTAGGCGTAGGCCATCAGGTTGAGCACCTTCGGGCTGAAGGGGTCGACCTTCTGGGCGTCGTTGCCCGCCGAGACGAGCAGCTCGAGGTCCTCGCGCAGCGGCCGCTCGACGTCGATGCGCGCGGCAATCATCAGCATGCGGTCGAGCGCCTGGTTCGAGGCGAAGGGCTTGTAGGCATCCTGGAAGGCGTAACCGTAGTAGAGGTAGTGGTAGTCCTCGTCGGTCATCGTCGAATCGCCCGCGTTGTAGCGCATCATCAGCTTCGTGTAGTAGAAGGGCGAGGCGGTGTTCATCGTCCGGTCGAGGATGTCTTCGTCGTCGGGCACCTTGGCCAGCGCCAGCGCCGGCAGGAGCAGCAGTGCAAGGAGCACTCGTTTGAATCGTTTCATAGGCAGCGGTTGTGCACGTTACTGGATGGATAACTAACGTGCAGCCTACCGCAAATCGTATTCCGCAATGAGTTTTTCGAAGCGGCGGCGCAGCGCTTCGGTCCCCTCGACCAGCGGCAGACGCATCGTGGGGCCGATGAGCCCCATGCTCGCAAGGGCGCACTTCACGCCGACGGGGTTGCCCTCGGCAAAGAGCGCCTCGACCGCCTCGCGCAGCCGTTCGTAGGCGCGGTCGGCCTCGTCGAACGCCCCGCGCTTGGCCAGGTTGATGCACTCCATGAAGCGGCGCGGGAAGGCGTTAGCCGCCACCGAGATGACGCCGTCGCCGCCGCGGCGCATCAGCTCGAGCGTCATGCCGTCGTCGCCCGAGAGGACGAGGAACCCTTCGGGGCGGTTGTCGAGAATCTGCTGCATCTGCTCGATGTTGCCCGAGGCCTCCTTGATGCCGATTACGTTGGGGAAGTCGCGCGCGATGCGGAGCGTCGTCTCGGCCGTCATGTTGACCCCCGTGCGGCCGGGGATGTTGTAGAGGATGACGGGCAGCGGCGAGTGCTCCGAGACGGTGCGGAAGTGCTGGTAGAGCCCCTCTTGCGAGGGTTTGTTGTAGTAGGGCGTCACGCTCAGGATGGCGTCGGCGCCCCGCAGGTCGAATTCGCGCAGCTGGTCGAGCACCTCCGAGGTGGAGTTGCCGCCGCAGCCCATCACCAGCGGCACGCGGCCGCGGATGTGGTCGGTGATGTACATGGCGATGACGGCCCGTTCGGGCATGTAGAGCGTCGGTGTCTCGGCCGTGGTGCCCAGGGCCACGATGTAGTCGACGCCCCCCTCGATGACGTAGTCGAGCATGCGGGCCAGAGCCTGGTAGTCCACCCGTCCGTCGGGCGTAAAGGGGGTTATCATGGCGGCGCCTGCGCCGGCCAGTTTGTTCTGTAACATGGTTTGTTCGCTGTTTAGGGTTTATGGTTTGCGGGCCTCGGACCGGTTACCGGTCGTGCCCCTGTTCATGGTGCTGATGGTTGTCTGCGGCCGGAGCCGCTGGGCCGGAGCCGCCGCCCCGGTTGAGTTCGGCTGGAGCCGCGCCCCGGGAGTGTTCGGTCGGAGCTGCCGTCCGGAAACATTCGGCCGGAGCCGCCGCGGGAGTGCCGCCCCGGAGCCGCCGCATCCCGGAAGCGTTGGGCCGGAGCCGCCGCGGGAGTGTTGGGCCGGACCCGCCGCGCCTCAGAAGAGTTCGCCCTGCCGCGCCGCGCCGTCGCTGCCGGGTCTCGCTCCGGCGTCAGGTGCCGCGCCTGCCTCGGGCTTCGGTTCTGCCTCGGGTGCCGCTCCGGTCGGGCTGGCTGCCGGTGCCGTTTCGGTCGGGGTCTCCTCCGCCGCTTCGGGTGCCGCTCCTGTTTCGGGTTCCGCTCTTGCCTCGGGTTCCGTTCCTGCTTCGGGCACTGCCTCGGGCGAGTCGGCCTCGGCCAGCATGGCGTCGAACTCCTCCTCGGAGATTATCTTCAACCCCAGCTTCTCGGCCTTCTTGAGCTTCGCCGGGCCCATCTTCTCGCCCGCCACGATGTAGTCGACGTTGGCCGAGACGGCCGAGAGGTTGCGCCCGCCGTGCAGCTCGATGAGCTCCTTCAGCTCGTCGCGGCTGTGGTTCAGGAAACGTCCCGAGATGACGAAGCTCTTGCCCGCCAGACGGTTCGAGGCGAGCGTGCGGGCCCGGGCCTCCAGCTGCACCCCGGCTCTGCGCAGGCGGTCGATGATGCGCAGGTTCTCCTCGTCGGCGAAGTATTCGCGGATGGCGTCGGCGATGCGGCCGCCCACCTCGTCGGCCTCGACCAGCTCCTCGCGCGAGGCCTTCATCACGGCGTCGAGCGAACCGAAGTGGCCCGCCAGATACTTGGCCGTCGTCTCGCCCACGAAGCGGATGCCCAGCGCGAAGAGCACCCGCGCGAAGGGCACCTCCGTCGAGCGGCGGATGGAGCGGATGATGTTCTCGGCCGACCGCTCGCCCAGCCGCGGCAGCGGGGCCAGCTGTTCGGCGCGCAGGTCGTAGAGGTCGGCGACGTTGCGCACCAGCGCGTTGTCGTAGAGCAGCTCGACGGTCTCCTCGCCCAGCCCCTCGATGTCCATCGCCTTGCGGCCGATGAAGTGGATGATGCGGCCGAGAATCTGCGGGCGGCAGCCGTCCGCATTGGGGCAGTAGTGCTTCGCCTCGCCCTCGTAGCGCACCAGCGGCGTGTGGCAGACGGGGCACTCGGTGATGTAGGTGAAGGGGCGGCTGTCGGCCGGGCGCATCGAGAGCTCGACGCCCGTGATTTTCGGGATAATCTCGCCCCCCTTCTCGACATAGACCATGTCACCCGGGCGGATGTCGAGCAGCGCCATCTGCTCGGCGTTGTGGAGCGTCGCACGGCGGACCGTGGTGCCGGCCAGCAGCACCGGTTCGAGGTTGGCCACCGGCGTGATGGCCCCCGTGCGCCCCACCTGGAAGTCGACGCTTGTGAGCCGCGTGAGGGCCTGCTCGGCCTTGAACTTGTAGGCGACGGCCCACTTCGGTGCCTTGGCCGTGAAGCCCAGCTGGCGCCGAAGGGCGAAGTCGTTGACCTTGATGACCACGCCGTCGGTCGGGAAGGGCAGCTCGCGCCGCGCCGTATCCCAGTGGTCGATGAAGGCGTCGACCTCGGCCCGCGTGTGGCAGATGCGCATCGCGTCGGATACCTTGAAGCCCCACGTGCGCGCCTGCTGCAGGCTCTCCCAGTGGTTCGTGAAGGGGAGGTTGTCGCCCGCCAGCTGGTAGAGCGTGCAGTCCAGCCCGCGGTGGGCCACCACCGACGAGGCCTGCTGCTTGAGCGTCCCGGCCGCCGCATTGCGCGGATTGGCCAGCAGCGGCTCACCCGCCGCTTCGCGCTCGGCGTTCAGCCGGTCGAACGAGGCGTAGGGCATCAGCACCTCGCCGCGGATTTCGAACAGCTCGGGCCACCCCTCGCCGTGCAGATGCAGCGGCACGGAGCGGATGGTGCGGACGTTGGCCGTCACGTCGTCGCCCTCGACGCCGTCGCCGCGCGTCGCGGCCAGCACCAGCGCGCCGTGTTCATAGGTGAGCGAGATGGCCGTGCCGTCGAACTTCAGCTCGCAGACCAGGTCGGCGGCCCCCACCTCCCGCTCGATGCGGTCGATGAACTCGTGCAGCTCGTCGAGCGAGTAGGTGTTGCCCAGCGAGAGCATCGGGAAGCGGTGGCGGACGGTCCGAAAGTCGAAGGTCAGGTCGCTGCCCACGCGCACCGACGGCGAGTTGGGGTCGGCATACTGGGGATACTCCCGCTCGAGGTCGACGAGCTCGCGCATCATCGTGTCGAACTCGAAGTCGGAGATTTCGGGGGCGTTTTCGACGTAATATTTATAGTTGTGGCGGTCGAGCTCCCGGCGGAGCTCCTCGATTCGTTCCTGGGGTGTCATCGTGTTTGTCCGTTTGCCGCCCGGTGCCGAGTGGGGCGGGGCGGCGGCCCGTCGCGGCGCCTCCCGCCGGCGAAGAGGCCGGCGCGGGCAGCCCGTGGGGGCATTAAATAATTGTTGTGTAAAGGTACGCAATTTGTTCAGAACATCATCGAAATTCGAAAAAAATGCAATAAAAAATATTCCGGGGTGGTGCGGTTTGCAAATTTTGCGTATACTTGCAGAAAATTTTTACACGTTAGTTTTACGCTGTACCATGACCAAACAGAATAGCACGAAGAAACATATCGTTGCGAGTCTCCACAACCTCAGCCCCGAACTTCAGGAAGCCGTGCGGGAGAAGTATCCCCTCGGATTCACCGACGCCATGATGCGTGTCGACAAGCCCAACGGCGACTTCTTCTACGCCGTACCGTTCGATACGGACGAGGTTGCCTATCTGGTGAAAATCGACGTGAAGGTCGACGACCACGCCCAGGATGACGACGACAAGGACTACTACGACGACGAAATCAAGGGCGCCGACGAGATTCAGGACGACGGCAGCTCGGAGGGGCTCGAAGAGACCGACGACGATATCGACATCTGACCTGTAAAAGACTCAATTTCAACAACATCATCATAGAACATGCGCCGTGCCCTTTCATCGCTTCTCGTGCTGCTCTGCACCTCGTGCGGACTGCTCGATGACGGGTACGACGACGCGGCGCGAACCGAATACCTGCGCTTTACCGACCCCGCCTTCGAGCGCTACTGCCTCGAGACGCTCGACCTGAACGACGACGGGCGCATCTCGCGCTACGAGGCCGAGCGCATCGTGCGGATGGACTGCTCGGGGTGCGGCATCGCCTCGCTCGACGAAATCTCCGACTTCCGCAACCTGCAGCGGCTCGACTGCAGCGACAACAACCTCACGCGGCTCGACCTCTCGTCGTGCCCGCGGCTCGTGGAGGTCAACTGCGCCCGCAACCGCATCTCGTGGATCGACGTCGAGCGGCTCGCGATACTTGCGACGCTCGACTGCAGCGGCAACCTGCTCTCCTTGCTCGATTTGAGGGGCGATACGGCCCTCTCGACGCTCGTCTGCGGCGGCAACGCCCTGCGGACGCTCGACGTGAGCGGCTGCTCTACCGTCATGGAGCGAGTCGATACGCAGTCGAGTCCCGAGCTGGAGACGCTCTACGTGAGCTCGACGCAGGAGATTCGCCAGTTGCAGGTGGACGGCCATACTGACGTGGTGGTGCTGTGACCCCGGCGGCGGAGGGGGCGAGCAGCAGGGACGGCAAGTTCCGGGCTGCGGACGGCCGAGACCCCGGACGGCTGAGAACTGTGACCCCGGCGGCTGAGAACTGTGACCCGGGCGGCGGGCGGAGGCTTTCACGGGGGGCTACCCGGACGGCTGAGATTCCGGCGGCCAGGCGGCTGAGCCCCGACCGGCGGGCGGCTGAGCGGCTGAGGCTCCGGATGGCGGAGGCTTTCACGGCTGTGACCCCCGACCGACGGGCAGACCGAAATCGAAGGCAGACAGGCTGTTGCAGGAGAACATGCTGCCGGAAGTCTCCCGCAAAAGAGACGGGCTCCCGGAGTGCGGAGCCGTTGTCGTGCGGCAGGGTGTATCGGACGAGCATCCCGGAGCAGAAGCCCGTAGAGTAGCAGAGTAGTGTAGCAGAAATAGAAGTGAACGGACCGAGGTCCGTTTTTTTTGTGCCCGTATGTGTTCGGGCGGCGGCGCACCTTCCCCTCGGAACACTTTTTTTGCGTCCTGGCGGCGGGCGCATCTTCCCTTCGGAACACTTTTTTTGCGACCCGGCGGCCGGCCCGTCCCGTCTGCACCTCTGAACTCCCCGTCCCGCCCCTATCCCGCGCCGCTGAACACGCTGGCCCTCTCCCGGTTGGGGCCCCGGAAACCTCCCCCGAAGGGCCGCAACACGCCCCCGAAAGCCCTTTTCGGGGCCATTTGTCGAAAAGTCGCCCCCGGAGTTGGGTATTTCGTGGAATATTTCGTACCTTTGGATGCAAAAAATGTCTTTTGCAGCCAATAACATAATTCGGATATCATGAAAAAAGTAGACGTCATTCTCGGCCTGCAGTGGGGCGACGAGGGTAAAGGCAAGGTTGTGGACGTGCTGACGCCCCACTATGAGGTGGTGGCGCGTTTCCAGGGCGGACCCAACGCCGGTCACACGCTGGAATTCAACGGCGAGAAATACGTACTGAGGTCGATTCCCTCGGGCATCTTCCAGGGCGGAAAGACCAACATCATCGGCAACGGCGTAGTGCTCGACGCCGTTCTTTTTCGTGCCGAAGCCGAGGAGCTGGCCCGCAGCGGCCACGACCTCACGCGGCAGCTCTGCATCTCGAAGAAGGCGCATCTGATTCTGCCGACGCACCGCATTCTCGACGCGGCCTACGAGGCTGCCAAGGGCAGCTCGAAAATCGGCACCACCGGTAAGGGCATCGGCCCGACCTATACGGACAAGGTGAGCCGCAACGGCATGCGCGTGGGCGACCTGCTGAGCCCCGACTTCCGCGAGATTTACGCCCGCGCAAAGGCACGCCACGAGCAGATTCTCCGCTCGCTGAACTATTCGTACGACATCACGGAGCTCGAGGCGCAGTGGTTCGAGGCGGTCGAGTACCTCAAGCGCTTCCGCATCATCGACAGCGAGTATGAAATCAACGCGCTGCTCGACAACGACAAGGCCATTCTGGCCGAGGGCGCCCAGGGCACGCTGCTCGACGTCGACTTCGGCTCCTATCCCTTCGTCACCTCCTCCAATACGGTCTGCGCCGGCGTCTGCACCGGTCTGGGCGTCGCTCCCCGCCGCATCGGCGAGGTCTACGGCATCTTCAAGGCCTACTGCACCCGTGTCGGAAGCGGCCCCTTCCCCACGGAGCTCTTCGACCAGACGGGCGAGCAGCTCTGCTCCATCGGCCACGAGTTCGGCGCCGTCACGGGCCGCCGCCGCCGCTGCGGATGGCTCGACCTGGTGGCACTCAAGTATTCGATTATGATTAACGGCGTCACGCAGCTCATCATGATGAAGTCCGACGTGATGAACGACTTCGATACCGTGAAGGTGGCCGTCGCCTACGAAATCGGCGGCGAGCGCACGACGCGCTTCCCCTTCGAGACCGAGGCCGACATCAAGCCCGTCTACCGCGAATTCCCGGGCTGGAAGTCCGACCTGCGCAAGGTGACCCGCTACGAGGAGTTCCCCGAGGCGTTCCGCAACTACGTCGAGTTCATCGAGCAGCAGACGGGCGTCCCCGTGAAGATTATCTCGATTGGCCCCGACCGCGGCGAGACCATCGTCCGTTAGCATCGGCCACGACGCCGCGCGGCGGCCGTTTCGTGAAGAGGCGGCCGCCGCACGGTGACCGACCGCAATGAAAGAACCGAAAACAAATCTTACAACAGATAGACAACCTATGAAACAACCGCTTAAAATCGTTGTGCTGGCAAAGCAGGTACCCGATACCCGCAATGTGGGCAAGGATGCGATGACCCCCGAAGGAACGGTCAACCGCGCTGCGCTGCCGGCCATCTTCAACCCGGAGGACCTCAATGCACTCGAAATGGCGCTCAATCTGAAGGACCGCATGCCGGGTGCTACGGTGCACATCCTCACGATGGGCCCGCAGCGTGCCGCCGACATCATCCGCGACGCGATGTTCCGCGGTGCCGACGGAGGATACCTGCTCTCGGGCCGCGAGTTCGCCGGCTCGGATACGCTGGCCACCTCCTACGCCCTCTCGTGCGCGCTGCGCAAGATTGGTCCCGACGTCATCTTCGCCGGCCGTCAGGCCATCGACGGCGATACGGCCCAGGTAGGCCCCCAGGTGGCCGAGAAGCTCGGCCTGCCGCAGGTGACCTATGCCGAGCAGATTGTCGAGGTCAAGGAGCAGTCGCTGGTTATCAAGCGCCGCATCACGGGCGGCATCGAGGTGGTCGAGTGCCCCGTTCCGGCCGTCATCACGGTCAACGAGTCGGCCGCCGAGTGCCGTCCGCGCAATGCCAAGCGCGTGATGAAGTACAAGGGTGCGCTCGCCGCATCGGAGATTGCCGCCGCTCCCGAGTCGGCCGCCGCACGGCGCGCACAGGAGCATGACTACCTCCGCATCACGGAGTGGGGTGCCGCCGCCGTCGAGCCCGACATGCAGCAGCTCGGTCTGCAGGGCTCGCCCACGAAGGTCAAGAAAATCGAGAACGTCGTCTTCGCAGCCAAGGAGGCCAAGCGCCTGACGGCCGCCGACGAGGACATTAACTCCCTGATGGTCGAACTTATTGCGAGCCACACGCTCGGTTAATCCGGATTGAAAGAGATGAACAACATATTCGTATACATCGAGACCGAGAAAGGCGTTGTGGCCGACGTGAGTCTCGAACTGCTGACCAAAGGCCGTGAACTGGCCGCGACGCTCGGCGTGAAGCTCGAGGCGGTCGTCATCGGTGAAAATCTTGCCGGCATGGAGAAGGAGCTGGCACGCTACGGCGCCGACACCGTATGGGTGGCCGACGACAAGGAGCTGGCCCCCTTCCGCACGCTGCCCCATACGGCCGTCATGTGCGGCCTCATCGAACAGGAGAAGCCCCAGATTGTCCTCTTCGGCGCCACCTGCATCGGCCGCGACTTCGCTCCGCGCGTCTCGTCGGCGCTGCACAGCGGTCTGACGGCCGACTGCACGCAGCTGGTCATCGGCGACCACCGCGACGCCAAGAGCGGCAAGGAGTACAAGAACCTGCTCTACCAGATTCGTCCCGCCTTCGGCGGCAACATCATCGCCACGATTGTCAACCCGGACCACCGTCCGCAGATGGCCACCGTGCGCGAGGGCGTCATGCGCAAGGAGTACGCCGCACACCCCGCCGCCGGCGAGGTGAAGTTCATCGACTGGAAGCGCTATGTCAAGGACAGCGACCTGGCGGTGAAGATTGTCGAGCGTCAGATTGAGGAGCGCAAGATTGACATCAAGGGTGCCAACATCATCGTGGCCGGCGGCTACGGCATGGGCTCGAAGGAGAACTTCCGTCTGGTGCACGAGCTGGCCGAGGTGCTGGGCGCCGAGGTGGGCGCCAGCCGTGCGGCCGTCGATGCCGGCTTCACGGAGCCCGAACGGCAGGTGGGCCAGACCGGCGTCACGGTGCGTCCGAAGCTCTACATCGCCTGCGGCATTTCGGGCCAGATTCAGCATACGGCCGGCATGGACCAGTCGTCGATGGTCATCTCCATCAACACCGACCCCGAGGCTCCCATCAACAAGATTGCCGACTATGCGATTGTGGGCGACGTGAACGAGATTATCCCCAAGATGATTAAGTACTACAAACAAAATTCGAAGTAATGGCTAATTTCTTTTCAGATAACAAGGATTTGCAGTTCCACCTCCAGCATCCGATGATGCGCAAGATTGTGGAGCTCAAGGAGCGCGGATTTGCCGAGAAGGACCTCTACGACTATGCGCCGCAGGATTTCGACGACGCGATGGACTCCTACCGCCGGGTGCTCGAAATCGCCGGCGAGGTCTGCGGCGAGGTCATTGCTCCGAATGCCGAGGGCGTCGACCACGAAGGTCCCCGCGTGGTGAACGACCATGTGGAGTACGCCTCGGGTACGGTCGAGAACCTCAAGGCGATTGTCGATGCCGGACTGAGCGGCCTGACGCTCCCGCGCAAGTACGACGGTCTGAACTTCCCGCTGGTCTGCTTCGTGATGGCCAACGAGATGGTGGCGCGCGCCGACGCCGGATTCGAGAACATCTGGGGTCTGCAGGACTGCGCCGAGACGCTCAACGAGTTCGCCTCGGAGGAGCTCAAGCAGAAGTATCTGCCGTGGGTATCGGCCGGCGCCACCTGCGCCATGGACCTCACGGAGCCCGATGCCGGTTCGGACCTGGGCGCCGTCATGCTGAAGGCCACCTGGTCGGAGGAGCGCCAGACGTGGCTGCTCAACGGCGTGAAGCGCTTCATCACCAACGGTGACGGCGACATCTCGCTCGTGCTGGCCCGCACCGAGGAGGGTACGACCGACGCACGCGGTCTGTCGATGCTCGTCTACGACAAGCGCGACGGCGGCGTGAAGGTGCGCCGCATCGAGAACAAGATGGGTATCAAGGGCTCGCCCACCTGCGAGCTGGTCTTCACGAACGCTCCGGCGCAGCTGGTCGGCGACCGCAAGATGGGTCTTATCAAGTACGTGATGTCGCTGATGAACGCCGCCCGTCTGGGTATCGGCGCGCAGTCGGTCGGCACGTGCGAGGCGGCCTACCGCGAGGCGCTGAAGTATGCCCACGAGCGTGAGCAGTTCGGCAAGCCGATTGTCAAGTTCGCCGCCGTGGCCGAGATGCTCTCCAACATGAAGGCCAAGCTGCAGGGCGCCCGCGCGCTGCTCTACGAGACCACGCGCTTCGTCGAAATCTACAAGCAGTACACCCACATCTCGCACGAGCGTCCGCTCGAGGGCGCGGAGCGTCAGGAGATGAAGTTCTACAACCGCCTGGCCGACGGCTTCACGCCGCTGGTGAAGCTCTTCTCGTCGGAGTATGCCAACCAGCTGGCCTACGACGCGATTCAGATTCACGGCGGTTCGGGCTTCATGAAGGATTATCCCTGCGAGCGTCTCTACCGCGATGCGCGCATCATGAACATCTACGAGGGCACCTCGCAGCTGCAGGTCGTGGCGGCCATCAACGCCGTGACGAAGGGCACCTTCATGGAGCAGATTGAGCGCTATGCCGCCGCCGAGTATTCGGAGGCGATGCAGCCGATTGTGGCCCGTCTGGCCGAGCTGAAGGGCCGTCTGGCCGAGATGATTGCCCACGTCGAGGAGGGTGAGAAGCAGGCTGCCGGCTTCAAGGACTTCCATGCCCGCCGTCTGGTGGAGACCGCCGGACACATCATCATCACCTACCTGCTGGCCCGTCAGGCCGGCGAGTCGGAGGAGTATGTCAACTCGGCCCGCATCTATGCGAAGCTGGCCGACGGCAAGGTTTCCGAGGCATATGACTACGTGATGAAGTCCGATGTGAGCGACGTGGAGCTCTTCCACGCCGTCGAGCAGGATTGCTGATAGGGTCGTTGACCGCAAAAGAGAGCGGGCCGGCTGCACTGCGCAGCCGGCCCCCGTCGTTTTACCCCCGGGGGGCGGGGCCGGGCCCGGGTTGTAGGGTCGGAACCGTTGTTTGTCCGCCGGTGGGCGGGGCGCCGGGGCCCTTGTTTTCGGGTCGGGCCGTCGCTTGTCCGCCGCCGGGCGGAGCGCCGGAGCCCTTCCCGAATGGAGCGGGGTGCCGGGGCCCTTGCTCCCGGGGCGGGTCGTCGTTTTCCCGCCGGTGGGGCGGGGGGACGTCCTCTCCACCCGGGCCCCGTTCAGGCGACCGATTCCGGTACGGCCGTGATGCAGCGGTCGGGGTTGAAGATGTTGAGGTTGAGGCGGTCCATGACGAACTTCAGCGCCAGCTGCGCCTTGACCGAGTTGCCCGAGGCGTCGAGCGGCGGCGCAAACGAGGCGATGCCCATAACCCCCGGAATAACCCCCACGATGCCTCCGCCGACTCCCGATTTGGCGGGCAGCCCCGTGGTGTAGAGCCAGTCGCCCGTATGCTCGTAGAAGCCCACGGTGGCCATCAGCGAGACGATTTTCGGGGTGAGCTCCGTGCGGAAGATTTGCTTGCGCGTCACCGGGTTGCGGCCGCCGAAGGCTATCGTCGCACCCAGAATCGAGAGCTGACGCGCCGTGATGCCGAGCGAGCACTGCCGCGTGTAGAGGTCGAGCGACATCTCGGGGTCGTCGTAGATGCGGTTGTAGTTCTTGAGCAGCCAGGTGATGGAGCGGTTGTTGAAGTTGGTGGCCGACTCCGAGCGGTAGAGCTCGTCGATGAGCGTCACCTCGGAGCCCGCAAGCCCCTCGATGAAGTCGACGATGGCCTTCCACTTCCCCTCGGCATCGCCCACGGGCTTGACCATCGAGCAGGCGCTGATGGCGCCGGCGTTGACCAGCGGCGTCGAGGGGTGGTCCTTCTCGAGCAGGATGGCGATGATGGAGTTGAAGGGGAGGCCCGTGGCGTCGGCGCCGATGCGGTTCATCACCTTCTGGGGCCCGTACTGCTCCATGGCGAGCAGCGCCGTGGGCACCTTCGAGACCGATTCGATGCCGAAGGCGCAGTCGGTGTCGCCCACGGTGATGACCTCGCCGTCGGGCAGGCAGGCCGAGATGCCGAAGAGCTCCGAGGGAACCTTCGCCAGGTAGGGGATGTAGTCCGCATTCTTGCCCGAGTTGGTCTCGCGGGTGCACTCGTAGGCCTGCTGCAGCGCGTTGCGGACGGTGGTTTTGTCGATTTGATGTAACATGGTGGTAACGTGTGTGTTGGTTATTGTTTCGGGGTGTGGCCGCCCTTGTTTCCCGCGGCGGAGGAGCCGGTCGGGGCGGACGGCGTGCTCTTCGGAGCGGCGGAGGGGGCCTTCGGAGCCGTTGGTGCGGCGGCCGGAGCGGCTTTCGAAGCCGGGGCTGCGGCAGGAGCGGCCTCCCAGTGGAAGGGCGCGAAGTCGGCCGCGGCCTGCGGGTCACGCCACGAGGGCTTGCGCAGGGCGTAAATCACGAAGGGTGCCGCCACCACCACGATGCAGCCGACGATGAGCACCGAGTACCAGACGGCGCTGCTTCCCGTCTGAATCTGGGCGGGCGGGATGAAGCTCAGCACGAAGGCGAGCAGCGCGCCGCAGAAGCCGAGCGCCCCGAGCAGCCACATCAGGCCGTTGCCCCGGCCCAGACGGAACGGGCGCGGCGTGTCGCGGAGCTTGTAGCGCAGCACGATGGCTGCCGAGAACATCAGCATGTACATGATGAGGTAGAGCAGCACGGTGAGCTGCGAGAGAATCTGGTAGAAGGACTGCACCGAGGGCATGACGACGAAGAGCAGCGCCAGCAGCGTGACCACGCCTCCCTGCACGAGCAGGATGTTGCGCTGCACGCCGATGCGGTTGGCCTTCTGGAAGAAGGGGGGCAGGTAGCCCGCCTTGCCCACGGCGTAGATACCCTTCGAGGGGCCGGCCACCCAGGTGAGCACGCCGGCCAGCACGCCGAACATCAGCGCCACGGCGATGACGGGCGAGGCCCACGACATGTGCAGGTAGCGGAAGTAGTTGTCGAAGCCGATGAGCAGCGACTGTGTCAGGCTGATGTCCTTGGCCGGGATGATGAAGCCCAGCGAGAAGGTGCCCAGCACGAAGATGCAGACCGTGATGAGCGAGCCGATGATGATGGCGCGCGGGTAGTTGCGCGACGGATTGCGCACCTCCATCACGTGGATACCCATCATCTCCATGCCGGCGTAGAAGAGGAAGATGCCGCTGGCGAGCACCAGGTTGTCGAGCTTCGTCAGGTCGGGGAAGAAGCCCTGCGACATGTCCATGTTGTTGTGGCCGCCCGAGGCGATGTAGACGATGCCCAGCACGATGAGCAGTCCGGCGGGGATGATGGTGCCTATCATGCCGCCCCACTTGCTGATTTTGCCCACCCAGTCGAGCCCCTTGAGCGAGATGAAGGTGGCCAGCCAGTAGATGGCCAGCACGATGACCAGCGTGAAGAGCTTGTTCGAGGCGAGCGTCATGTCGTGGGCCTCGTTGACCCCGATGAAGGCAATCGAGACCGCCCCGAAGGTGAGCACCGTGGGGTACCAGATGGTCGATTCAATCCATTGCAGCCAGATGGCCAGAAAGCCCGTCCGTGCGCCGTAGGCTTCGCCCACCCAGCGGAAGACGCCGCCCTGCTTGTCGGCGAACATGGCGGCCAGCTCGGCGGCCACGAGCGCCGTGGGGATGAGGAAGACGATGGCGGCAAAGAGGTAGTAGAAGGCCGAAGAGGGTCCGTAGACCGCCTCGGCAGGGAGTCCGCGCAGGCTGACAACCGCCGTCACGTTCATGATGGCCAGCGTCATGACACTCAGCTTGAACCCCGTACCCGATGTTTTTTTTGCATCCATAGAGTTTCGGTTCTTTTGTGAATTTGACGCTTGCGCCAGGTGCAACTACCGTGCAAAAAACGTCGCCGCACGCTTTTTGCCCCCTCCGTGCGCGGAAAGTTGCCGGAAAAGACCTATATTTGTTTCTCACAAGAACGTTACACAGCCATGAACATGAAGACGTCGCTGAAGATGCTCCTCCTTGCGGCCGTGGCCGCCCTCGCCCTCTCGTGCGGCGGCCGCCGCACTCGGCAACAGCAGCAGGAGGCCGTGGCTGCAGCAGCAGCCGAGATGAAGGTCTTTCTTCCCCCCATCGCCCCCTCGGGCCTCGCCCCCGCCGAGCAGCGCGACTACCTGCGGTGCCACTACTGGGACCGCTTCGACTTCTCGGACACGCTCTTCGTCCACAAGGCCGACACGCTCTCGATGCTTGAGGCCTTCGCCTCCTACGTCTCGCTGCTCTCGGAACATCCGACGGACGGTGCGCCGATGGATTCGCTCATGCGCCGCGCTTCGGCCTCGGCACCCATGCTGCGCTACTTCTCGATGCTGGCCGAGCGGGTGCTGCGCGACCCCAACTCGCCGCTGCGCAACGGCGAGTTCTACATCCCGGTGCTCCGCGCGCAGCTTGCGAGCCCCTATCTGGACCAGTACGAGAAGCTGGGGCCCGAGTACGACCTGCAGATAGCGCTGCAGAACCGCCTCGGGCAGCCGGCCAACGACTTCCGCTATACGCTCGCCTCGGGTGCCACGGGGCGCCTCTACGACATCCGCGCGGAGTATGTGCTGCTCTTCATCAACAATCCGGGCTGTCCGATGTGCCGTCAGATTCGCGAGGCGATAGTCTCCTCGCCGATGCTCTCCGAGATGCAGGAGCGTGGTCGGCTGAAGGTGCTGGCGCTCTATCCCGACGAGGATTTGGCCGAGTGGCGCGCCTACCGCGACCAGATTCCCGCCGCGTGGATTAACGGCTACGACGACGGCTGCGTCATCCGCGAGACGGGGAGCTACGACCTGGAGGCCATTCCGGCGCTCTACCTGCTCGACAGCCGCAAGCGCGTGCTGGTGAAGGATTCGACCGACGTCCCCTACATCGAGGAGGTCATCGACCGCCGCGAATAGGCGGGACTTCCCCGGCCGGCGCGCACAGACCCTCGGGCGGCACGAACACCTCCCTCCGCCGCGGCGCCCCCCGTTCCCGACCGCTGCGAACACCCCCGGGCAACCCCTCCGGGCTCGGCTATAGGCACGGCTTATCGCTCCATAAAAAAAGACAATAGGTCTTTTATAGGATTTTCGCAAAGAATTCTTACCTTTGTCGTGCAAACCAATGCAAACAGTTCCAAAATTACAAACACACTAACTTAACATCGATACAGTTATGGCAAAGAAATGGCGTTGTACCGTATGTGGATATATCCACGAAGGTCCCGAGGCACCCGAGCAGTGCCCGCTCTGCAAGGCAGGCAAGGATAAGTTCGTAGAGGTCGTAGAGGAGGAGGGCAACCTCGACTTCGTGACCGTTCACAAGCTGGGCGACGGCAAGGGTGCCAGCCCCGAGCTCTGGGAGGGTCTCCAGAACCACTTCATGGGCGAGTGCACCGAGGTGGGCATGTACCTGGCCATGAGCCGTCAGGCCGACCGTGAGGGCTATCCCGAAATCGCCGAGGCCTACAAGCGCTACGCATGGGAGGAGGCCGAGCACGCTTCGAAGTTCGCCGAGCTGATTGGCGAGGTGGTATGGGATACGAAGACCAACCTCTACAAGCGCATGAACGCCGAGTGCGGTGCCTGCGAGGACAAGATGCGTCTGGCCCGTCTGGCCAAGGAGCAGAACCTCGATGCCGTACACGACACGGTTCACGAGATGGCCAAGGACGAGGCTCGTCACGGCAAGGGCTTCGAGGGTCTCTACAAGCGCTACTTCGGCAAATAGTCGACCGAGACGCCCTCAGGGGTGTTGAACAAAAAACCGATACCGGTTATCCGGTATCGGTTTTTTTTGTGCGCGGCGGCGAGGAAGGGGCTCCGGCGGCTGCTCACGGTGGCAGCGGCGGGGAGGCGTGGCTGCGGCTGGACGGGACGTGGTCCCGGCGCGGGTGCTTTCAACCGCGGGCGGCTCCCGGCCCCCGGCACCCCTACTCCCGGCGCAGTGCGTCGCCGAGGCGGCTGAGAAGCGCAACCTTAGAGGCGAGCCACTCGTAGCCGCTGCGGGCGGCTCGCGCCACCTCGTAGACCGTTTCGGCACGGGCGCGCAGCCGCTCCACCTCCTCGCGGAGCGCCGCCAGGTAGACCGCCGCCGCCATGAGGGCGAAGAAGCCTCCCAGAATCAGCGTCGAGGCGATGAACGACCCCGTGAGGAGCGAGAGCCCCACCACGGCGGCCGTGAGCAGAAGCAGCAGCGCCAGGATGGCTGTCGTGACGAAGAGCAGCACGACGAGCAGCAGGCGCCCGCTGCCTCTCCCCGTCTCCGGCGCGCCGCCCGGCGTGCGGTGCCTTTCTTGCGCTTCCATCGGCAACGAGGGGTCGGTTAGTCGTCGCACTTGCAGCGCGCCTGCTCGATTTGCTCCTCGACCTCGTTGAGCTTCTCCTTCATGCGGTCGATTTCGTCGCCGAGCGACTCCTTGATTTTGCGGCGCAGTTCGGGACCCGACTGCGGCGTGAAGAGCATCGTGAGGGCCGAGCCGATAATCAGGCCGCCCACCAGCGATACGATGGCAATACCGGTGTTTTTCATGGTTGCTTGTTTTTTTGGTTTGACTCGGCAGGAACTCTTGCAAAGTCCGCGCCAAAGGCGTATCTTTGGTCTACGATGGAGACAAACCTGCATGCGGCCTTTACGGGCCATCGCACCTACGACGGGCGGGGCGACGCCGCGCTTCGGGCGCTGCTCGACGCGATGTACGCCCGCGGATTCCGCACCTTTCTGAGCGGCATGGCCGTGGGTTTCGACCTGGCGGCGGCCGAGGCGGTGCTCGCGTTGCGGAGCCGCTGTTCCGACGTGCGTCTGGTGGCCGTCATCCCCTTTGCGGAGCAGGAGCGCTTCTACACGCCCCGCGACCGGGCCCGCTATGCGGAGGCGGTCGCCCGGGCCTACGAGCGGGTGGTGCTCCGTCCGGCCTACGGCCCCGGCTGCTACCGGGTGCGCAACGACTTTCTGGTGGAGCATGCCGACGAGGTGGTGGCCTGGTACGACGGCAGCACGGGCGGCACCCGCTATACGGTCGGCCGCGCCCTGCGCCTCGGCCTTCGGGTCCGCAACCTCTGCCCCGAGGGCCCCGTCCTGTCCGCGCCGGCGCCCGCGCCTGTGCCGACGCTCTTCTGAGCCCCACGGCGATTTGTTTTCCCCCCCCTCGCCCTTCTCGTCCTTCTGTCCCCGCGCCTGCACCTGCGCCTGCACCCGGCTTACACCGACGCTCTTCTGAGCCCTGCAGCGACACTTTTCTGAGCCCCGCATCGGCACTCTTCTGACCCCACGCCCCGCGCCTGCACCTGCACCTGCACTGACACTCTTCTGCGCCCCCCGCACCTGCACTGACACTCTTCTAACCCCGTGCACCTTCGCGCCCGCCGATACCCCCGCGTCGGCTCCTCTTCGCCCCTTCGCTCCTTCGCTCCTTCGCTCCTCTTCGCTCCTTCGCTCCTCTTCGCTCCTTCGCCCCGCATCCCGCACCCTGCACCTCCGTACCCGCGCACCGCGTTTCTGTGGAGGCTGCCCGTGGCGCGCCGGCTCCTGCCACTGCATGATTTCTGTCGCTGATGCCCTCGTTTTTTTGGAAATCGTACGCTTTTCGCTATCTTTGTCTTGAAATGATATTTGCCGCTGTTCGCCCGTAACTGAAAACGACCAATTAGATGTATGTCGGGGAACGGATGTTGCGGATACACTCCGTTTGGGGTGTGTTCCCATGTTCTGTTGCGATACATACGGGTGCTTGGTCGTACCTCAGTTAGTCGGAGCGGGAGCGGGGATGCACCTTTTTTATTGTGCATACGCGGATATCTTGTGGCTGATTGACATGCGATAAGCCCAGGCGGCCTCTTCTGGCGTGCTCTGCCGATTTCTCCTGACTGAAAACGACCTGTACATTCAACCGTATGTAGAGAACGGACGGCGGTTCCTCCCTCCCGGGGGCATCATCCGCGTTCTTCACGACGACGAAGAAACCTGCGGATGCATCCACTCCGTCGCCCCGGGAACAGAGGATTCCGAAAATCTGCAAGAGAGTAGGAGCAATTCAAAACAAACCCAAACAACATGAAAAAGTTTTTGATGTGTGCGGTCGCACTGCTGATGGCCGTGACGGCGGTCTCGGCTCAGACGCCCGAGGAGAAGGAGGCTTCGGCCAAGCGGGTCGAGCAGTTGAAGAGCGAGGCCCCCAAGGCCTGCGGCGTGGCTGAAATCGACGACGCTGCCAAAACGGCCGAGACGGTGGCTGCCGCCACGGTCGAGGTGGCCGACTTTACGGCCCTGCTCGACGGTGCGACCCCCAGCGCCGAGCAGATTCTGCGGGCAACCGAGCTGCTGCAGCGCATCGAGGGGACCTCGGGTGAGCTGAAGCAGCTGACTGAAGCGTTGGGCAAGGCGACCTCGTCGCTCAAGTCGCTCAAGAACCCCATGAAGGTGAAGTCGGCGACCCGCTCGGTCTCCTATGTGAAGACCGTGCTCGAGAATGCAACGCCCGAGCTGCCCTACCAGGCGAAGCTCCTCGGAGCAATCGTCTCGGGGAAGTAGCCCCTCCGCACGGCATCAAGCAGAAAGCCCCGGCCGAATGCATCGGCCGGGGCTTTTGTGCAAAGCAACCGGATGGATTACTTCCAGTTGAGAATCTTGTAGAAGTCGTACTCCTCGGGGTTGGCGACATACTTCTTCGCTGCCTCGTAGTCCTTCGGCTCGATGGCGTTGAGGATATTGTCCACTACCGACTTGAACTTGTCCGAGGTGATGTCGACCAGACGGGGCGGAATCTTGCCCGTCGTCGGGTCCTGAAGGTCCTTCAGGTAGAGCGGCGATACGTTGCCCTCCGAATCCACGTAGACCATGCAGCCGGTCTTGCCCTCCGAGTAGAGCTTGTGTACGCCGATACCCAGCTCCGAGCAGTAGGTCAGGTCGTAGGCAATCGGGGTCTGGCAGCGGATTTCGTAACCCAGCTCCACGGGACGGCTCTTCACCTTGATGCCCAGGGCCTTGAGCTTGTTCTCAATCATCTCGTTGAAGATGTGGGCCTTCGAAACCTTGCCCAGCTCGGGGTGTCCGTGCTCGTCGTAGGTGAAGTGAACGCCGCTCTTGCGGATTTCCTCGTTCGACAGTGCGTGGAATACGCCCTCCGAGATGATGGCGGCGCCGTAGTCCATGCCCATAATCTTGCGCTTGATAATCGACGAGATGACCAGGTTGACAATCTTCTCGACCGTGATTTCGGTCTTGTTGAACATCTCGGGGATGACAATCATCGGGTAGTGGCAGGCCTCGCCGATACCGAATGCGAGGTGGCCGGCCGAACGACCCATGGCAGCCAGTACGAACCAGTTGCCGCTCGTGCGGGCGTCGACATAGACGGCGCGGCCGATGACGGCACCCTTGTCCTTGGCCGACTCGTAACCGAAGGTCGGCGTGCCGTTGGGCAGCGGCAGGTCGTTGTCGATGGTCTTCGGAACGTGGATGTTGGCGATGGGGTATTTCTTGGCCTCGAGGAACTTGGCGATGCGGTTTGCCGTCGATGCGGTGTCGTCGCCGCCCACCGTTACGAGCAGCTTCACGTTGTTGTCGGTGAAGAACTTGAGGTTGAAGTTATTCTCGAAATCGGCATCCGTAGGCTTGAAACGGCTCATCTGCAGGAACGAACCGCCCTGGTTGAAGATACCGTCGGCCATGGGATAGTCGATGTCCACCGTGCGGGGCGAGGGGTTGAACAGTCCCGTATAACCCTCGTGGAGGCCGATTACACGATAACCCTTGCGCAGGAACGTCTTGGCGACGCTGCCTACGACGGTGTTCATGCCGGGAGCCGGTCCGCCGCCGGTCAGAATAGCGATTGCTTCTTTCATGGTTTTTTGGTTTTTATTGTGAATTAACCGTTATGGTCTGCTCTGTATTGGCGGCCCAAAATTACGATTATTTTTTCAAACGGGCAAAAAGAGTGTGCGAAAACTCGCGTGCGTGCGCGCAGCGCGCGTGTACGTGAGAAGAGGAGCGGCGGGGCGTGCCCGGGGGGGAGGGTGAAGGCGGCATGCCCGGGGCCCGGGCGGCGGGTGCAAAAACAAAAACGGGCGCAAAACGCAAAAAAACAGGCGCAAAACGCAAAGGCGCAAAAAAAGAGAAGCGGCGTTCCGCTTCTCCCATACTGTGCCGGATGGACTCCGGGTGTTCCGATATGTCGGTTTGTGTTGTGTCGTTGTGGAATCGGACGCGCGGCTTAGCCGATGACCTTCACGTTGACGGCCTGCTCGCCCTTGGTGCCGTTGCCGAGCTCGAACTCCACCTTCTGGCCTTCGTTGAGCGACTTGAAGCCCTCCGACAAAATGCCCGAGAAGTGAACGAAAACCTCCTTGCCGTTCTCGGCGATAATGAATCCGTAGCCTTTCTTGCTATCGAACCATTTTACTGTTCCTGTCATAAAATTGCGGATTAAGTGTTAATGTGTTTTGCAAAGAAACGGAAAAAACGGTGGTTTTCAAAACTTTTTACGCTATATTTTCGTATCAGGAATCAATTTTGTATATTTGTTCCTGACATTGGAACCAACAGAATGAATATGAATCGCAAAATCAATCTGACGCTGCTGGCACTGCTGGGCTTCTCGACGGGCTGCTCGTCGATGAAAAATACCCCGCGTGAGGGCAAGGCGGAGCAGGAGCCCGTGACCGAGGAGCAGACGCCCGCCATCCAGGTGATGTACGGCGTACGCCAGCCCGTCGGCCCCGAATTCGTGAACAAGGCCTATCCCCTCGAGGAGACCGATTCGCTCGGAAGCGCCGCACAGCCCGCAGCCGGTCAGCCGGCCGAATCCGCTGCCGAACCTGCCGCCGAATCCGCCGCAGATGGGCAGAAGTAATCCAATCCATGAGCGGAAACTGTAAACCGAGCCTGCGCAAACGCCTCGGGCTTCGCCTCTTCGCATCGCTGCACGACCGCTCGGTGGCCGAGCATAAGCTGCGTACGCTCTTCTGGGAGTGCACGTTGCGCTGCAACCTCGCCTGCCGGCACTGCGGCAGCGACTGCCGGGTCGACCCCGGGGTGCGCGACATGCCGCTCGAGGACTTCCTGCGCGTGCTCGACGAGGAGGTGACGCCGCATGTCGACCCGCGGCAGGTGCTCGTGATATTCTCGGGCGGCGAGGTGCTCGTCCGCGAGGATTTGGAGCGTGCCGGCGCCGAGGTGACGCGCCGCGGATATCCGTGGGGCATGGTCACCAACGGCATGGCGCTCACCCCCGAGCGGTTGGACAGCCTGCTCCGCGCGGGGCTGCGTTCCGTCTCGGTGAGCCTCGACGGATTCGAGCAGACGCACAACTACATCCGCCGCAATCCGCTCAGCTATGCGCGTGCGCTCGACGCCGCGCGCCGCATCGCCCGCGTGCCGGGGCTGGCCTACGACGTCATTACCTGCGTCACGGGGCCGCTGGTACCCCGCCTCGAGGAGTTCAAGGAGATGCTCATCGCCGAGGGCATCCGCTACTGGCGGATTTTCTCGATTTTCCCGATGGGGCGCGCCAAGGAGGACCCCACGCTGCGGGTGAGCGACGAGGAGTTCCGCGAGGTGCTGGAGTTTATCCGCCGCACGCGCCGCGAGGGGCGCATCGAGGTGAGCTACGCCTGCGAGGGATTTCTGGGCAACTACGAGATGGAGGTGCGCGACCACTTCTACCTCTGTGCGGCCGGAGTTTCGGTGGCCTCGATACGGGTCGACGGCTCCATTTCGGGCTGCACGAGCATCCGCGCCAACTTCCACCAGGGCAACATCTACCGCGACCGCTTCTGGGATGTGTGGCAGAACCGCTTCGAGCCCTTCCGCGACCGCGCGTGGGCGCGTCGCGGGGAGTGCGCCTCCTGTTCGATGTTCCGCTACTGCCTGGGCGGGGGCATGCACCTGCACGACGACAACGGCGACCTGCTCTATTGTCACTACCACCGGCTTCCGGGGACGACGCGGTAGCGGGCAGCAGCCGCCGGGCCGCGGGGGGAGCATCTGAGGAAGGGGCGCACCGACCCGGGGAGGTTCTTCGGCCCGGGGAGCGTACCGGGAGGCGTGACCATCCGGTCCGAGGGCGCGCCGGTTGAGAGGCCTGCCTGTGGAAGCGTGTGCTGGCGGGGACGTTTTTTTGGTCGGAGAGTGCCCCGGACGACGAGACCATCCGGCCCGGGGGCGCACCGGACGGGGCGATTTTTCGGTTCGGGGATGCCGGCCGGGGCAGTTTTTTCGGCTTGGGGAGCGTACCGGACGGGGCATTTTTTTCGGCCTATGTGCGCCGAACGGGTTGTTTTTTGGCCCGGGGCGCATTAGTGGGCGAAACCATCCGGCCCGAGGGAAGCGCGCAAAAGAATTAAAGGACAAGCGGGGAGGAAGTCCCGCTGAAAAAGAGTAAAAAGCTCCGGAGTTCGACTCCGGAGCTTTTTTTGTTGCATGTCGGCGGCCTGCAGCGTTGCCTCAAGTCGAAACGTGATAGGGGCGTGGCTCGGATTTGCGGCCTTTCCCCTGTCTGGAGGCGGCCTGTTCCCTGCTGGCTGCAATAACGAAGAAAAAGAGGTTATCGAACTTCGATAACCTCTTTCCGTGTCGGGGAGACTGGATTCGAACCAGCGACCTCCAACTCCCGAAGCTGGCGCGCTAACCGGACTGCGCTACACCCCGAACAGAGCTCGTTTTATCTTTAAGAGCGCACAAAGATACGTCTAAAATCCGAATCGGCAAAATAATTTTCAAAAAAAATGCATCCGCCCGTCAACTTGCCCCCGCCGTGCGGGCCGCTCTGCGGTTGGGGGGAGGGACGTGCGAGCCGTTCCGGGTCGCTCCGCCGCCGGGTGCAAGGCGTGTGGGAGTGCGATTCGTGCGCGCACATCGTGCGCGTGCGTCCAGTGGCGTACCTCGCGTGCGCATGCGGGCGCGTCGAGCCAGAGACCTGCCCTGTCGGACAGCTCCGGATATGCCTTGCCCCCGGCAATCTCAATCACCAGTCGTCGGATTGCTGCTCGTCGTCGCTTGTGAGGATGAACGAGTTCGAGAACGAGTAGTCGAAGACCTCGCAGGCGAACTGCCGGGCCCTGGCACCCCTGCTTCAATTCATAGATGAGCGTCCCGGAGAACTTCTCGCCGTTTCTGAAGAAAATCGGCAGGGAGAAAAGCCTCGGCTCCGGCTCCATCGTCGCATAGTTCAGCAGGACATTTTCGACCCGCCCGACAATCATCGTGGAGTCGTTCCGCTGGATGTCGCTGAATATCCCCGAGGCGATGATGCGGTCGCGCATCGCGGAGGGGGTACCCCGGTATTCGACCACGCGCTGCCAGTAGAAGTTGTGCGGTTCGATGTGCACTTGGGCAAAGGCTCCTCCGGATGCGAAGAGCGCCGCCGCGAGGATGAGTGTTGCTGAAAGTCTTTTCATTTCATTGGAGTATCAGTCTGTTATGCTTTTTTTCGTAAAATGTGGAATCATCGGGCGCAAATCGTTCGTATCTTTCGGAATCAAACGGCCGCTGCGCCTGCCCGTGCAGGGCCTTCGGCATGCGCCGTCATGGCTGTCGGCGGTCTTGCCGCAGCCGGCATGAAGCGCTTCCATCCGTTTTTTGTACTTTTGTCATAACCGGGAAGTTATCCGTTCATTATTCTTTTGTAGTCCGGGTCTGTTTCGTCAACCTCTGGAAGATATACTTTCCCGTAGAATTTTAGTTCATCTCTGTCGTTTCTGAATTGGCCGATGAACCCACGACATTGCATAACCGGATTTTCGGGATTGGCCTTCATCAGCAGTTTGTGCCAGAACCTGTTCAAGTCTCGGTCAAGGTAGCCAGCGAGTCTCCCGCGTCCGTTGTAAATCTCAACGGCGTATTTGTCCTCTTTGACCTCTTTGGTCGCTTTCAGGTAGAAATTTTCGGAGTATCCGATGTCCTTTTTGGAAAGGTCCCGGTGGTTGGTCCCGATAATTTTGTATTCGACCTCGTCGTCTTCGGGCTTGACATCATCGAACAGGGTCTCTCCCTGTTCTGTTGTGTATCCGTATTCTTCGGGGTTCACGTCCGATTCATTGCTTGTTGTGGCGGAATTTCCTTGATAGTAGCCCCTTCTCTGGTGACGTTTTATCAGCCTGGAGACATTGATGGCAACGACAATAATGCAAAATACGAGGAAGAGATAAAATAGGTTCCCGCTGCTTGATTCCGGGGCAATAGGAGTTGCTTGTAAAATGGGTATCATTATAGTCTGTTTTTTGAGTTCCGGCCCTTGACCCGGCAGCGGCGAGGGCGTCCGGATGATGACTGGCCCGCTCGTTCGGAAGGGGCGGCATCGAGTCTTCGGGGGGCGCTCATCCATGCATTCCTGGCTTGGGCAGGTCTCGTTTCGTATGCGCATCGCCCGACCCGTCGCATACAAAATACGGGGTAGCGGAGATTTCGAACGGGTCAAAGATTTACAAAAAATCGGACAAAAACAAACGACGGATGAATTTTAAGCGGCGGAAGCCCGAAAACGCCTTCGGATGGCGCATGCGGGGTTTCACCTGTTTTGAAGTACGATGACTATGGAGGGATGGATTAAGATACACCGCGGGCTGCTCGACTGGGAGTGGTATTCCGACACGAACTGTGTGCGGCTGGCGCTGCACCTGCTCCTGAAGGCGAATTTTCAGACCCGTCGCTGGCGGGGAATCACCGTCGAGCGGGGGCAGCTCGTCACGAGCCGCGCTGCGCTGGCCCGCGAAACGGGACTCTCGGAGCGTGAGGTGCGAACGGCTGTTTCGAAACTCGAGCGGTCGGATTTTCTGACCTGCCGGGCGACCAGCTCCTACACGGTTGTAACGATTTGCAATTACGAACGATATCAGTCTACGGACAGCACGGAGCGACCGGCCGTCGGACCGGCTGATGACCGGGCGAAGACCAGCTGCCGACCAACTCCCGACCAGCGAGCGACCACAACGGAAGAAAGTAAGAAGGAAAGAAGTAATAAGAAGGAAAGAAGGAAGAGCACACACACGGTAAGTTCAGAAGAAAAGGGGGTTGCAGGGGGAAACCTCGCAGGGGAAAAACCGGCCGGGCCGTCGGGGGAGTTGACCGGGGCGGCCGATGTGCTGCTGGCATGGATAGGGGAGCGCTTCCCGCAGATAGCCGCGATGGAGGAGCCCTTCACGCGGCAGCAGCTGGTGTGGATGCTCCGCAAGTACGACGTCGAGGACATCCGGCGCCTGGTGGCTGCGATGGACAACAAGGGGGCGTGGAAGAACCGGAGCGCCTTCTGCACCTTCACCTCCTACGCCGCCCGGGACCACGAGCTGCTGACGCGGCGGCAGGCGGAGGCCGCATGCGGACGTTTGTACACCTACCAGCAGATGGTGCAGCTACTCCCGACGAACGGGGGCAACTACCGTGCGGAGGATTTCGAGACGGTGCAGACGCCGCAGGGGGTTCGGTGGCGCATCCGCACGCGGCGAGACTGACCGCCCGGGGGATGCGGGGCTTCCGGGTGGCGGAGGTTCTGCGGCGGCAGAGGGCGCGCGGCGGGTCGGCGGGGCCTCGGGGTCGGCGGGAGCTTCCGGAGCTGTGGAGGGAGCGCGGCGGGTCTGCCGGGCCTCGGGACGGCTAAGGCTTCTGCGGCGGCGAGGTTCCGGGGTGGCGAGGTTTTCGGGACGTTGGAGGAAGAGCGGCGGGTCGGCGGTGGTTTCGGGGCAACTAAGGCTTCTGCGGCGGCGGGGTTCCGGAGAGCGGAGGGCGCGCGGCGGGTCCCCCGGGTTGGTGGTGACACGGATTGGTGGTGGCTCGGGTCGCGAGGGCTCTGCGGCGGTGGGGGCTCCCGGGTCGATGGTGCTTCGGGGCGTCTGTTTCCCGGAGGCGTGTGGAGGAGGTTCTTTGACGTGATTGAGGCCGCGCAGGCGAGCTATACGCAAGCGGGCGGAAATCGGCTTTTGCGGGGAGCCTGCCTTGATGCAGCCGGGAAATCCGGCTTTTGCGGGGGCCAATCCTAATGCAGCCGGAAAATCCCCGATTTTGCGTGTAAATTGTGTGCCGCCGACCCCAATAAAAAAACCACCTGCGTTGCCGCAAGTGGTTGATTGTCAATTGTCGGGGAGACTGGATTCGAACCAGCGACCCCCTGCTCCCAAAGCAGGTGCGCTAACCGGACTGCGCTACACCCCGTCTGTTCCCGCCTTCCGTTACTGCCGCCGTCGCTGCAGGTTGGCGGCGCCGTTTGCGTTCCAAAACAGCCAAAACCGTCTGCTGCATTATGCCGCTGCCAACCGCTGCCGACTGCTGGTCCGTCGTTGCCGACCGTCGACCGTCGCCACTGGCCCCTCGCTGCCGCCCGCCCTGGCGGGCCGGGCATCTTCCGGAAGTCCGGAGTGCAAAGATAACGGCTTTTTCGGTGCCCACCAACTTTTCGCTTCGAAATCTTTCTCCGGCCCGAAGGGTCATCACCGCCGAAGGAACCGCCGCCGCAGAGGGGCACCGTCGCCCGAAGGCATTGCCGCCGAATGGCCCGCCGCCCGGAAGCCCGCAGAATCGCCGCACTCCCGCTGCCGCGGAGGCATCACGCCCGGAGGGGCATCACCGCCGAAGGAACCGCCCGCTCTCAGGTATTGCGTCCGGAGGAGCATCGCACTTCTGCAGCAGACCGTCGAAACTGCCAGCCCGTCGAAGTTGCCCGCTATCGCGTCAGACCGTCGAGGCGGCACGCTATCGCAGCGGCCCGTCGCGCCAGCCCGCTATCGCAGCAGGCCGTCGAACAGGTGGCTGAAATCCTCGTGCGGCGCCGGCTTGTAGACCTGGAAGCCCACCGCGCGGGCCGCCGTGACGTTGCGCTCCGAGTCGTCGATGAAGAGCGTCCGGGCGGGCTCCATGCCGCTGTCGGCAATCATCTTGCGGAAGATGGCCTCCGAGGGCTTCAGCTCGCGGAGCTCGTAGGAAAGGTAGACCCGGTCGAAGAGCCGCTCCATCGGGCAGCCCGCCTCGGCGAACATGCGGCGAATCAGCTTCATCGACGAGGGGTTGTTGTTCGAGAGGACGTAGGTCCTCACGCCGCGGCGGCGCAGCGCCTCGATGAGGCGGACCTTGGCGGCCGGCACGCCGACCAGAAACTCGCCGTAGGCCTCGCCAATCTGGCGGTCGGTCACCTCGTGGCGGCCGCTGGCGGCGCGCATCCGCTCACACGCCTCGTGGAACGTGATGAGGCCGTGCTCCATCTCGCCAATCATCGCCGCCGGGTGGTAGGGGTTGATGAGTTCGGCAATCTGCGGCATGCCGAGGCGCCGGAAGGCGTCGATGCAGCGCTCGGCGTCGAGGTCGACCAGCACGCCGCCGAGGTCGAAGACCACGCTGTCAATCTCCTCCATGGGGTGCGGCGCTGTTTGGGGTATCGTTGGGGTATTCAAGGTGTCGTTATTTCTGGAATTTCATGGTAAATCGCCGGATTGGGCGGATGAGGCACATCGGCAGCAGCTTGCAGAGGGGTATCCAGAGCCGGTTCCACCAGTCGGGGACCGTGCAGCGCTGCCCGTGCCAGAGGGCCCACAGCCCGCGCCGGGCGCAGCAGTCGGCCGAAATCAGCACGCCCATGCGCAGCCCGATGCGCTGCCAGCGCGGCGTGAGGCCGTAGAGGTCGGTCGCCACGCCGGCCGGGCAGACAGCCGTCACGCGGATGCCTGCCTCGCGGACCTCCTTGGCGAAGGCGACCGAGAAGCACTTCAGGTAGGCCTTCGAGGCGCTGTAGAGCGTCAGCCCCGGGAAGGGCATCCACAGCGAGTAGGAGGCCATGTTGAGGATGTGGAAGCGGCGCCGCGGGGCCGGCGAAGTTGCCGGTGCGGTGCCGGTGGTAGTCGGCGCGGAACCTGCCGCCGCACTTGCCGCCGGTGCCGAGCCTTTTGCCGCCGGTGCGGAGCAGGTCTCCGGTGCATCGCCGGTGGTTGCCGGTTCGTTGCCGGTTGCCGCCGGTGCATCGCCCTCCGGCGTCGGCTCCATTGCGTTGTCTCCCTCCGGCCCGGGCTCCGCCGCGAAGCCGTTGCGGGCGGCCATCTCGCGGGCGACGAGGCGGCAGAGCTGCGTGGCCGTGAGGCAGTGGAGCATGATGACGCGCTCGATGCGCTCGGCCGGCGTGCGGATGATGTCGCGGAACGAGAAGATGCCCGCATTGTTGATGAGCACGTCGACGGCGATGCCGGCCGCACGCAGCCTGTCGTAGAGCTCCTGCGCCGCCTCGGCGCGGGCCAGGTCGCAGGAGATGATGCGCACCTCGGCGGCGTCGAGCGCCCGGAGCTCGGCGCGCACGCACTCGAGCTTGCGCAGGTCGTTGCCCACCAGCACGAGCCGGTAGCCCAGTCGGGCGAGCCGCAGCGCGAAGCAGCGCCCGATGCCCGAACCGGCCCCGGTGACCAGCGCCCAGGCGCTGCCCTTGGTTACCTCTCCCCGTTTCATGGCAGTTTGGCGAGCTCTTCGACGATTTTGCGCGGCAGGTTGTCGCAATGCTTGCAGCACTTCATGTCGACGGAGTACATCCGCGCGATGCAGTAGTTGCGGTGGTCGCACTCGCTGCGCGTCGAGGCGTCGCCCGCACGCAGTTTGTTGACGAAGGCCGGGTCGTTGACCAGTGCGCGGGCCATCTGCACCAGCTCGAAGCCGGCCCCCAGCGCCCGCTCGATGCCCTCGCGGCTGACCAGTCCGCCCACGTAGACGAGCGGGCACTTCAGCGCGGCGCGGAACTTCACGGCATCCTCCAGGAAGTAGCACTCCTTGAAGGGGAACTGCCGAATCATGTAGGGGCCGCACCAGCGGATGAAGTAGCGGAGCCACCAGGGCGAGTAGTAGCTCATCGTATAGAGCGGGATGAGGCCGCGCATGACGGCCATCGGCGCCTTCGAGACGAAGCCCCCCGAGAGGACGATGCCGTTGACGCCGAAGCGCTCGATTTCGCGGGCGATTTCGATGCTTTCGGGAATCTCGATGCCCCCCTTGAAGCCGTCGTACATGTTGTGCTTGACCAGCACGGCCATGTTGCGGCGTGCGGCCGCCTCCATCACCTCGGTCAGGCACATGCGCATGAAGCGCATGCGGTTCTCGAGCGAGCCGCCGTATTCGTCACGGCGGTGGTTCGTATAGGGCGAGAGGAACTGCGAAATGAGGTATCCGTGGCCGGCGTGCACCTCCACCGAGTCGAATCCGGCATCGGCCGCCGTGTGGACGGCGCGGCCGAAGTCGCGCGCTACCTCCTCGATTTCGCTCCGGCGCATCCCCCGCACGGGGGTGTAGGCGTAGAGGTTGAAGCCCGTCGAGGCGCCGATGGGTATCTGCCCGGCGGTGGAGTAGTGGGTCATGTTGCCGCAGTGGCCGATTTGGATGCCGGCGGCGGCACCCTCGGCGTGGATGGCGTCGGTGATGTCGCGCAGCGCGGGGACAATCGCCGGGCGCAGCCACAGCTGCTTGTTGAACGAGAGGCCGCTGCGGCTGACGGCCGCATAGGCCAGCGTGGTCATGCCGATGCCGCCGCGCGCCACGCTCACGTGGTACTGCTTGAGCTGCTCGGTGGGGCCGAAGTCCTTGCCCATCGACTCGAAGGCGGCCGAACGGATGGTCCGGTTGCGGAGCGTCACGGGGCCCAGCTTATAGGGGGTGAAGAGTTTGGATTCCATCGTGGAAGCTGTTTTGGGTTCGTGTCAGTAGATGAAGGGGATGATGCGCTTGCGGCCCAGGCGGGTGAACTCCTCGCCGAACTCCTGCTCGTAGCGGCGGTAGAGCGACGCCGAGCGGGGGGCCAGGTTGGCGAAGGTCCACCAGGCGAAGACGGCGCCGGCCCACGACCACGAGGCGATGGCGAAGCCCGTCCATTCGAGCAGCTCGCCGAAGTAGTTGGCCGACGAGACGTAGCGGAACATGCCGCCGCGCGGGATGTAGTGGCGCGTGTCGCCCGGACGGCGCAGGTGGCGGATGATGTAGTCCGAGTGGAGGTTGATGGCCATGCCGGCCACGAAGAGCGCTCCGCCCACGTAGATGAAGGGGCGCGAGAACCACCCGTCGTAGTAGCCCTCGGGCGAGACGTAGAAAATCCATCCGCCCTGCATCAGGGCGTTGAGCGTATTGAAGAGCATCCCCATGAGGACGATGCCCAGCGGCATCTTCGACTTGCCGCGCATGAGCAGCGGGAAGATGAACGAGCGCTGGAAGTAGTGCGCCTCGAAGAGCAGGAAGAGGACGAGCGGCGCGGCCTCCCACATCCTCGGCGAGAGGGCCCACAGGACGGCCATGGCGATGAAGACGGGCGACTCCATGAGCACCCATCCGACCTTGTTCGGAACGGGAGGCCCGTAGCGGGGGTTGAACAGATAGCCGTACCCCGCCTCGAAGAAGTGCAGGGCGATGAAGACAATCAGGGCCAGGAAGGCCATGACGAGCAGGAAGATGTTGAAGGCTGCGGTCATGCGCAAAAGGGTATTTTCGGAGCCGTAAAGTTACGAAACAATTCGCATCGGGACAACCCGCTCCGTCGCTTTTGTTCATCGAAAGGGAGCCGCTCGTCGCCCGATGTGGCATAATTCGTGCACCGGAACGGGCGTCAACCAACAAAACTCGAAGAACATGTTTATGAAAGGAAACAGACACGACGAATCCCCGGCCGAAATCTTCGGCACGAAGGAGATGCGCTCGCCGGCGCCCACGGAGTTCATCCCCAAGGAGCGCACGGCCCCCGAAGTGGCCTACCAGCTGGTCAAGGACGAGACCTTCTCGCAGACGCAGCCGCGCCTGAATCTGGCCACCTTCGTCACCACCTACATGGACGACTACGCCACGCGGCTGATGAACGAGGCCATCAACGTCAACTACATCGACGAGACGGAGTATCCGCGCATCGCCGTGATGAGCGGCCGCTGCATCAACATCATCGCCAACCTGTGGAACACGCCCGAGAAGGGTCCGTGGAAGACCGGAGCGCTGGGCATCGGCTCGTCGGAGGCCTGCATGCTGGGCGGCGTGGCGGCGTGGCTGCGGTGGCGCAAGCGCCGCCAGCAGGCCCACAAGCCCTGCGACCGGCCCAATCTGGTGATGAGCGCCGCCTATCAGGTGGTGTGGGAGAAGTTCTGCCAGCTGTGGCAGATTGAGCTGCGCACGGTGCCTCTGACGCCCCAGTCGCCGACGCTCGACGTCGACCGCGCGCTGGAGCTCTGCGACGAGAACACGATTTGCGTGGTGCCCATCATGGGCGTTACGTGGTCGGGGCTGGACGACGACGTCGAGGCGCTCGACAAGGCGCTCGACGCCTTCAACCGCCGCACGGGCTACGAGATTCCGATTCACGTCGACGCCGCCTCGGGCGGTTTCCTGCTCCCGTTCCTCAATCCGCACAAGCGGTGGGACTTCCGCCTCAAGTGGGTTTGCTCCATCTCGACCTCGGGCCACAAGTTCGGCCTGGTCTATCCGGGTCTGGGGTGGACCGTCTGGCGCGACCGCAGCTACCTGCCCGACGAGATGGCCTTCTCGGTCAACTACCTCGGCGCCGAAATCACGCAGGTGGGGCTCAACTCTCGCGTCCCGCGGCGCAGGTGCTTGGCCAGTACTACAACTTCATCCGTCTGGGCTTCGAGGGCTACCGCGAGGTACAGCAGAACTCGCTCGACGTGGCGCGCTACTGCCATCAGGCCATCGGCCGCATGAAGTGCTTCGCCAACTATTCGGACGAGGTGACCAACCCGATTTTCATCTGGCACCTCGACCCCGACTATGAGAAGAGGGCGCGCTGGACGCTCTTCGACCTGCAGGCGGCGCTGCAGCAGAGCGGCTGGATGGTGCCCGCCTACACGATGCCGCGCGACATCGAGCAGATGATTGTCATGCGCATCGTCGTGCGTCAGGGCATGTCGCGCGACATGGCCGACATGCTGTTGGCCGATATCCGCAATGCGGTGGCGGAGTTCGAGAAGCTGGAGTACCCGACCCAGTCGCGCCTGAAGTTCGAGCGCAACGAGCATCAGGCGAGCCGCATCTTCACCCACACGGGCCACTGCCGTTCGGCGCAGTGCCACGCGCAGGATGCCCCTGCGGCCGAAGGCGCGCATGCCGGCAAGGGGTCGACGCAGCGCGAAGCCGTTCACGAGAAGGCGTAGCGCCGCCGCATTCCGCCTCCGGCCGCCGGTTCCCGAATGAACCTTTTCCCCGAACCGCGGCCGGGAGGACGGAGCGGCGGTGAGGCCGGGGCCGCCCGGGGTTGTTCGGCTCCGGCCCCTTCTCGCCGGGCGGCAGGTTTTGCCGGGGTGGGGTATGGCTGCCCGTTCGGCGCCCTGCGGCGGGCGTTTCGCAGCCCGTTCCGGCGCCTTCGCCGATGCTCTTTTATCGGCGGCCTTTTGCCGAAGGCCTTTTTCGGCGGCCCGTCCCGGCGCCACGGTTTGCCGACACCTTTTTGCCGACGTCCTTTTATCGGCGTCCTTTTATCGGCGGCCTTTTGCCGAAGGCCTTTTTCGGCGGCCCGTCCCGGCGCCACGGTTTGCCGACACCTTTTTGCCGACGTTCTTTTTTCGGCGGCCCGTCCCTTCGGGGCGGCGCCGCTTTTTTTTGTGCCCGACGGAACGGTCCGCTCTGCCCCCCCCTCTCGTCTCTGCCCCCTCTCGTCTCTGCCCCCTCTCGTCTCTGCCCCCTCTCGTCTCTGTC
>ENA-UOJS01000145-UOJS01000145.1-human-gut-metagenome-genome-assembly--contig:-C74-NODE-145-length-79031-cov-37.558942_pt1 | contig 79031 bp, 81 predicted proteins | sample MGYA00242355_ERZ723902 | MGnify/ENA metagenome assembly ERZ723902
CCAATCGGATGCAAACGGGTTCCATTCTCGTACACTTCCCACAAAAACGGCTCGCAACATTCGGTTATGGACTCAACATCGTATTTCTCAAAATCCTGTTTGCAGAAGTGAGTATCATATAACTCACTCCGCATCTTTTCAATCAGTTGTTCGGTTGTCATAATTCAGATTGTTTTGTTTACGAATAGCATTGTTTGGAGTGAAAAGTTGTCCACCTACACCAAAATTTCGACTAAACATTGTTCGCTCTGGTGGCATAATTGGTATTGTGCAGCTTATCCAGTTTCTTCTGTATATGTTCGGAATGAGCTTTCCACCAGCATTTATACAGTGCGGTTTCGATGTTGAAATACCGCTTCAGAACTCGCTTGTCGAACTTCAGGATAGAGCGCACAATAAAGCCAAGACACTCAACCAGACCGTTTCCGATTGCTCGCAGGATTGTTTTTACGGCACCTGCAACCGTTATTTCCTTCGTTTCCATATTATTTCAGATTATTGGTTTCAAGATATTCGTTGTATTCTTCCAGAGCCTCGTCATACTCGTACAGGATTTCATCAAATCCATCGGCAAGGCAAGTCCTGGGGTCGTGGTCCATTTGCCACACGGCACGCAGCACAACTTCCAGACTCGGAACTCGGTAGGTTTCGATAACAGTCTTTGTGCTGTCATCTACGGAGTTCCAGAAGCTCGTTTCCTGGGCTTCCACACACAATGTCAGAGCCGTATCGTACAGTTTCGCACGTTTCAGCTCGTATTCGTCAATGTCGTATGATTTGCATCCTACGAAAAGGACACAAAAAAGTGCGGCTGCAAAAGGCCGCACCAATGGCACAATTTTCATATTTCGGAGTTTTTAGTTTATATGTTTCCGTTTTTAATCTGGTCGGTCAGAAATTCTATCTGGTCGGCAAGGTATTCAAGCGTTTCCTTGAACTCTGCAAATTTTGGCGTTCCAGTCCATTTCTCCGCTTCCTTGATTACACAATCCATTTCTGCTATTGCGACACGGCACAGGAACTTGTTTGTCAGTTTCCAACGCTTGCAAAATTCGTCTTTGTCGTAGTCGCTTCGCATATAATCATTGTGAATGAGCCAGAACTCAATTTGCGATTTCGGCTCATATCCTGTCCTTTCGGTAAATTCTTGCTGAGTCATAATTCTTGTATTTTACGGTTTCGCTGGCACTATCGGGGTTCGCACCGATTACACACTATTTCCTGTCGTGCCAAATCTTACAAAACCACAGGGTTTCTGTGGCTCGGCTTATTGCATAGTTTCCGTGCCTTGTTGATTTGCTTGTTGGTTATGTTTCGGACTTTCACACCTCGCTCGCAAACGGTCCATTGCAGGTTATTCTTCTTGCAGAAGCCTATCAGCAAAGACACGCTTTTCAGCATATTCGCCGCAAACGTGTAATCCCAGCTCGTTGCAGGTTTGGCATTTCTGGGATTATCCACATATTCGTCACGTTCTTCCTTTCGTTCTTTCGGGGTATATGCGAGGATACTGTACAATCTCCTCGCATTTCGTTCCATCTCGGCTTGTTCCATTTCGCTTGCATTTACGAAATAACCCCAAACCGCACATATTGCGCAGTCTGGGGTTATTCGGTCCGTGTTTGGTTGTTATGCTTCTGTTTCATCTGCAATTTCGGCACGCTCCATTTCAGGCAATTCGCTATCGTCAAATTTCGCACGGAAGTTGAGCGCATCGAAGCTCGCTTTGCAAGCCTTGTGCATTTTCTTCTTGTATTCTCTCGCACATTCTTCCATGTCACGCTTTGTCGGCACCAAACCGATACGCTGCCAAATGCTTGCCTCAACATCCCAGCGTTCTGCCTGTTTCTTGTCGGCAGTCCGCACGATAATTTCGGCTGGAGTAGAAGAGCGCAGTTTCGTGGCAATTCCGCCATTATCCGCTTTCAGTCCTGCTTCGAGAATTTTGACATTCCAGAACGTGCTTACGACATTCTTCCAGACACGGAAAATTTCGTCCTGTTTACGGCTCTTCGGGGCATAGTCATCCCCAGCGAAGTTCACAGCGGTTTCGGTAATTGTTCCGTCTTTCCGTGTGCTGCGATACACCAAAGTTACACCTACGAGTGAATTTTTGTCACAATTCTCGAACTGTACTGCATTGAATTTAGAAATTTGTCCCATTTTGTTTGAATTTTTACGGGTTTCTACACAAAATCGTGTATTGTAGGCAGTGCAGGGGTCGAACCTGCACTCTTACCATAAAAGAGTACGACCATGCACTGAAAATTCCACATTTCCAGCACATTTCGTTAAAGCCTAAATACGGATTTTGCGCTCTTCAATGCTCCTTTCCTGTACGGTGGCACGGAACTCAAACCAATTGGAACCGTGTTTTTTGCGATGGGCATACTAAGGGCATACAATTTTTGCTGCCTTTCTTCTGCCTTACGACCCGTCCAAATCCTTTTCGGACACAATACAGGCATACTATTTAGGGATATTCCGGGCTTCGTGTATTTTTTGGGTGTTTCTCCCCCTTTGCCACGCACAAGGGCATAGCATTGGCACTACTTGGAATACAGGGTAGATAGACTTTGCTCCAATGGCGGCGCATTTCGTACCTTTCGCTAATCTGGGCATAACTTCTGCACAAGGGCATCAGACCCATTTCACGCTTTTCCCTTTCGCTGCATTGCCTACTTTGCCCACTACGGGCATACTTTTATGCAGACTCTATGTAGAATGTAGGCACAAGTGGGGCACACGACGGTTTGCACTACCCTCTTTATATGCGAGCATTACGCACACTTGTAAACTTTCCTAACATTGCCTTACTTCTGTTTCAGGCAGTTAGCACGGCTTTTGCTTTCGCTTTCCGTTTCTGTTTGGTCTGTTTCTTTCGTTTCTGTTTCTTGTTTCGTTTCTTTTGGTTTGACGGTGCAAAGGTATGTATAATTTTTGATATATCCAAATAATTAGCAACCTTTTTGCCGTTTGGTTTTACATTCTGTTTAATAACTCATTTTGTTAGCGTGTTTTACACTTGCTTTCCTTTGTTGTGTGTGTGTTACCTTTGGGCGTTGTATGTGGGATAACTCGTAACACTGAGAGTAACCGCTATTTGTTGTTTGATGTTGCAAAGGTATGGCAAATAATTGAAAATACCAAATAATTAGCAAAGAAAATGCACCCAAATTTAAAAGTTTTTTATAAGTGGTTGAAAATCAATGCTTTATAAAATAGGCTTTTGGAATGGGGCAAAAGATAGGACAAACCGCACGCACATAGCGCACACGCACGTAACACGCACGCATACAGGCGCATACACGTATGGGCGCACACATATACGCACGTATGCACACGTGTGTATGCACGTACACACACGAAAATGTAACGAAACTATGTATAAACGCAAAAAATATCTACAAAAAATTAGCAAAATTAAGGCTTTTTGTCTTTTGGGCAAATATGAATGAAACAAGCCTAAATAATTGATATATAGGCGTTTAATTTTCACTTTTGCACAAAGTGAAAACGCTAAATAATTGAAAATCAAGCCGTTATAAAATAGAAAAATAAAAGGGAGGGAGGGCAGTGGTGTGGGAATACCATATATATACTCCACCCCCAAAATTTCAATCCGTTTTTTCGTTCATTGTACTGAAAATAGCTGGAAGATTCCCAGCATTTATACTTCACACCTTCTTGCAGCCCAGCAAATCACTTCCCAGCCTCATCGCATTTCATTATATCAAATTTGCAACCTCTATGAGACCTTCCAGAATCACCGTTAAGCCAAATTTTTCATTTTCCCACCATAAAACCGTCTATATCCAATTCCCAAAATTTCCCCCGACCCTCCAAATTTAAGCCGTTTTTTCTACCGTATTAGCACAATTCCAGAAATTATGTGTAACTTTGAGCCGCAAATTGAAATATTTAACTTCAAGAGGTATGAAATCACAGTTTCAAACACTATCCTTTCTGTCGCAGTATGCCCCCAAAACGCAGTTGGATGCCGAAATGATATTTGGATTCCTGGGTGAACGATTCAAGAACGCCAAGAAAACAATGTCATTCTGCCAGCAAGAGGCCGAAAACATACTGGATGCAGCGTCACTCCTTATATGGTTCTCAAGCGGATTTGGTGCAACGGAAATCGCCCTGTGCAACGGCTCTATTGTAATGCTTGGAATGTGTACTATTGACACAGCAAGAATCATAGGAAAGCTGTCTGGAAGAAGCATTGAGACCACCAGCGAATCCGTTAAGTCATCTGAACTATCAAAAGCAACTGAAGAGGACGTTAAGGCGTTCTATGAAGCACTATACGCCTCCAGCCTTCAATTCGACCAAGCAAGCCTTACTCTTGTTGAAAAATACATACCCAGCCCCAACGAAAAGGTAATCTTCTACAACAGTGATTTCTCACAATGCGGAACTGGGGTGATAAGAGACATTGACGAGGCCACTGGAGACGTTGAGATGTACTGCTACTATCTTTACCCTCCAGCAAACAAAGTAGGCTATTCAATGCACGAAAAGGGCATTGCAAACCTTGTGACGCATATATTCGAGCCTATGCTGGAAGATGACAAACGCTCCAGTAAGATGAACGGAGTTAGCTGTCTTAGACGATTGAACAGTGAGCTGGGAAAGAAGGGAAAGGTATGGAAAGACAAGATAAAAAGGATTGAGCCTGTCTCATACGAACTGGAACCAGGAAAGGACTACTGGTTCATAAATGACGAATTTAAGGTTGAGCAGAAAAAAGAAAAGGGAACTCCTACCAGCCATTTCCGCTATCTTGCTGGCAACTATTTCGTGACAAAGGAAAGTGCCGAAACGATGAGGGAAAAGATTATGGAACTCGTTAACTCCAATCTTTCCTCTCCAAACTGGCCGAATGAATAAACATAAATTACAAACGATATGACCAAAAAGACGAAAATCATTTCAGTTGCGGTTGGCGTACTGGTATTGGCTGGTGCCGCCTATTTCGCAATCAAAGGCTATCAGAACTCCAAAGCTGACCAACTGAACTCCGAACTGTTCCTGAGCAAGCCATCCAACCTCAGCACCTACGATGACCTTTATCGGTATCTGGCAAACAATGACGGTTTGACAATGGAAGAAGTGTCTGGCTACCGTGCCGACATAGCAATGTGCGAGAAAAACGGATTTCCAGTAGAGCAGACCGAGCTGTACAAGGACGTGTGGATGAAAAACATTTCGGCAAATCCAGAGCTGAAGGAATACTGTGATAAGAATCCTGAAATACTTGGGGTGGAAATGGAAAAGGACTGGATGGAATAGCCCATAAAAACCATGCCGTTTACTGGACCGCAAACACTATTGCCAATCCCAGTAAACGGCATTTTTTAATTTCTATACTGCCACACAACAGCCAAACACCCCGAATTTGCCACTTTTTAGCCCCTACAATCAATCCAAATCCCAAAGACGGATACTTTATCATTCCGACCAAGAAAACGCCTCTAAAACGAAAATATGAGGCTTTTTTAATTATTCACTGGGTGTTGTTATCTCAATCCTGCTTTCAAACCCTTGCTTTTTGTGCCATTCCATCGCCTTCTGATACGAGAACACGTTGTTGATACGTCTGAGGTCAAGTTCCATTCCCTCCTTGAAGTTCGGATGAGTGTTGAACAGGGCGTAGAAGTGTTCTGGAAAGATGCCGAGTTCTCTAAGCGTTGTGTGTACCCAAGGAAGAAGCTGGTGCCACGGTATGACCTTTCGTGGTGTTTCTTCTCCTGGAACGCAATTTTCGCATATCTTGTTGCCTTGACTATCCAAGCACCACTCAATGTTTCCTCGCTCACCAAACATGATGAAGGTTTCCATAAACGACTTCATTGCCTGTTCCATTTTTGTAAGCTGGGAGTTGTCTGTTGTCCTCAATGCTTGGCAATACTCCTTGTCCTGACGATTCCGTTCTCTTTTACTCTGCTTAATATCTGGTGATGGTTTCTGTTCCACTACATCATCGGCTTCAATGTTCCTGATGTTGCTGAAAGAAATTACACGGCCATTCTCTCCGTCACTTGTTGTGGCTTTCTTCCAGTCGAAGATATGGTTGAAGTCTATGTCGGACACTTCGCAATTCACTTCAACAGTTCCATTGTCACTTTCAATGTGTCCGTCATTGATGTTCTCAATCGTGTAATTGCTGGCGGTTCTTATGCACTCCTTCAAAACGTCATCGGATATTATTTCGCCGTCAAGGTCATCGAGCAAAAACTCTTCTGAATTAAAGCTGGGAGTTTCGTCATCATCGCTGTTGCCTTGCTCCTTTTCATCTACGACTTGGTTATATACCTCAAACCAGAAATTGTAGAGAAACAACCTGTAGCATGATTCTGCACACAATGTAGGGTCTGAAGCAATATCAAGCATTGTTGAAGGCTGGAAGTATGGCTTGTCTCTGTAAGGGTTCAAAGATTTCCTGAAGGCTTCTCTCCTTTCGTTCCTTTCTGAAGTCTTTTGGTAACGACTGGAATCTTCATTGTCCTCTTCTTCGTCCTTTTCAGATTGAGACTGGGAAATTAAATCCGAGTTGACCTTTCCAAAAACTCCAAGATAATCCTTTTGACCCTCTTCAAAATCTTCTTCTTTGTTTTTCCCCTTATATAGCAAGCTCACTTCGTTCGCTTGTTCATTTTCTTGTTTATTTATATATTTATTTACTGTGTCCATATCTACCCACTTTTTGCCGCTTTCGTGTCCATATCTACCCACGCTCGTGAGTAAATCTACCCACGAAGAAGACAGGATTTCGCCCAAAAGTCCATAAACGACCTTATCAACAGCAGTACCTTCCAGTTCTTTCCCATCAAAAACATAATCGCCTAACTGCTGTGCGTAAATCTTCGCATTTTCCGTGGGCATATTTACGCACAGTGAGTAGATGTACTCACTTTTTGAATGAAAATTGTCAGAAATTGCCTTGAATAATTGGTCTTTGTGGGTAGATTTACTCACTGTGTCCTTATCTACCCACTGTGGGTATTTATACTCATCGTGAGTAGATTTACTCACAGTGGGTAAATCTGCCCACGAACTATCGTTTATGGGCAAAGAACCTTTCATTGATAGCAATATTTGATTTCCATTGCCGCTTGTATCAAGACCCAGCTCTGAAAGTTTTGTCAGGTCGTGTTTCCTAAACGCTTTCCCGACTTCTTCTTTAAGAGCAAGCGTTTTTTGTTGTGTGTACAAAGTAGCCACGCCAATGAAGTAATCTACATTCACTGCACAAGATTTTTCTGTAAGGCTAATAACGCCCATTGATTTCAATGCCTCAAGATGTGAAGGAATGATTTTTCTGTTCATTCCAGTAAGATACCCTATCGTTTTCCCCTGTATTGTTATGATAGGCATTTCACCAGCTCGAATCATTGTTATATGTTTGCTCAGCAAGTGCGTGAACAAGATGCCTCTGGCCATATTTTGAAACAATGGCCAAATACAATAGTAGTAGTGTCCGTATGGGATAATAACCGTATTCATTTTACATCTTCCTTTCTTACATAAAAGCAATAATTCACATTGTTTATGGTCTGTCTCATTTTGACAAAACCATTCTTTTTCGCCCAACTACCAACATTGCGATTGTTTGGTGTAAGATATGGATGTTCTTTAGAGAACATTGAACATAATTCATCGAAAGTAATTCTTTTGTCTTGCATACGATTTTGATTTAGCGTTGCATTAATGAATAGTATTCTGTTGTATTATAATGTTTAGTTTGCACAATTAATTGGGGCTAAAACTTGGGCCACCGACAACATACGCTACCGATGGCCCAAGCATCATCTTACCGTACTTCCAGCTTTGAATACAATGCCGCCAATAAAGTTTCCTATAACGGTTCCAAGATATGAAAGCATGGCCGCACCGTTGATGCTGGAATGTCCTACGCAATAGTAGAACGCATCAGCTATGGAGTGTGTGAATCCTGCGAGGATAAATGCAGGGATTCCTATCAACAGTGCAATGCGGTTTTTGCACATGACTGAAAGCGTTATGATGAATCCGCATCCAGCACCGTTGAATATTGACCTCCAGAACCCCATGTTTGTACGATTTGAAACAATGTCATTGCACTGCTGTATGATTTGCTGGTCTGAAATGGCGAGAGACATTAGCAAACACCCGACAATATTAAGCAGAAGTATGATAAGCAGTATGAAGAAATCATCCCAGTGCTTGAAGTTCTTTACCCAACCAGTGTACAATCCGAATCTAAAGTGGATAACGGATATTAACCCTATGCTGAACATGATTGCTCCGATGATTCCTCCGACTTTCAAGTAAATGTATGCTCCAAGTGATATTGACACACCTGCAAGTATCATGTTTCCTATTGCAAGAAATATTTTCTTCATAACGATTAAATGTTAGATGATTACTAAGATTATAGCCAAAGCCATGATTAGATTTGCGGAAGGGGATGACACCCAGCAACGGCTCCTTATGCGGTTCCAGTGGTTTTTATGACGGAATCCGTTTTTCAACTTGCACATCGAGGTATGATGTTTTGATAACCATTTGAAATGCTGATTTCGTTTCCTAATTTGCTTGTTTGATTGTGCAATGTTATTTAACAGCGATATTATTCCATCAATATCACAACATTCACGACTACATTCAAATGTCAATGTATAGGTCTCTCCATATAGGTCTGTGTCACCATTGGATGAGGATATTGTATCGTCAGTTTCTATAAATAGGTCTGACATTGTTACGGTTACATTGTTGTCTGTTACATTAAAGCCAGGAACAGTAGTTCCCACGCAATAATAAAGCATAGTTCCTTCCAAAATCATATTGCATTAAAGTTGTTGTTATTGATGTCGATATTCTGCTGACACGGAGGTGTGAAGTCCTTGTTGTCAGAATTGTTTTTGCACATATCCCTATAAGGACATTTATCACAGGCTATTGCTTGGATGATTATCATCAGGGCCGTAAATGCCAACGCTATCCCTATCATGCCAGCAATGAAAATGATTGTTTCTGTTGTACTCATTTCTGTATTTTTGTTTGATTGATTAATTTGTCTATTTCACTGATGATGTGCTGGCATTGTTTGGCTTCCTCGTAATCCTCCCTATCAACCGCTTTTCTTTGAATTGCGATTATATAAGGACGGAGACAAGCGAGAATCCAAGCATTAGTTGCTGTTGTGTCTGATTGGTGCTGGCGAAGCAGCCCCAGAATTTCTCCGATTAGCGCATGGCTGCTAATCATACAGTTTGCCAATACATTGAACAACCGTTTGATTTCGGTTTGTCTTTTTGAAACCCTGTACATATTGAAACTACATACCAATACGGCCAGAGCAAGGAGCGTGATGCTAATTGTTGTCATACATTGTAAGTTTGTTGATGAATCTTTCGCATTTCTCGTCTCCGACTTTGTGGTTTTTAGGTATGCGGTTCCACGGACCGTTTGGTTCGGTTATGGATTCGTCATACCATACGCACTGGTACCTATCCCAGCACCCTTTGCTTCTACAATGATTGCACATATATTTTTGCAGCCTGAAGTATGTGTCACCAGATACAAATCTGTATTCTGTTGGCAACTCGTCCTCAAACTGCTTGGGAATACGGCCAATCAATTTTGCTTGTGTAGTATGAAATAGTTTTTTGGTTGTAGGGCTGAAAATGCACTTGATTTCTGGACGGTTGCAATGGTATTTGAAGAACGGAGTTTTCAATGGTATGAACTGCCAAGCACAACCGTCAATGATTTTAATATTTTCTGGACGGTTGTTGATGAAGTCTTGCCAGAACAAGCAATCAAAACACAGCTCGCTCTCTCTTATTTTTGAAAGGACTTGTGGCTTGTCACTGAAGTAATAAGCGTCTATTGCCTTTCCGCATTTTTTGCAGGTTATAAATTCTCGTGCCATACCCTTGCACGGCGTATGATAGCCGTAATGTCGGATTAGAAAAATGAAGATGCAAGGGCGCACAAGTGCGCTTCAATTTGAGACTGGAATCAGAATTTGATGGCATTGAATATGCCGTTGATTTCATCCTGCGTGATTCCTATATACGCTTTTGTTACTTGGATGCTTGTGTGGTTCAGGATTCTGTTCAGCAGCAACAGGCTTTCTGCGCTGTGATTGTTCGTATCATACACATATCTGCCAAATGTCTTGCGGAACGTATGCGTAGAGAAATTCTCTATTTTCAGACGGTACTTGTGCTTGAATACTTTTAGCATCTGGTTGACACGTTGGATGGTAAGCGGCCTGTCTCCTTGGCTGCTGGCCATAACATAGTCTTTCAAATCTGGATGACCCATCAGCTCATATAGTTCTTTGAACTTTTTTTGAATGGATGGGTTCAATGGTATTCGTCTTGTCTTTCCAGTTTTCTGCTCCGTTACATCAACTGAAGCCACATTCAATATCTGGCCCCATTTGAATTTCAGTACATCGGAAGCCCGACAAGCTGTACAGAAAGAAAGACGAGCATACATCTCCCAACGATACTCCTTGTCATCGTGGAGACATTTCAGCAGCCTTTCGTATTCGTTGTACGGAAGGTGGTCGCTGGTTGTTAGCTGATTTTTCTTTGCCATAATACTTCGGTTTTCACTTTTGATGTGCAAATATAAAAAGAGAAAATGATACCGCCAAAAGATTTAAGCAAAAACTATACTTTTGACATATTATTTTTGAGAAGAAAATACGGCAACGATTGGTGTCGCTGCCGTATTGAATTGATATATTGATGCTTACCTTACAAATTCATCAATAGTCATAATAGGTATTCCAAACTGCTTTGCTTTTATTGTTTTGCTGGATTGGCTGTTCTTGTCTGCTACGATAAGATGTGTTGTTTTCTTAGAAACTCCGCTGCAAACTGCTCCACCACCAGCAATGATTTCTTCTTCCAATGCACTGTCTCTGATTCCAGTAAAACATACTCTGACATCGGCGTATTTGTTACTGGTAGGTTCTGGAGCTGATTGCGGCATCAGGATTTGAAGAGAGTTTTCTGCAACAAACTGGTAGAAAGAACGTATTCCAAGAAAGAACGACTGCATTGTCTTGCTTTCCTTGTTAAACCATTCCGCTTCAATGATTTGCTCTTCTGAACCTGGGTCACAGAATCCGTTAACAAACACCTGTAGCTCCGCATTGCTCATTTTGTCGAGTATCTGTTTTGCCTTTACTTGTCCGATACCAGAAAAACAATCGCTGGCGTGCATCAGCAATGGAAGTTCGATGCCTTGCTTAATCTTGTTGTTTTGGGATAAGATGTTGTTGGCTATAGATTCCCCGAACCCTTCAATGCTTACCAGTTCTTCAAACGTGATGTCGAGCATTGAGCGAAGCGTTGTAAATCCTGCATTGAACATTTTGGCGATTGTGTCTTCTCCCATATTCTCTGCTTTTAGAGTTGTATAAAAGAACACTATCTTAGCCAAGCGTATTCCATCGCAATCCTTATTGGTGCAGCATAGCTCCACTCCAGTTTCATTCCATCTGGTAGGGTTGCCACAATAAGGGCATTTTGATAGTTTTGCTTTCATTTGTTCCATTGCATTTGGTGTAGCAGGAGACAATACTTCCAATATCTTTGGAATCACTCCACCAGAGCGAGTTACATTTATAACCGCCCCTTCTCCGATTTTGTTTTCAAATATATACTTGGCATTGTATCCTGTCGGATTTTCCATTTCACAATCGCCTGTGTTTACAGTGTCTATTGAAACTACTGGTTTGAACGCTCCAGATTTTGAAATGGCCCAGTTTACACCAAGTACATTTGTGGTAAATGTCGCTGTGAAATTCGGATTTTTATATGCAATGGCATAATTTGGATTGCCAGTTGTGCTTTGACGGCCTACCTTTCTCCACACATCGAGGTCATTTGCATAGATAACGAGTCCGTCTATGTAGTATTGTTGGCTCCATTGTTCGTATAGTTTTAACAATGCGTCTTCATCAATATATTTGACCTTTATTTTCGCATACAGTGGAACTTGATTAAATTCTACGCACAAGTATGTTATCACATCTTCGTATGACGCAAACTTTGATAAAGACTCTTCATCAATTCCATATCTGAAGAAGTCAATGTGCTTTAACAATTCAGACGGAATATCTCTATTCAGCAGTCCAGCAGCAGTATTTCGAGGAGACTTGTATTTATCGCCTGTCTCTGGTGAAACTTTGTCTTTGAAGTTCGTGTTCCATGAACGTGTGTTGAACACAAATTCTCCGTAAGTGTACGCAGACCTTTTAGCAGAAGATGTGATTCCAGCTATTTTCCCATGTTCCGTGCAGTCTTGTCCTTCGTTTTCAGAGCCACCTCTTGAATAAGCGGTTCCAGACGATTCATTGTGCAGTAATGACAACCCATCAAATTTGGGAGTTATGACAACATAATCATTTCCGTTTAGCCCCAAAGATTTAACCCATGAGATAAGCTCGTCTGTGGTTTTTACTTTGTTCAATGATTTCATAGGTATTGGCAACTTGACTTTCCGATTGTTTGGTACGGAAGCTGGTTCAATGCGCTTGAACCATTCGTTGTCTGGGTCAATTCGTTTAAGACGCTCGACCATAGCGTCATATTCTGCATCAGACACGATTGGAGTTCCTGCACGATACAGTTGATTGCATTTCTTTATTTCATTAAGCAATGTTTCGTTATATGCCATATTGTAAATATTAAAATGGGGAGAGCGTGGCCCTCCCCTGAGTTTATATGTTGATTATTTTACTCCACTGTGTCCGAAGCCTTGCTCGCCTCTTTCGGTTTCACTCAATTCGTCGGCCTGTTCAATGCAGCCCATGTAGCACTGGGAAATGACCATCTGTGCTATTCGTGAACCTTTCGGAATGATGTATTCCTCTGGTTCGTTGCTTTTTACTATCACGCCGACATTGCCACGGTAAGTTTCATCAATGGTACCGAGTAAGACATCGGCATTGATTCTCACTGTTGATTCGTCATGGATTGTAACGCACTCAAACCCTTTTGCTGAAAATCCGCTACGAGGACGAATTGTCGCTTCGTATCCGTGGTCAAGCTGAATTGCAAAATCAAGCGGAATAATATTTCGGCCAGGAAACAGCCTTGTGTCCTTTGGCACATAAAGGTCATAACCTGCTGCTCCTGAATCTGCTTTTGTAGGCATCTGCGCCCCTTCTGATAAAAATTTAATCTTCATGCTTCTTTTTGTTTTTAGTGTTATACTTCATGCCCTTTCGGGTCATTTCTTTTGTTGCGTAATATTTTCTTTTGACACCGCACATACTGTCGTATTCTTCAAGCTTCAACTTTCCGAAATCGTCAAACGTCACTTCGATATTTTCGCTAAGTTTTCTGAAATACAGGTTGCTGCACGATATGGTGTCTCCAGTTACAGCCAAGTGGATGCTTACAGAAGATACGTTGAACGCTTTTGCGGCTGCTGTTTCAGAACCGAAAAACGCTACCAGTCGTTTTAGAGGATTGAATACAAGGATGACGTTGCCCTTGGGATTAATTACCTTCGCTTCCATCGTCTGTCATCGCTGATAAAACCTCCTTAGACAATCGTGTACGTGCCATCTGGAGCAAGTATGTATCTGATACAGCTACTCCATTGGTGAACAGGTCGTTCATCCTGTCGCACATATATGCGAGGAAGTTTGGTTCGACAAAAGAGATGAAAAGGTAAATAAAGTTACCGTCAATTAGATAATGCCCAGTTTCGTTGATTTGGCAGACATCTTCATATTTGATTTCATAGCTGTCGCACAATAAAAGAATCTGCGCCCTGTACTGGGAGAAGAAATCATTTACCGATTTCTCACATTTGTTTTTTTGAAGATATAAGGTGGCATCGAAGTATGTGATGCCGCTTTCAGCTTGGGTTCCGATGAGCAAGTTCGGAAATTCAGAAAAGGCTTGCTCTGTGCATTGAAGTTTTATTGAGCCTTTCGACTGCTGACCCAACATTAGGAGTTCAGGTCTGCTTTTTTAATTTTGCTTTGGAAGATGTCTTTAGGCAGATAGATTGCTTCTGCTTTATCAAATTTAACGTCACGGATTACATAGTCTGTAATCATGTCTTTGCCGAAATACGCTTCAATTCGGCTTGTAGCATCGGCGTTTCCGAGTGCTGGAGTGTAAAGCGTTTCAGAAGACCGTTTGGTTTTTCCGCTCTTTTCGTCAACATAGAAGTTCATAATCTTCACAGCATAGAGTCCAACTCCGCTGTCTTCGCTTTCTTGGAAATAGCTGCAAATCAATCCAGCAGTTGTTTCGCTTTCTTGTGCAAGGATTTCGTTCAGTAGAACATCGTTGATTTTGGTTTTTACGATTTCTACATTGACGCTCCCGAACTTTCTACGGTCCTGCGTGTCAATGATTGAATACGCCACAGATTCCGCCTCCGAATAACTGGTTGCCAACACAAGTTCTTCTGTTTTTGTCTTTTGAAGGAAGCCGTTTTCTTTTTCGGCAGTCCATTCTGTCTTGATACGATAGTAGTCAAGACCAATGTTTTCTTTGTTCTGCTCCATAATAAATTTAATTAAGTGAGACAATAAAAATATCGAGTGCAAAATTACAAATAATTCATTAACACACAAACGAAAACTATACTTTTAACACAATAATTTTATAAGTCATTGATTTACAATGGTGTTTTTTGAACTACAGCTAACTATTGTCAGCATACATATATATAATCAACTTAAAACAGAATATCCATTGGTCTCAATTTTTGGAAACAAAACCGTGTTTCAATTTCTATTCTTCATAAAAATGAGTAATCAATGGCAACTACATCAGATACTAAAGAGTTTGACATAAAGCTGCTTGAAAGCATATTCAGAACAAACAAGAAGACTGTTCAAGAGTATGTTCGGGAAATAGAGCGTCATTGTATGTTCAAGTCATCTTATCGCAGTCTCAATAATGGAACTGTATTGGATGACAGAGCCAGACTTATTGACCTCTATGATGCTTGTGTAGAACAAGACGCTCATCTCCGTTCAGTGCTTGAAACACTGGAATCACAAATTATAGGTGAGCGTTATATGCTTGCAAGGCAGAATGAGAAGGGGCGTTATATCAAAGATGTTGAGGCAACCAAGAAAATACAGGGAACTCAATTCATCAAGATTATACGAGGCATTGTAGAGTCCAAACTGTATGGATATACAGGACTTGAAATCCTGCCAGATATTGATGAGCGTACTGGAAAACTTAAATGTGTAAATAATATTGAACGGAGAAACATTCTTCCAGAACAACGGCGCATTGTGCAGAGACAGAGTATATGGAGTCCTGGGTGGGATTTTGATGACCCGAAGTACAGTGATTACTATGTGCTAATCAACAATGGCAATCTCGGACTATATTCTGCCACTACGCCTATTATACTTGCTAAAAAGTTTGTGTTCGCCAATTATGTGAACTTTTCACATACATACGGCCAGCCTATAATTCATGGAAAGACCGAATCCGATAACAATGCTGACCGTAAGCGTTTGGCCAATGATATTTCCAGTGCTGCGCAAAATAAGGTTATTGTTACAGGACTGAATGATGAGGTGGATATTAAAACATTTACCATGTCAAATTCTGAGCAGGTGTTTACTCATTTGCTTGAACTCATAGACAAGGATGTTTCAAATCTTGTGCTTGGTTCTGAATCAATGGCTGGCGGTACTCAATCTTACGTTGGTTCCACAAGGGCGCATGAAAACATTTTCCGTGACCGAGTTGAGGTGTATCGTGATTACATTGAGCTTGTTATGAATGAGGCAATTATCCCTCGTCTTGTAAAGATGGGATATATTGAGCCTGGGCTTGAATTTAAGTACGCCAAGCGCATTGAGATGTCCGATGAGGACCGCATACGCCTTTTCCAAGTTCTCGGCCAGCAATGGGAGATGGAACCAGATACAATCGAAAGCGAGTTCGGAATCAAGGTTAAGAGGCAGCTCAATGCCCAGATGTCTGGTGGCATTGGTTCTGGAGATGGATATGATGGCGGTGTCCGCATGAGCGATGAGGAATATTATAAACGGTATGGTCATCCAAGAGGTACGACAAATTTTTTGAAGGAGAGAAGATAATAGGCAGTAGTCTTCTCTCCAAAGTTAGCGCACAACGCCTGCCAGAAGATGATAAGGATAAACAAGAGAACGAATTTCAAACATTGTTCTCTTTGTTTAAGCCGTTAGTGACAGCTATCCGAAATGGGGAAAATCAATGGGAGACGTTGGAAGATTTGATGTATGAGCGTGCAGAAATAGGAATTAAGCACGCTCTGGATGGCTTCGGAATCAGTTTCGATGATGCCGTTGAGCTTATGAGAAACGCAACCAATCTAACAGACGAACAGCGTGAACAAAGAGACATCATCATTGCGGCTGTTGATAATATCGTTGATTTTTCGGTAGCTGAGGAATATCAGATGGTTGAGGAATTTCCAGAGATAGAAGATATTGAAGATGATGAGCTTACTGAAGAGCTGATGGATGAATTGGAGTCCATCTTTTCAAAGTACAATAAGACTTATGCCACGACTGAAAATCTTGACATTGAATATGCTATGATTGTGGCAGCGGCATTGTCTCGATACAATAGCAGCACCGTTTTGATGTACATGACTATGGGAGATGAGCGTGTTCGTCCTTGGCATCGTCAATATGAGGGCTTCACGGCACCGAAATCAAGTTTTCCAGCATGGCTGATACCTCCTATAGAGCATCGGTGCAGATGTTTTCTTATCGAAGATGCTGCTTCGGCTCTTGGTAAGATAAACGCCAAAGCAGAAGTTCCTCTTACGCCTCCAGAATGGTTCAACCCGACCTTCAAGGAAAGTGTGGCATTGAAAGGGCGGATATTCTCAGATGAACATCCGTATTTCCAAATTGAAGCACAGCATGAAGACAAGCTGCTGGAGATTGCACAACGAATAAAATCAAAGTTTATATATGGCAGCGATACCGATTAACGCAGGAAAGCAGATTACGCCAAAGCAAATGGTTGCCCAATGGCGTAATCTTCCACATAAGTTTCAAGTCAATCTTTGGAATTTTGAAGTTAAGGCAGGTAAAGCCGCAACAGAGATATTCCAGGAATCCTTTGACTTAAAGAGATTCAATAGCAGAGGGGCTGCTCCGTGGGCCGCTCGTTCAAAACATAGCAAAGTAAAGCACCCATTGATGACCGAAACGTATTCATTGAAAAAATCAATTAAGTGGAAGCATCTGGGAGATAAGACTTCTCCATCTGGGGTTACGATTTTTACTGACCCGAATGGATTTGCACATACAAAAAGCCATAAAGGTTTTTGCTTTGCGGCTGTGCATAACGCTCCAGCATCACTTGGTACACGTAGGGGCAGGGTTAAAAATATGCCACGCCGTCAATTCATGGGTGATTCAAGCGTATTGCGTGAAGAATTGAAAAAATTATCGGTAATGATTTTTACAGGATTTCCTAAATGATAGTAGATAAACATCCAGTTGTGCCAACCCCTCCAGACGAGAGTGTTGAGCAAGAACAGCCAAAGGACACTACTCAGGTAGAAGAGGCTTATGAAACCAATGCAATGGTAGAAGCGTATCGTGCAGTGCGCAGGATACTGGAGACCATCAAAGAAGACCCTGATGACCCAGACAGTCCTCAGTTTTTCAAGACTATAAAATTGGATAACGGACAGTTGTCAAGGGTTAAAAACAACAAGCATAATCTGGAATATGGTTTTGCGTTTCCTGCCGTGTTCATACACTTTATAGACGTGTATTACAATGTCGGAACTTCACGAATCGCTGAAGGTCGTGGAACAATGCGTATCCATTATATCCTGAACAGGCTCAACAACAGCGATGATGAATTTGAGACAGAAGGATTGGAAATTTACCAGCGTATCGTAAATGCGATTGAAGCGCAGAAGGCCACATTCCCTTCATTAGTATCACGTTTCCAGTTGCAATATTGGGACCAGCCTTTGTCTTTTGATGATGGGTTACAACCGTATTGGATAGATTATCAAATATGGTTCAATGATTATACCAATTATCAATACAAGGATTATGTTGATGTATATGCGTCTCATCCTCCTTTTACGCAGCATAGTGACCAAAATGAGACAGCTAATCCTGACAATCTTCCAGATAATAAAGATAGGAAATTTGAGGATGTCGTTGGGTTCGATGATATTTAAGGACACATTTAACCTTTTTGTGAAGCGCAAAATCTATTCTTTTTCAAAAAGCAAACGACAATGAATGTAGATAATTTGAAGTATGTGGTTGGCAAGGTGAAAGAAAATGAGCCTGCAATCATTCGCTTTTTTGGTTCTGTAGATGAATATAACACAACTTGTTTTAATGACGAGTTCTTGTGGTTGCAGGATTGCGTAAAGCCGTCTAAGATTATCGTAATGATTAATTCCGAAGGTGGTTCTGTCCTATATGGTATGAGTACCTTCTCGATTATTCAGAGCTGCCCTATTGAAGTTGATTGTATTATTGAAGGTATTGCCGCTTCAATGGGTAGCGTAATTTGGGCTGCTGGAGACAATCTGTTTATGCACGATTATTCACTGCTTATGATTCACAATCCGTTCAATTATGCTGCGGATGACAACGACCCCAAGGTTCAACAGATGGTCAACGCTTTCAAGGCGCAACTGATGACAATATATCAGAAGCGGTTTGGAATGACCAAAGAACAGGTTGAAAGCATAATGAATGGAGGTGATGGCGAAGACGGCACTTTCTTTACGGCCAAAGAAGCGGTTAAGGCAGGATTTATTTCCTCTGACCACGTTATCAAAACCTCCAAGCAGGTATGTGATAAAGTAAAAAATGAAACTGAAATCAAAAATGATGCGACTTCTTTACGTGAGTTTATGTCATCTATTGCAGCAGAGATAGATGAAAATAAACTTTTGGAGGGAATCGCTGCTATTCATAATCGAGATGTAAAACCAATTGTTCAAGAAGAAAAAGCAATGGAAAAGAACGAAAATCAGAACTTCGATGCTATTTCCGCACAGCTTGGATTCTCGAAGGACGCTCAGATGACAGCCATCTCTGCACGTATCGCCAACTTGATTAAAGCCGAGACCGATTTGAAGGACATTCAGGCCAAGTACACCGCTCTCGAAATCAAGTACAAGGGTAAAGAGACAGAAGTCGCTAACATGAAGAGCGAGCTTGATGAGGTCAAGGCAAAGCTGAAAGGCTATCAGGACGCAGAAAAGGCTGCGTTTGAGGCAGAAGTGGTTGCTATGATTGATGCAGCCATCAGTGCTGGTAAAATTGAGGATTCGTCAAAGGATGCCTGGCTGAAAATGGCTCACAACGATTTTGAGACCGTAAAGGCTACCCTTGATTCAATCCAGGCTCGTGAGAAAATCACAGAGACTATTGCCAAAGACCCTACTAATGTCAGCAAAAAGGAGGAAACTCTGAAAACTGTTGAGGACAAAATGAAAGAGGATGTCGAGGCTGTAGTTGGCAAAATTGAGTTGAAGAAATTTTAATCAAGAACGAATATAATGGCAACTATCAATTATGCTGGTAATACCTATAGTGGCGAGGTTCTTGAAGACCTTTTGGTATATACCGCACAAGGCAACGATACATACAAGGAGGGGCTGATTCACATTAAGCCCGGCGTTCAGAAGAAGTTTGTGCTTCCGCACGTTTCTCTTGGAAGTATCATTCAGGAGAACAAACCCACTCCTACTTCCACTGAGGGTGGTTCTGGTTCTGACGGTTTTAACCAGTACACTCATTCCGAGCGTTATCTGGAGCCGCAGGAGTTTATGGTGTATCTGGAGTTCAATCCTCGTGACTTTGAGGAATACTGGAGACCGTTCCAGCCCGAAGGACCGCTGGTGTTCCGTGACCTTGACCCGAAGGTACAGGCTACGATGCTGCGTCTGTTGATTGACCGCAAAGACCAGTACATCAACGACTGTATCTGGGGTGGCCGCAAAGGTGGCGTAAGTGAGGAAATTGAAGGCCCTGCTGATGGAACTCAGCTTGGTGGCGCAAGTGCCGCTGGCCCGATGAAGTTCTTTGACGGTGCAGTTTCTCGTGTTCTCCAGAACATTGATGATGCTGCTTCTGCAAATGAAAAGGCATCTGGAAAAGTGGTTGTTGCAGGTAACACTGCTCTTACAACTGGCCAGCAGGTAGCCGACGCTCTGTATGCAATCTGGAAGTCGTGTCCGAAGAATGTCCGCAAGTCCGACAAGCTGAAGTTTGTCATGGGCTGGGAGACTTGGGATTTGTACGACCAGTACCTTTCTGAGAAGGATGTGAAGTACACAGAGAACAGCGACCAGAACCGCCGCAGATTCAAGGGCAAGGAAATCGTTGTTATCAACGGCATGCCTGAAAGCACCATTTTCCTCGGCAAGTTCAGCACTGGCGTTGACTCTTGTCTGTGGATGGCAGTTGACTACGCTACCGATGAGGAAAGCGTTAAGGTTGAACGCCTCCAGGCAAACAGCGAGCTGTACTTCTTCCAGATGCGCATGAAGATTGACGTGAACCTCGTTCTTCCGAGCGAAATCACGGTTTGGACTGCGTACAAGAAGAAATCGGTTGGTGGCTAATTGATGAAGAACGCTGAAAAGTTAGTATAAACCATAAGGGAGTGGAGACCAGCGAAACTCCACTCCCTTAATTATTTAGATTTAATCTATGGCAAGAGTTAAAACAGATAAAGAGCTGGAGCAGGAAAAAGCTGAAAAGGCCGCTGCCGAAGCTGCTCCTACCAAGGAGCCTGAAGTAGCAACACAGGAAACTGGAGAAGCTGCTGAAACAAAAGTTGAAACAGATACGACAAAAGAAACCGCACAAGAGGAGATTCCGACTTGGATTGACAAGATTCTCAAATCGTTCAAGGATTTGGATGAACTGTATATCACCAAGAATGGCGGCGTATTCACAAAGGATACTCCGAAGAGCCTCGTTGAGTCGGCTACTTTGTACAAGAATCCGTATTACAAGAAATAACCAGTTACAACAATGGCATTAGGTAATGTTTTTATGACCGACACAGACGGTAACATCGGCTCCCAGATTGTCAATCTGACCGAGAAAGTCTGTGGATTGCTCTTCGATATTTCGGCACAGGCAGATTTCTGGACTAAGGGTGCAGGAGTTGAACTTGCCGAGACATGGAAGGACAATGTTGTTGAATTGAACAGCCTTGACGATGCGGTAAAGGCTGGCATTGTTCCTCGTACTGGCGAATCATCCGAGGAAGGCGTATCAAAGGATTTGCTTGCTGGAATCCCTTATTATCACATCAAGCAGTTCTTCGGATTTGCAGGTGGCAGCGGACGGTTGTTCGTGATGTTTGCAGATTGTTCCGAGACATGGGATGCCATCATTGATATGCAGAAGGCTTCTGGTGGTATCATCAGTCAGTTTGGTGTTTGGACCGAGAAGAACTTGTGGACGAAGATGGATGACATGGCTGATGGCTATACGATTTCTATCGTAGGAGACCTTCAGAGCGTTGCCGAGCAGATGGCTAACGACTACTTTGCTCCTGCACACATCCTTCTTACTGCTAATTCATCTAAGGTTAAGACCACAGACGGTGAAGATGGCAATATCGTATTAAGTGAGATTCCGACTTGCGTAATCGGCGCACGTTATGTATCTGTGCTGCTTTCTCAGTCTATGGATACAGAAGTGAAGCAGATGCAGGGTTCACTTAAATCCACAACGCCTGTTGGAGTTGTTGGTCTTGCACTTGGTGCGTTGTCAAGGGCAAATGTTGCGGAAAGTATTGCATGGGTGGCAAACTATGACCTTGTGAACTACGTTCCAGCAATTGAAATGGGATTTGGAGATGCTACGGTTGTAGAGGGTGTTATCACTAACGCTACTCGTTATTCGGCACTCAACAAGTTCCAACTTGATGAACTGGATGACAAGGGCTATATCTTCATGCGCACATACGAAGGACATGAAGGCCATGTGTATTTCACAAAGGACCAGACGTGTTCAGACGGCGATTATTGTACGATTGCACGCAACCGCACAATCAACAAGTCTCGCCGACTTGTGCGTGAAGCTCTGCTTCCTTATGTGAACGCACCTATTAAAGTTGACCCCTCAAATGGGAACCTGTCATCTGCTCAGGTTACGGTGTTTACTAACCTTATCACAGATGTCCTGACAGCAATGGAAAGTGCGGAGGAAATCAGTGGTATCGGCACTGTGAGCGTTCCTGCCGAGCAGAATATCTTGGTAACAAAAGAGCTGAACCTTTCTTACACCTTGATTCCTATCGGTTGCGCAGAGACCATTAAGGTTGAGGAAGGATTGGCAATTAGTCGTTAAAATTTACAGCAATGATTGTCAATAACGTAGCTTATTCGTGGTCTATGATTCAGTTGACGGCTCCTGCGCTTACAGGTTCGGCAAACGCCAATCCTGTAATCCTTCAGGGCGTGTCTGGAATCAAGTGGAACATCAAGAAGAATGTTCAGACCAACTATGGATTGGGCGGTGAGCCTGTCAACCGAGGATTCGGCAACCGTGAGTACACTGCTTCCATAACGATGGATTACAACACACAGGTACAGCTTCGTGCCTTGAAGGGTACGCTGATGAACCTTGGTGAGTTTGACCTCATCGTATCGTTTGCCAACGAAATGGGTACAGACGATTGGACGGAAGAGACGGTTACTCTGAAGGGCTGTCTGTTCACGGAAGACGGAATGGAAGCCAATCAGGATGACACGAACATCACAAAAGAGTTCGACCTCAATCCGTTCAAGATTGAGCTTAGCACATCTGCTAACTGATTCGTCATACGATTAAATTAAAGGTGGGTGACAGGCATTGGAAACAGTGTCTGTCACTTTTTATGTGTTTATTCAAACCGATTGGCTTAACGGAGACTATTCGTAAATGATTTAACTTTTAATTTATGTTGGTATGAACGAAGAAAATTATGAAGTAGGCGTTGAGATTTCTCAGGAACTTCAAGCCACGATTGAAAAGAAAGTAAAGGAGCTGAAAGCCGCTAACCCCCAGCTTCGTGTTGTATTCCCTATCGTTGTAGATGGCAATGAATACGATGAAAAGGATGTCTATGTAGGATATTTCCAGCAGCCTTCATTCAAGGCGTTCAGCAAGTATCTTACAGCCGCACAGTCCAATCAGGCCGTTGCTATGCGCACACTCGCAAAGGATTGTTTCCTTGACGGCGATAAGGAACTTGTAGATGATGATTCGTTGTTCTTGTTTGGTCTCATGGGTCATCTGTCGAAAATCATCGAAATGCGTCATGGCAAGTTGGTAAATTTATCAAAGCCTGGGAAGTAGGAGAAAAAGACTACTTGCGGCAAAAGATAATTTTGGTACGCCACTATTTCCCAGGAATAGATGTTGAAAATTTGAGCGATGAGGATTTTGCCATAGCTGTGAACGATGCAGAATGGCTCCATTCCCAGCAAATCATCACCAAACAAGCCAACACACTTGGACTTATTTCATAACTCGTTGCGCCCATTGCCTTTATTTCGGTAATGGGCGTTTTTATTAAAACGGAATCAGGCTGGAATTTCTATTCTTCAATAAAAGATGAAACAATGGCAGAGAATTATACAGTCAATTATAATATCAATGTCAATTCAGCAAAAGCGCAGGAAGCGTTAACGGCCTTCCAGACCGCTACTGCTAAATTGACCGAAGCCAGTAAAAATCTTACTGCCTTCCAGAAAAAGATAGACCAGACCATTGCCAAGTTCAACCAGTTGGCAAGGAAAACACCTGCGCTTGATTTCAAGGTAGCCAACGCCAATAAGAAGTTGCAGTCGGTTATCACGAAGTTGCAGACCATTGAACGGTTGGCAAAGAAGACCCATAGTATCAATGTAACAACCACAACAAGGAATGGTGGAAGAGGCAGCGGTTCTGGAAGCAGCAGAAGTGGAGGTTCTACAACCGTGGCTCCGATAGCAGGTGGTACGTCTCGTTCTTCAGTTACACCATCAAGCCGAGTAAGGACAGTTGCCAGAAGCGGAGGTAGCCCTACTTATCGTGCGCTTGGTCCAACCATGATTGATACTGGGGGTATAAGTGCTATTGATATGTTGAAGGGAATGGGCTTGGCTTATGGAATTACTGGACTTGGCTCATTGATTAGCAATGCCATTACTGAATCGGTAGCCTACAATAACATCATGCAGACAACTAAGAATATTCTTGGAACGCATGATAAAAGAGACAATTTTGAGGGCCGATTCAGTGCAATGGAGCGCAATGTCAGGGATGTCGGTAAATTAACGAAATATACAACGACCGAGGTTGCCAATGCCAGTAGATTTTTGGCTATGGCAGGTCTTGATGTAGATGCTATTAACCAGTCTATCCGTCCTATAGCTAATATTGCATTGGTGGGAGACACCGAATTGGGAGAAACTGCCGATTTGGTAACAAACATTATGACTGGTTACGGAATTGCTCCAGAGCGTATGCGGAGGGCAACCGATATTATGACCATGACTTTCACTTCTGCCAATACGACATTGAACGAGATTGCAGAGGCATACAAATATTCGGCTTCGTTGCTGCATGAGGGAGGCGTGTCGTTTGAGGAAGCAACTGCTGCTATGGGCGTATTGGGAAATGCTGGTATCAAAGGCTCTCAGGCTGGTACGTCAATGCGAACCATCTTGGCCAACATTGTCAATCCAAGAAGTACAAAGCGTAACAAGGCTTGGGAGGAAGTAGGTGTTGAGCGTTTCGATGAAAATGGGAAGATGCGAGACCTGTCTGACATCTTCCAGGATTTGCACGACAAGAACCTTGATGTGTCGATGTATTATCGGTTGTTTGACCGTACAGCAGCGCAAGGTGCTATCTCATTGGCCGCAAACATTGATGTATGGAATGAGATTATCAGACGAAACTTTATGTCTGAAGATTTGGCAGAGCAGTTGGCCAATGAAAAGATAAACACGATACAAGGATTATGGGACCAGTTGACATCGGCATTTGAAGACCAAGCATTAGTTGTTTTTGAAGAGCAAGAAGCTCCGATAAGGAATATGCTTAATGAGTTAATCGGATGGATAAATTCTGAAGAAACGCTGGATACTATGAGAAGTCTTGGTAAGGCGTTTATGGAATTTATCAAGATGTTGGTTGATTTCACAAAGCGTCTCATTGATTTATACAAGAGATTTGAAGGATTCATCAAACTATGGGTTGAGCTTCAGCTTAAACTTTCTATGGTGCTGATTCCTTTAAGAGCCGTGCGGTCATTGTTCCAGTTCGGAGGATTGATTGTGAATGGAGCCAAGCAGCTTGGTATGCTGACCATGCAGTTTGGTAATCTGTTTAATATGTTGCGTTCTGGAGCATCTATCAGACAACAGATGTCAGGCTTGTGGGGGTCGGTATTGCCTTTTGGCAATTACATGGGAAGCACAGGAAATCTTCATAAGAATGTCAGTCCTGCTGTACTTGCACGATACAAACAAATATATGGTCGGTCTCCTATGGGGATGGGCCGTACAATGGGTGTTGGAATGGGAGGTATGGTCGGCGGTGTGCTTGGCTCATACCTTGGCTCTGGTATCGGAGACGCAAATAGTGGTTGGAATATGGCAGCGACTGTCGGGCTTGGCGTTGCTGGAACTGCTGCTGGTGCCTATCTGATGGGAGCAATGCCAGCAATCGGTTCGTTCCTTGTATCTAACCCTGTTGGCTGGGGTATCATGGCTGTTGGAGCAATCACTGGAGTGACGATTGCATTGGTAAACGCTCATAGAGAAGCCAAAGCTGCTGAAGAGGCATTTAACAAGTTTGCCAGCTCAGTTACTATGGTCAATGGCGTGTTGACTGGTGAGAACCGCTCGAAGACAGAACAATATCTTGAATTGGTTTATAATAAACAGCTTTCGTTAACGGAGGTTGTACAGAGGCGTGTGAACTTGTTGAAAGAAGAACTTGGATTGCAAGACCCTGAAAAAGTCAAAACAGGCTCTTCTTCGATTGACAATAAGGGCATGATAAATGCCGTAAACGCTCTTAACAGAACAGACCATTGGTATAGTTCTGGTCAAATGGCAGGTTCAGCAGAAAGACTGGCAAATCAGTTCGGACTTAATCGTGCCTATAGAAATGCAAATGGTATTTGGTGGTACGATATGAATAGCCATTCAATAGCCGTCAACAATCCCAGTGGCACGAATGATAAGCAGGACGCATTAGCTGCTATGACAGCCTTGTATTATGAGGGTATGACTGGTTCAGAACAGGCCAAGATTAAGCAGGAGTTCCAGCAGAGATTGGCATATATATTAAGAAGCAATGGCTCTCTTAATGATATATTGAGTGTTAAGCAGGATTGGTATAACAGATATGGGAATCCAGCAAATTGGAAATATGATGCTGACACATATCCATCCAATTTTGCTTATGGACTTGATGAGCTATCAGACAATACTATATGGAACGCAGATAAAACAGGGCGTAGTTATACTTATTTGCAGGGATTGTACGATACAATGTCTGGTATCTATGGTCCTTATGCAAAAATTTGGCGCACTGCGGAAAATTATTGGAAAGGCGTAGAGTCTGGTAATCTTGACGAGGCAACAGTCATACAGTATGTGTCTATGATGGATGCCAAGTTAGGTGCATTATTGAAAGACTATACTTGGCAAACTGTAGAGCAGTGGGCATCGTCATTGGGATATGTTAATGGGGAATGGCAAGCACGTGATGGCAACTCTGCATTGACTATGGCTAATACCACTCGTGCTACACTTGATAGTCTTCTTGGTGCATTGTCGAGACTGAACCAGCCAGCGCAAGACGCTACCAGCAACCTATACACGTTTGCAACACAATTAAGGGGGCTGGCAAGCGGATATATATGGGAAAGAAATGGTGGAAAGCCAACCAGTACGATTGCGAAAGACGGTGAAATTGCAAGCGTGGATGGAATGAAGTATAAATACGATGCTGGTAGTGATACTTGGCAGCGTGTTAATGATGATGGGTCTCCGATGATGGTGGCCAGACCTATTTCTAATTCGGAGTTCCGAGCAATGCAAGGAGCTACAAATGGCAGTGGAGCCATGTCTGGTGGAGGAACGACTACTAACCCAGCAATCACGGGTGGGCGCACGGCGAACTCCGCAGACTATAAATCCCATTATAATAATGGAAATGCCGCCCCTAAGCAAGTCATTGTCCGCATAGACAAATTGATGAATGTTGAGTCGGTTGATTTGAGCAATCCAGACAATGCCGCCGTAATAGACAATTTGAAAGGTCAACTTGCACAGGCGTTGATTGATGTGGTACATGACTTTGATGAGACATGGCATGGATAATAAGTAACCAATAAAACGATAGATATAATGAGTTTTTTCGGTCCTATATGGAGTTCGTTGAAGTTTAGTTCAGTAAGTGCTGGAAGCCAGTTGGTTTCCAGCCTAAACTATCATATTCAGCAAGACAAGTCCGATTTGGTATATAGAAACAATCGCTATAAGAGTGTTTTGGTTCATGTGGCCAAACAGCTTGTAATGTCTGAACTTGAAGGGCAACTGAACCAGATTCTCCCCAGATTTAGGCGCAATGCTGAAAATAAATTGCGAGACACCGTATTAAAGCAGCAGGAAGCCAATCGAGCAAAAATCATAGAGAATGGTAAAATACAAGCGGAAAGCTGGGGTGTCGTGGATGCCGAAGGCGGCAATAAGATAATTGCTAAAGACAGGTTTGGTACTGCTGTGCCTGAAGCATTGATGGTGTATTACGATGATGAAGAAGCGCATCAGGTTGAGGATATTTCTTATGTCGGTGGAAAGGAAGTGAAGTCATCTTATAGCACAAAGACGGTATGTCATATCGACCTTTCTCCGCAAGTATCTATGAACAGCAGCAAGAACATTGTTATGACACAGGTACAAGGTCGTGACTATACAAGAAAAGAACTTGTATCTGGAGGTGACTTGCAGTTTACGATTAACGGTGTTATTGTCGGCAATGAAGATGGTGTATATCCAGACATTGCTGTTAAGAAGTTCATTCAGGTAATGCAGTATAACGGAATACTGAATGTGAACTTTATGATGTTTGGGCAATTCAATGTCAATCGGATTATTGTTACAAGTTATTCGCTTGGTGCTGTAGAAATGAAGAATGTTCAACCTTACAGTTTTTCTTGCGTTGCCGTTGAGCCTGATGAAGATGTGAAGATTACCAAGGACACTATTGGAGCAATCAACACAGCACTTGAATTAAGCCCTATGAACAAGTGGTACAAATTCATATTGGAAACAAAACTTGGCGAAATACTTACTTCTGCTGTAATGAACACCGCCACATCGGTAACTACCCAGGGAGCAGGTATGGGCCTTGACGCATTAGCACCTAACATATAATGGCATATAATAGCGAACAACCGAGCTTCCAGATATTGATATGCTTGATAAAAATCTGGACTCCGAAAGACAAGAAAGACCCCATGACGGTTCCCGACGATGCTATGCTTATTAGTGAAGTCGAGAACATAGAGATTGTGGAATCATACAAGAAGCTGATTGGTACGGCTTCTGTACGATTTCCTCGTGGCACGGTCATACGCAAAACAGTGACTACTTTTAATGCTGATGAAGCGGCAAAGGACAAAGCACTACAGGCAACTATTGATGATGCTGGAGTTGTGGAGGAAACACGCTCCAGCACATCTGTTGCAGGAGTTGAGAACTTTAAGATAGGACAACGTATCAGAATATATTTGGGTTATACTGATGACCCGAAGATAGCAGCATTGGCAAAGGTAAGTGGAAGTAAGAAAAGTATTTTCAATGACTCGAATACAAGAAGCCAGTATGAAAATTCAACTTATCTTGCTGAAAAGGCCATGAACATTATGTTTGATGGCTACATTACCAAAGTCAGTATTGATACTCCTATTGAATTGCATTGTGAGAACCTTGCAAGTGCGCTGAAGCAAATAACGTGTCCTAAAGTGACTGTCAAAAGTCAGGATACGGTTAATTTCCTGTTTGCTGATGATTGTAAGGAAAAAGGAGCATTGAAGTTGCTGAAAGATACTGGCATCTCATTGCATCCAGCATTGAAAGAACAGAAATACAGTCTCGGTAAAATCAATTTGGAGCCAGACTTGACAGTTGCCGATGTGCTTACCGAATGGACGAAATATGGCGTATGTGCTTTTGTTACAGAATACAATGGGAAGCCTGTTGTTGCAATTGGGCGCACATATTTTTCCAATGCTGGCAAGGATTCTATCGTCAATGTAAGCGGAGAGCCTTCAGAGCCGATAAAGGTATTGTTTGATTATCATGTCGCAAATAATGGCTTGTCTTTATTAAGTACAGACAAGAAGTATTTGGCCGTAGAAGCTGAAGGTCTTGGCAAAGACGATAAATTCTTCCATTTAACAGTATTGCGCAATCCTTCTTATGACCCAAGTGACCCTTCATCTGGAGACCCATATCGTATTGTTAATGACAGCGAACTATCAAAAAAAGCAATGAAGCGTGGTGCGAGAGTTCTTAAAAACGCTCGTAATGACAAGATAGATATGAAACTGTACACTAAGATTCCGTATCACTCCAGAAAAATACCGTGTACAAAGAAAGAATTGGAAGAAGAAGCTATCAAATACTTTGAGTCATACAATATGAATGGCATTGAAGGCTCATTGACTCTGTTCGGTGATTTGCATTTGCACACCGCTACAAAAATACAATTAGTTGACACACGATACCCAGGAAAGAATGGGATATATCTTGTAAATGAAGTTCATACGACTTTTGGTACAGGTGGTTATCGTCAAACCATAACGATGCCATACTGTATCAAGAGGGATAAACAGGAAAGCAGCAATGAAGAATAAGCATACGGATTTGTCATCCAACCAGACCATTAAAGAAGCTATACGAAAAATAGCATGGCGAGGAATGGTCAATAATGATACTGGTGCCATAAAAGGCACTGGGAAAGTATCGGGATATGTGGCCAAGATACACACAGATGGGGATTTGGCAGGTACTATTGATGTTCAAGAGTATGTCAGTCTTGCTGTGGACGAATCTGAAGAAATGAATATGGGCTATCACGAAGGTGTTTTATTAAGTGCCATCCAAGATAACTCAAAAGGGCTGCTGATTATCCCCAAGTTATATTCCGAGGTTGTTGTCACGCAAGACCCCGAAACTGGAACCGAATATGTGTCGATGTTCTCCCATGTTGATGTCATCCAGCTTGATTCTCACGATACGATTTCTATTGGCGTAAAGGAGCGAGAGGAATTTGACGAAGGCGATGAAGAAGGCCCAGATGTACATGAATTGGAAGAAACTGGTGTGATGACAAACACTACATACACCAAAGATTCAATCGTTACGAATGTTCAGGGAGAGGATGATGCCAACAAAGTTCAACAGACCATAGACAGTACGCAAATCAAACAAGTCGTGGGTGATGACAAGAGTTCTTCGACCATGACACAGGACGGTATCAATCTGAAGCACGATAAGGCTTCGTTAGACCTTACCGATGATGAGGCTACGGTTGCAATGGGTTCTTCTAAAGTTAAGGTAGAAAACGGAACTGTATATGTCGGAAGTGATAGCAGTACAGACGATGCCGTGCTTGGCGTTGAGCTGGCAACCATATTGAGCGACTTGCTTGGATATATCAGTCAGATTATGACGGCTACGATGATGGGACCGCAGCCTCCAGCCAATATAGCCAGCTTTATCTCATTGAAGGCAAAAATTGAAGCGTTCAAATCTTCTCATAGTGGTTTCTTGACAAAGAAAGTTCAAATACAGAAATAATGGCAGAAGCAAAATTAAATTTTGATGAGAGCCAGCTTGATAAAAGTTCTGGTATATATGACCTTTATAGCAGATTGTATGAGGGTATGCGTGTGGCAAACACAGTTGATGCTCCCATATCTCCAGATAATCCGCCAGTTGACAGTGAAGGGCAAATAGATGTCGGTTCGATAAATACGAAATTGGCAGAGTATTCTGAAATACTAATGAAGAACTCTGCCTACCTGTTTGCCAATTCTATAATGACCGTTATCGGACCATCAACAGGAGGTGGAGATGCTGGTGTGGGATTCTTGTCTCGTAATGGAGATACGATGATGGGAAGTCTTGGGGCATTATATGGTTTTCAAGCTGGATATGATGGAAAATTGATTTTTGAAACAACCATAGATTCTGATGAGAAGGCATGGGCAAATGTGACAGGCAATTTGTCTGTTTCGGAAAATGCCGTTGTGAAAGGAGCATTGCAGCTTTCTGAACATGGTATTGTATGGGGCGAAAACAAGGTTATTTATCACGATGGCACCGCATTGCATTTAGACAGTCAGGATATAGCCGTTAAAGCGAAAGTTTCAGTAGATGGCTCTATTGTGGTTGGCGATGTGGTTATTGATAAAAACGGTATCAAATGGGGTGAGCATGAGTTTTATCATAGCGGTAACAGTAATAAAAAGGACGTTGACTGGACTATGAAAAACGCTTATGTACACGGAACGCTGTATGCTTACGGCGATGCCCAGATAGATAAGCGTTTTGTGACCAAAGGTTCATTGGAGCTTTCGTATGGAGAACAAAAACTCTTGTTTACAGAAACAGACGAGGAAACACAGACTACGAGATTACTTTTCTATACCGACCTTGCACTTATCAATGGAAAGGGAATCAAATTTGGTGACAAGTACATTGTCAAGGTCAGAAACGATGATAAGCAAGTTGTGTCATTCTCCGCTCCTGGCATGGTTATGAATCTGGGAGACAGTGATGGCGAAACAGCAACCAAGCACATTGCACTCCAGAGTGAGATATGGAATTATAATAGCGCATACCGTATCATATCGCAATATGGAGATGGAAATTTTCCAAATTCATTCAGTGCTGGATGTGCAAATGCAGGGCCAGTTGTGATACGGACTTATTACGCTGGGTCTGCGGATTGTGGCATTGTATTGCCTCGCAACATGAGATTGGGAGATGTTTCAGGGCCGTTCTTGGCTGGTTCTGGAAACAATGTACTGTTGTCAATTCCGTATTTGCATATAGTCAGTGATTTGCAACAGACGGATTTTATACCGATAAATATCGGTATGCAGGAGACCACATCACTGTTCAGAGACCAAACGAAACAGTGGTCTGCAACAGCGCATTTCAATACCGATGCTGAATTTTTTGCATTTGACAAGCCAGTAGAAGCCGATAGTTTTTCAATAAAAAGTGAGCAGTACAAAACTCGTTTAATAGAGAATACACTATTCTTTGATGATGGCAAGTTTCTGGAGGGCGTGACAGACGGCATCAGGTGGTCTGGAAACGCATACTTTGACGGAAATCTTAGTTCGCCAAGGTTTGCCAGCGGATTTGCTGGATATGGTTGGGCTGTTATGGAAGATGAGATGGTAGGTGGAATATCTGCCACATTCGATTCTTTGACAGTCCGCAAAAAAATGAGAGTATATGAGCTTGAAGTTCAGAAAATATCGGTTACTAATGGTTCTCTTTGGGTAAGTGATTCTTGCTCAGGAGACGAAGTTGTTGAATTGATATAATGGCAATTTACAGTTATAAGAAATATAAAATCCTGCTTCATGCGGATTCAAAAAAGACACAGGGCTTACAGACTGGCGATATAGTCCGTAGGCAGTATTTCGATGGCAAGAATGTCATATACTCTCTTATGTGTGTATTGGAGTATGGTCGTGAGCGTTCAAAAAACACTGCTACAGGACTATACGAAGAGAAGCCGTATTTTGTTGGAGCATTGCTTGAAGGAGATGCACCGCAACAGAATGAGATATTGGACTTTGCCAGAATCACAAACCTGTTCAACATTGACAGGGCTGGCGCACTGTATTTGACGGCTTCTGATGACAAAGCACCGTTCATGGATGTAATAGATGGGATTGGCCGTAATGCCAGCCTGTCTTGGCCTGAAAATATAGCCGTTGAAGGGTTTGAAGATTCCAGTTCTCAATATATTGTTAAAGGTGCTGCAAATTTCAATATTCAATATGAGCCATCTGTACAAGACAACAACCGTATTCTGACAGTAACCAGAATGTCCGAAAAGTCAGAAGCGTTTGAGGGGTTGCAGCAAGATTTCTACCAGTTTGTACAGAACCCAAACCGTGTGTTGGTATCATACAAGGTAAGAGCCAGCAAACAAATGGAGGCTAAAGCGACATTGGGATATATTGATGATTTGCGGATTGATGGCGAATGGACTGAAGCTATAACGACTGAATGGCAATACAAGTTCCATGTTATAACGGTTGATTATTCTGGAAGACATCTGCGGTCGTTCAAACTGGCAATGAATAACCTGTCTGTAGGCGATGAATTACAGATTGCGGATTTCAATATCATACTGCTTTCCAGTGTCGCTAATTTTGGTGATGCAAGCAATATGCGTGTTGGTAAGCTCGATGGCGTTGTTGACCCAGTGTTCGGACAGCTTGAAGGATATGGTGCATATCTTCAAAAGTTATATGCAGCCCATGCAGCCCATGTTTCTGGAACACTTACCGCTGGTGACGAGAATGGGTTTGGTGCCACGTTCTATGCAGGTAAGATACATCGGAACTGCTTTGTAAGTTCATTGGATGTGTCGTTTACTTCCGACATTCACATTGACGATACATTGGTTAACCCTACAGGGCTTGGTATGGTGTATCGGTCTGGAACCGAAATCGAGATGGTGGCGCAGAGCAACGAATGGCTTGTCGCTCATAATGGCCAAAGATATTGTTATTCATTTTGGGTTTATGCAAAGCGTCCGTGTACGTTAAGCATACAACAGAATGGAAAAACTGTAGGAACAGTTACAATCGCCGCAGACCAGACCCATGAATGGAGAAGGGTTCATGCTTATTTTGATTTAATAAGCCCTGAAAATGAAGGAGATAGCCTATTGATTAAGGTTGCGCCGACTTTCTCCAAGTCTGTGTTTGACCAAGTATCATCTTCGGAGACCAATCCAGATGAATCTGTGTTCTATTTTACAGCACCTCAATTAGAGTCTGGCGAATACGTGACCCAGTATCAGCCGACAGACACCACGTTGAACTATACAGATGAATACGGTGCCTGGTTTGCACGAGGCGGTATTGGTGGAACTATGCAGAATCCGTTGCTTCAGCTTAACTATGACGGTAAGGGAAGTATTGGTACAAGAAATAAGTCCATCGAGTTGAAGCAAGACGGAAGCGGCCACCTTGCGAACAAGAATATCAAATGGGATGAAGATGGCAAGGTTACGTTTGGAAAGGATGTAACCTTGAATTGGGAGAATCTTGGTAGCTCTGCACAGGACAATATGGCCAACCGATATATGCGGATTATCGGAGAGGACACATTTGTCATTATTGGTCAGGAAACTACTGAAGGGAGAACATATAGCCCCACTTCCATTACGCTATCATTGGAGGAAGTTGGATTCTCGTCAACTTCCAGCCAACGTCAATGGTATTATAAATTTGGCGGCGAATGGGTGGCAATAAAGGATGGAAATGGACCAACATTGACAGTTACCCCAGACTCTCCGTGGTGGAACAAGGAAAGTTCAGTAACATTCAGGTGTGTGATTTCACTTAATGATTCACGCACATACACTGATACATTCACAGTCAAAAAACAGTATGTGCAAGGATATACAGTCCTTGTGACATCAAGTAAGGGCATATCCTTCCAGAACGGCACTTGCTCAACTACACTTACTGCACAGGTATATTATCAAGGCAAACTGGTTGACAGAGATTATGCTCTTGAGAATTTTAAATTTATCTGGAGACGCTATGATTCCGCAACAATGGAAGAATTGGAATGTCCAGATGGGGTAAACGATACGCTCACACTTGATTATGAGCTGGATGGCAGCGAGACATATATCTGTGAACTGGCAACAGCAGACAGTTTTGATTATTCATTCCCAATAATATTCTAAGGTTATGATAGAGCAACTGAATATAGGAGAAAAAACTCAAAACCAAGGAGTTAATGCGGCTGGAAAATTAACGGCAGAGGAATTTAATGCGTTGACCGCCAAGGTGAAAGAATTGATAAATCACGCAAACAAAACCATATACCTGTCGCAAGAGGAATATGACGCTTTGGTTGAAGGTGGTAAGATACAGAGTGATGTGGAATATAACGTGTATGAAGAATGATTACTCGTAACGGCATCGAACTTACTGCCAGGTATTATGGCACTAAGGTTATTTCTGCTGTTTACAAGGGTTCGGTTCTTATCTGGGAAGCCGTTAATAGCTGCTTTGGCAGTGGGTTCTGGATAAGGGAAAAGGCTTGGAGCAGCACAGATGGTTGGAGAAACAACAATTAATTTCAAATATTATGGCGAAAAGACAGATTATCAACACTCCCATTCCCTCTATTGATACGGCATGGGATAACGGAACTGAAGCGTATAGCGGAGAAGCTGTAGAAAAATTCATAAAGGAACAGTTTAAGTCAAAGGTTGGTTCGCTATTTTTTGACGATAGCGAGGATTCGTTTTTGACTGTTTATACGTTCAGAAGCGAAGAAGACAAGACTACTTGGCTTTTAGACCGCAGTGATGAATCGCTTGTGCTTGGCAAGCAGACTTTCAATGTTGCCAGCCGACACGGAGAAGGTACGGCTTATGTGGTGACATTGACGGCAAAGGGCGTTTCAGAACCGAAGTTTACCAACACGAAACGGCTTATCATCCCTATAAGGTTTACGTGTAAAAAGGCTACTACTGTGGCAGGAAGCACTACCACGGAAGATATGGCTGGTATCAGTGGAACAATCGTTGTGACTGGTCGTAAGGCTGGTGTTAGCGGTAACTTCTCTACGATAACCCCTTCTGACGGCGAAACACGTTATATTGATGCGGTTCCAGAGGACAGTGAGACTTATAAGGATTTTGACCTTGGTCCATATTTGCAGGATGGCGAATGGAATTACCGTATTACCGTAATTGAACCCGAAAAACAGACATCTTCCAGTGCAGTTTCGGTTAATGTCACTATGTCAGAATCTATGGGGCTTGAATATGCAGGAGAACTCGGACATCCGTTTGAGGGAGATACAGTATCTCTTCCGTTCTATGTAAAGGGTTCTGTTGACCGTTTGTTACATCTGGAAGTATTAAACTCAGATGGCAGTGAGGTATTGGCAACCCCAGAACCAAGAGCTTTCAGTGCCAATCAAGGCGGCAGCGAAACAGTGCAGAATATTGGTATCACTAAGGAGCAATACAAGTTTACTCATGGAACGTATCGTATTCATGCTTGGTTGACTTTTGCATCCGACATCAATGGAACAAAAGTTAGTGAGCAGACATTCGGCATTATGTATAAAGAGGATGGCAACAACACCATTCTTGTAGCCGTGTCTGATGCGATTACAAATGCCGACAACTACGACAATGTTACTCTGTTGAAGTATGCGGTTTACAATCCATCTGGCGAAAATACAAAACTGAATTTGTCCGTAGTTGATGGTATGGACGGCGATGTCGTATATTATCAGGAAATCGCAATTTGTGAAAACGAGACCACATACAGCATGAATACTGTGCTGAACTGTGAGCATGAACTTGGAGACTTTGATGTTCAAGTATTGATTAAGGGTGGTGATGTACAATATTACAGCGGCAAAGTTACTCTTACCAACAACATTGACTTTTCTGCTCGTGGAACTGCAAATCTGGAGTTGATACCTAACAGTAAAACCTTCCACGGAACAGACAAGCGAGGAAATTCGTTTGTGTTTGACCCAGATACGTTGAAACTTGTTGACCAGCCCAGTGGTAACAAGACAAACATTATGAACCCTACCGTTGAGGGTTATATCAGGGAGGACAATATAGACAGGTTAAGACTTTTGCGTGGTAGCGTAATTGACTTGCCGTTTGAGCCAATCATTTCCACAACAGGACTACGAATATCTGGCGTGGATTACTCTCTAACAATGGAGTTCGACATCAAGATTGACAGAATCGTTGATGAGTCAGCACCAGTTATTGCTTGCTATTCTGACAATGGAGAGTCTTTTGTCGGATTGAAAGTGCTTCCTGAACGGATTTTGGTATTAGGTACAGGACAAGGCCCGATTTCAACGCCTGATATGGCAGACTACTATCTGGAAGAAGGTTGCCGTATGCACATTGCAGTGAACATCGTAAATAATTTGCGCAACGAAGGTCTGAACTATATGCGCATATTTGTGGACGGAATCATGCAACGTGAATACACCTACCAGAATACACAGACTTCGCCTTTCTGTGGCGCAAGCGGAAGCAACGGACATCTTGTTCTTGGTTCGACTGGGTGTGACCTTGACATTTTCGGCATGAGAATTATGCTTGACCAGTCATTGAGTTCTTCTGATATTCAGCAGGACTATAAGGCTTCTATGTCAAACATAACTGATAAGAGAGCCTTTGTCGCCGCAAATGATGAGATTATGTCTGGAAGCGTTATTGACTATGATAAGGCTAAGGCTATTTACAATACGATTCTCTATCGGCTTCCTTCTAATGCAAAATATCCCACATTTAACAATGACCCAGGTTCTATTAACAATGTGGTTATGGAGGTCAATATAATAGGAGATGAGAAGCACTCTGGTATTTTCAGTAGTGTTGAAATAAAACGTCAGGGTTCTACTGCAAAAAAATATTATTGGCCAAACATATCATCCAAGCTATGTAAGGAAGATACAAGCAAAGGAATTGTAAAAGGAACATTCACATCAACAGGAATAGACCCAGAAACAAGTCTTCCTTATTACAACAAGACAAATTATTATCAGTTGGATGACTCCCAGCCGAAATCAAAGAAATGGGTTGGAAAGTCAAATTATGCTTCGTCTATGCAAAGTCACAAGATTGGAGCTACTGCGGCGTTCCATGATTTGCATCGTATATGTGCATTGCCAACTGGAGGTTTTTCATACGACCAGACACACCCTGACACACCGTCAAGACGTGCAGTCTTGGAAAAGCCGTTCTTGTGCTTCTTTACTGATGCCGAACATTCTACCCCTACGTTTTGCGGCTTCCAGACTTGGGGTGCCGCAAAGGGAGACAAGCCTACGTTTGGATATGATGATGACGAGGAAAGCGATTCATACACACCCGATTATATTATGGTAGAGGGTGCGGACAACAATGTGACTGGAGCCAACTTTGAAACCCCTTGGATTCCTTCTGAAATGTTGTATGTTCCAGACGAGGAGTCATTCTGTTACAATGGTGCGCCAAACTTCGACCTTGACCTTGGGCTTCTGAATGAGGATGCTGAAGACGATGACCCTCTGAAAGACCATCCGACAGGCGGTGCGGTAAACTCAATTAACAACTACCTCATCCCTGGATTCAACATGGTGTATCTGTGCAACCCAAATCTTCGTCCGTTTGCAGGTGGACTCAATGCTCTTAATCAGGCGTATTTGAGGGATAAAGCAAGGCAGGCAGACCCGAACAATACAGAAGAACTGGAGCTTGAATCCAATGTGCATTATTGGAACTCTGACACATCCAGCGGAGAATATCTGAATGTATATCGTATGGATTACATAAACGATGTATGGGTTGACGCTGGTTTGTTCACTTCTTCGTCTAAGGATGAGCGAGGGTTTAATGTGATTACTACGGCTGTACTGAACCTGCGCACGCAACTTAGCATTACAGATTCAGACCTGCTTGGTATGTCTGCTGAACAGAAAAATGATTTTCTGATAGAGAAGCGTGTGGCATTGTTCAAATCCCAGTTCTCTACTTGGTTTGATGTGTCTGATGCCTTGTTCCACCAATGCTTTATCAAGTTGGTGGCTGGAACCGATAACCGTGCAAAGAACACATACTATTGGATTGAAGGAAACATTGACCATAAGATTCGCTTTGACGGCGATGATATGGATACCATTTTCAAGACTGATAACAAGGGTCAACAGTCCAAGAAGTATTGGATTCTTGAAGAAGATAAGGATGAATACGGTGCATGGTTCTGGAATGGCAGAAACAACGCATTGTTCCGACTTATTGAAATGGCTTATGAAGACGATATGCGTACTATGATGAACCGTATCTTTGCTGCAATGGCTACGTTGAGCGGTTCAGTAGAAAATTTCTTCCAAAACTATTTCTATTACGTTCAGGAATATTTCCCTGCCGTAGCGTACAATGAAGCTGGAAGGTTGCTTTATGAAACAGCCCAGCTTTATTATGACGGTATCCATCCGTCAGAACCAGGAGTGTCGTATGGTTATAAGGAAATGCCTATTACACAATCTCTTGGGAACCAGCTTAATGCAGAGCGTGCGTACATGGTAAAACGTCTTGCGCTTATAGAGAGTTATGCCAATTATGGAGACTTCAGTTTGAACGGTACGGACAGTATTACGTTCACATCGACTGGTAGCTCTACATATAATATCAAATGGACTGCTTATCAAGACATATTCCCAGTTGCTGCATTTGGTCAGGCATTGGATTATGGTACCGATGAGAATGGCGTAAAGCACACTAAGCCTTGGCGTTTGAAAGCAGGACACACATACACAATATCAACTCAAATGAGTGGAGAGACAACAGTGGCAATACACGGTATGTCGTTCTGTTCCAGCATTGATAATCTTGGTGCCAACGCAATTAAAGGTAACTTGCGTATAACAGGTAAAAGATTGAGGAATCTGGTTATGCCGAAATTGAGTGCAAACTTTGTTCCGTCATCTATTGTTATGGCCAGCAACTTGAATTTGGAAGTCATTGACTGGAAGAATATAGATTTTTCTAATTCTAATCCAGCATTTGATTTTACGTCTATGATGAGCTTAGTAAAACTTGATTTGTCTGGATGTAGTGGTATTACTGGTGTAGAAGTACCTCATACGGCCTCATTGACATCATTGTTCCTTCCATCTGGAATGACACGCTTGGAATTGAATGATATGCCGTCATTAAAGGAGTTTTCCATTGATGATGTAAGCACACTGAATAATGTACTTATAAACAATGCGAAAGCACCAGGCGTTGATACATTGGCAATAGCAGGTTTGTTGCGCAACAATGCAAAGAACTTGTACTCATTGTCTATGCTCAATGTAAGTTGGAATGCTCTGCCTGTATCTACATTAATGTGGATTGCCAGCATTGCGCCTTATTCATACGGCGTTACCAGTGAAAAATATTCGTTAACTGGAAAGGCTACTCTTGACCAGTCCGCAATGAGATTGACATACGACAACAAACGAAGCCTTGTTGACAAGTATGGCAATATTGATTCTGCATCGAACATTCTCGCCTTGACGTATGACAAAATACAGATAAGTCAGATTTCGATTGTCGGTAAGTCCTATATCAGCAAGACTGGGGAGGAACAGTTCTCCATTGCAGTTACCCCTGTTACGGCGAACAATGTTGCGATTATCGTTGACGAAGATGGAAGAGCGCATGAGGATGTGAAGTTCAGCTTCGTAAATGAGTCTGGCGAGGAAATGACCCCACACCAGTATTGTAATTGGCAGGATGCCGTCAAGGGATTGTTGAATGTAACTAATGTTACAACAGAAGCTGCTGGAACGAGATATACTTTGAGAGCCACGGTTAAAGTGATTTCTGGAGGTTCAACAAAAACACTTACAGCAGATATGCAGGTGGCATTCTATCTGCGACATCCGAAAGTCGGTGATTTTGCGTATGCAGACGGAACATTTGATGACCAGTACCAGAAAGACAAGACATTGGTCGGGATGGTGTTCAAACTTGACCCGATGTATCAGGGCGAAGGAGATGCTTCTCCTATTACATATTCTGGATTCAACAAGCCGTCAGAGAGTGTAAAGCAGGAGAAATCCTTGGTTGGTTATCGTGTTCTCATAGACTGTAAGGAAAATGCAGTCATCAAAAGCAAGAATGGCGTAATTAACACATCCAGCAATGCTTGGGGATTGTATCCTGAAAATGCTGAAGGAAACGATGGTATGACCAGTACCAATGGATTCACTACGGAGTTCGGTACGAAGATGGCCGAGATTGCCAACATGAGCAGCGTGTTTGATACGTCTATGGCAAATATTGTTGGTAATTCTGAATGGCAATATAACACATACATATATCCTGAAAATGTACTGGATTACAACAATGAAGATGGATTCAAAGAGTTCTCCAATGCCAGTGCGCCTGGGGATTTCAACGGTGCTTCCAAGACACGTGCAATTGTTAGACACATGGAACAGATTTTCAACAACTTCCTGCAAAGTGCTGATAATGAGGACGTGCTGACTTCTTACACCGAGACAGACCCAGAAACGCAAGAACAAACATTACGCTCTATTACAAATCTACCGACAACGCTGGAAGAGCTTGGCGATATGATGGAGATATTACAGAAAGCGAATGGAGATTTGACGATATTCCGTCAGTTTGCTTATCCAGCAGCATATTCTTGCTATCTGTATGAGCCAAAGGTAAAAGAAGGCGAGTCTCTTGATGCTCAATATGCTAAGGGCAAATGGTTCTTGCCGTCTCAGGGTGAGCTGATGAGGCAGTTTATGTTCTTTGCCAAATCAAGAACTGGAGGATGGACCAATGACTATACGGAAGGACAGAATACCAGTCCGTCAACAACTGTGATTGATGATATTATCAGAGAGGCTTATAATTCTCCTGACAGCAACCAGATTAAGAACAATGTAAGTCTTGAGCATATTGAAACTGGAGAATACACATCGGCAGAGTTGACGGCAATCAATCAATACTTCCAGTCATTAGTTGAATGTGACAGGCCGATATATTCGTTGATTCTGTGGCGTGCTATGGCCGCTGGAGCCTCAGCACCGTTCACGAATCACACATTGGGCCGCCACTGGTCATCCACCGAGTACAGTTCCGGCAACTCGTGGTACGTCTACTTCAGCAGTGGCACTTGGTTCAACAACAAGTTCAGCAGTTTCACTGTGCGGCCCTCTGTAGCGTATAGTTTTATGCTTTAATCTTCACTGGCGAACTGCCTTTGGGCAGTTCGCCTATAACTCAAAATAAATGTTAAATATGAAAGAAAACAACGAATTGACACCAAGTCAGAGATATGAGAAAGCCTACACTTCTTATGATGAATTGAGAGAATTGCTGGAGGCTTCCACACAGGAAAAGGTTGAATTGACAAAGAAAGAAATAGATAAAGGCAAAGAACGTAAGAGGGAGATAAAGAAGAACCCTAAGACATTCGTTAACACGCCGATATATCGTGCATACCACCAATCAATGACACTGTTGATGCAGATTATCAACCTTATGCCTAAAAAGACCGTCAAGATAAGCGATGAAATGCTGCATTATTTGATGGAAGCTATCAGATGGTCTTCTGCGGCTTATGAACAAAATAACGTGTTCATCAAACATAATTCGCTTTGCGAGTCTATTTCTTTAATGACAACAGTTCGTGTTTGTGTCAACACATCGAGGTCTTTGAATTTGATTGGCAAAGCTAAGGCTACGCAATTATTATCGTCCATTGATGCGATATTACGCCAATTAGTAGCATGGCGTGGCTCACTAAAAGACGAGGGCGGCAATGATGAACGGTAACGCAAGCATTGTCGGAGAGTCTGAGCTGCTGTTTTCATACGGGCGGCATACTCCTTGGTTCAATGTTGCAGCCATCAGGAGTTACGAAGATGCAATGCCGCAGAAACCAACATTGGGCAACCACTGGTCATCCACCGAGAACAGTTCCAACAACTCGTGGAACGTCAACTTCAACAGTGGCAACACTTGGAACAACAACAAGTACAACAGTAACACTGTGCGGCCCTCTGTAGCACATGAAACAGAAGCGTGGCAAAAGCTGAGGAGAACAGTGCAAGAGGCGTATGAAGACTGCTGTAGAGGCAAGTCATCCAGCAAACAGGCACAAGAATATATCCCTCATGCCGATGAAGACCTTGATGTGTTGACCGACGAACTGATTTCTCGCACTTACTATCCCAGTACGTCAACCTGTTTTCTTGTCAAATATCCGAAATGGAGAGAGGTGTTTGCAGCCGCTTTCAGAGACCGTATCATACATCATTGGGTCTGTATTCGTCTGGAGCCGTTGTTTGAATTGCGCAACATCCATCAGGACAATGTAACCCATAATTGCCGAAAAGGTTTCGGAACAAAGACAGCGGTTCAGGCCGTTGCGGATGGCATCAAAAGAGTTACAAACAACTATCAGGAAGAGGCTTGGATTTTCAAAGGTGATTTGGTAGGTTTCTTTATGACCATCATAAAGCGAAGGATGTGCGACAAGCTGTTGTCGTTCATCAGGCATCGTTATCATGGTGACTATAAGAAGCTCCTGCTATGGTTGGTTGAAATCATTGTCATGCACCATCCAGAAAAGGACTGCGTTTTCAATTCAAATCCGAAAGACTGGGCCAACCTTACTGCCAACAAATCCCTGTTCAGATGTGAGGAAGGGCGTGGTTCTCCTATTGGAAATCTCACAACCCAGTTATTCGCCAATTTCTTTATGACCGAGTTTGATGCTTGGGTTCAGAACAGGCTGAGAGAAATGGATGTAAAATGGTCGTATAACAGGTTCGTTGATGACTTTGTGGTTGTTTGCAGCGACAAGGAGAAATTGCTCAAACTGATAGATATGATTGCAGACAAACTTGGAGATATGGGGTTGTTATTGCACAAGAACAAGCGGTACATCCAGCAAGCATCACATGGAGTTGCGTTTGTCGGCAAATACATAAAGAACGGCAGGATATATCTCAGCAACCGTACATTGGCTCGTTTCCAAGAGAAGATACACGGCTTCAATCTGTATTTGCAACGGCCAGAGCGAGAGGTAACTATAATGGAGCTGGAACATATCAGGGCCACGGTTAATTCATATCTTGGATTTTGCAAAGGATGTGAGACATATTTGAGAAGAACCAAGATACTCTGGGATTTCTGCCATAACCACCAGAAATACTTTTCACACAATAGAAACTGGACCAAAATCAAACTCAAAAAGAAATACAAGCCTATTTTTAATTAAAGAGCAGACTATATGGTACGATATTATTTTGAAGAAAAGCCAAAAACAATAACGATTGGCTCTACTTTGCGAGGCAAGCGTTATATATTTGTCAATCTGGATGTTAAAGAGATTGCAGGTGACTTATTGGATTCAGAAGGCATCCAATATAAGTATGACTGTTACAGCATGAGGTTCGTGCTGTCAGAGTTATCTATATCTTGTCTGGTTGCCAATATGCCTAAAGAGTTTATCGTATTGGCAAACGAAGACGAAATCAAAGCAATCATTCAGGCGTTCAATTCAGATGATGATATTGAAGCGTGGAAAGCCATCAGGATTGCGCAAATAGAGGCTTACGACACCAGTCCTTATGTCAACAATTTCAAGCTGAACGGAGTTAACGCCTGGCTTGACAAGAACACGAGGGTAGGCTTGGTAAATATGCTACAATCCGACTGGGGAGACACGCCAATCCCAGATTTGTGGCTTGACAGTGAACACCCCATATCGTTGCCCAATGCCGAAACAGGATTGGCACTGTTGAGTGAGATTGAGAAATATGCAGCCCATTGTTATTCAACAACTCAGCGGTTATTGGCATCGGTGAAAAACATAGTCAAATTGAAGTCATTGGATGATTTGCGGAATTTTGACTATAAATCCGAGTACCCAGAACAGCTTGATTTGACGGTCTAAAAAGTAGTCGCATGGCAAACGTAACAGCAGCCATGCGACTATTCGTTTATAAAGACAAGTTCAAAAAATGGGAGTAATAGCAAAAGGCGAAATAACATTGAGTACAGTGAACGATGCTTATACAGTATCGCTCTCAAAGACTTCGTGTGTTGTCAACGCCGATTATGACGGAAGCAATCCCAAGTTAGACGAAGCATACACTACAATTACCGTAAAGCGTGGAGATAAGCCACAATGGTTCAAGGTAAAACTTATATCCACCACCAATGACGGCATAGTCATCAGAAATGTCAGTATGCCGTCTGGGGGCGATGAAAATACGTTGTTCAAGGAGTGCGTGTTCCTTTTTGACAGCGTTCCTACCGATGTACTGGAGGGGAGTGCGACCATCCAGATTTCAACTGAGGACGGATATGTTGCCGATGTGGTTTTTTCATATACAGTAGTCCGTGAAAGCACTATGCTTGATTGGATTCAGGACTGGGAGGGAAACAAGACACAGATAGGCGGCACTTCCATAATCACTCCAAAGCTGTTCGTTGGTAAGAAAATCACCAATGGCGAGAATTATGACTCCATATTCAACATACCTCAACTTACAGGCGTATATATCGGCCCTGCTGGTGCGGACGGAAACAGTTGTGGTGTGTATGGATATAAAGCTGGCGAAGAGATTTTCCATTTGGACGATACTGGTGGATATATTGGTGGATGGACTATCAATACTGGGGGCATATACAGTGCAAAAGGGGCTTTGAGGTTGCTGTCAAGCGGAACAATTAAGGCCGTGAACAGCGAGGGAGATTCCATCTGGGAGATAAGGGAAGATGGAGATGCGTTTTTTGCGTTTGAAAAGGTCAGGTTCTACAAAAATGGAGACGCAGAGTTTGACGGAACGATAAAATCCAAAGACGGACAGATTGGAGGTTGGACCCTGAACGACTATAATCTGTACACCACCCAGATAGGCATAAACAGTGGCAATAAATACATTGCGATAGCCAACATTTCATCCATTCCACTCTATAACGGGCACTGGGATGGCAACCATTTTGCGTGGGTGAAATCGTATGGTGGTGTTGCGATGTATTATTCACACAACACCGACTATGGGTTTGTTGCATATAACGGTTCGTCAAAAGTGTTTTCCGCTGGTTATGTGAATTTGATTGCTGGATGGAATTTTGACAAGGACTCTATATGGTCTGGAACAAAGAACAATACGCTTGGGGCATTTACGACTGGTGGGATAACCATTGGAAGCAACGGAATACGTGGCATCAAATGGTATATTGACAGCAATGGAGATATATCGTTTATGAACGGTATGATAAAGTTCACCGCACAATCCAATGGCGGCGAGATTGTCGGATGGAAGCTGAACTCCCAGCGTTTTTCGACCAACAATGTTGCGCTTCTGTCTGACAGTTCAAACACAGGTTTGTATTTGTCGGCAAGTTCTGAAGCATCATTTAATACCAGAGCCTCATCGTCATTAAAGGACTTTATTGTTTCAAAAGGCGGTGTGTACCTGAACGTGTCTTCTAATAACGCAGTATTTGGTGCTTACAATTCATCTGGTGGAAAAATATTCTTGCTGCAAAGCAACGGAGTAAATTCGATTGCAGGATGGAACTTTGATAAAGATGTTCTATATGTTGGCACAAAGGCCACTTCTGGATTTGCAGCGAGCGGAAGTATTACGATTGGGCCTACTGGATTGCGAGGATACAAATGGCGTTTTGAGAAAGATGGGTCTGGGGCGATAGCTGGAGGAAATATTAGTTGGAACTCTGCTGGGAATGTAACACTTGCATCCAGTGTAAAAATTAGCTGGAACAATCTCGATGGCACGATTATCACAAGCGAAGGCGTATTTACAGGTAAAATATCTGCTAATAATATTACTGCTGGAACCATCTCTACAGCCAATATAAGAAACAAGAGCAATACTTGGTTTTTGAATCAAGATGGCTCTGGGGCATTGGCTAAAAACAAAATTAAATGGAACGCAAATGGGGTTTTGGATGTACAAAACTCTCAATTGACAAATGTTTTAATAGATGGCGCAATAAAGACTCCATTTCGTGATGGCCAATATTCTTTAAGTACAGATGGGCCAATTTCTGTATCCATGCCAGGTTTGCAAAATAACAATAATGTAGTCATACCAGGTGCAGGAGGAAGTTGGAGTACCGCTGTGTCTATTCCATTCACAACTGATTATAATGGATTTAGGGCAATTATAATGAATGATGATTGGAACTCGGAAAAGACTGGTGGAAGTTGGAGTGTAGATGCGCCAGATGGAAAATATTTTTATGAAGACGGCATAGCTAAAAAGACATTAACATTAAACGCATATACAGGCGTAGAAATGATAGGCTATGGAGACAGCAATACTTTTAAGGGTTGGATTATTTTGAACCGAATAGAACGAACAGGTAACAAAGGGTTTCCATTGCATATTTGTTTTTGCGGTATTGTGAACAATGGCTCTTTGGTTAGAATCAAAAAATATAATGACGAAGAAATCACTGTATCCAGACTTTCCGAAGGTATATATAGGGTTAATTTCGGTCAGGCTTGGAGTAGTGTTGATAACTATATGGTCTTTTTAACAGGTCAGGCAAATGAGGCTGGAAGATATGCTTCGCTTTATCGTAAAACAACAACTTATTTTGATGTTTATTGTGGAGATGATGCTTCTGCCAATGATGGTAATTTTCAGTTTATGATAGTGAATATTTCACCAGCTTATTTAACTTATAATGCGTAGAGACATAGAGTTACATATCAAAACCAATGACATAACCCTTGTCGCAACAAACAAAACAAGGGTACGAACATTCAGGTGGGTAAATAACCCATCTGGACTGTCTCGTTACATATATGGCGAGATAGATGTTCCAGCGGTCGTGTCAGAGACAAAGATAAGAGAGAATGGTGTATTCGTCAATATACCATACACCCCTAAATACAAAGAGTTTATGGTACGAGTTCGCCGTGTGTTTGATGACGGCTCGTATATCTATCTTTATAACCGCAAAGATGGTTCTGAGTGGTTTCTTGCACAGGCTGGGATGTATGGAGGCGAGAAGAAAAACTGTTATGCCTCGTTGTTATATACGATTTCAGAAGGAACATATTATCTATCGCTCAAAGATGAAGTTGCAACCATATATTCCAGTATTCAGAGCGACTTTAACATAGTTGATGCCAATAGGCAGAATGCAAACTGTCTGTTAGCTTGTTTTCCATCAAACAGTTATCGTTATCCTTTGACTGGAGTCGGGCTTGCACGATGGATAAATGCTCATAATATCAATGCTGGCAATCTGGCAGAGATAATCAATCGTGAGTTTGCTGAAGATGGTGTTGTGGTGAAGAACGCTACATACAACTATGATACACAACAAATGGAAATGGATTTAGACGCTTCAAGTAGATAAAAATGGCTACCTATATAGTAAAACCGAACCAGAATCTCTTTGATGTTGCTATCCACCTATATGGCAGCATTGAAGGATTGTTTGACTTGTTGATTACTAATGACTGGCTCAATATGAACACAGACCTTGAAACAGGGATGGAGATTGAGTACCACGAAGAATTTGTAATCAACTCGTCTATTGTGGGAACTTTTAATGATGAGAATATCGTACCGTCTAATGGAGGCAGACACGTTTACAACAAGTTGACCGATAAGCCTCTGGTAATGACAATCCTCGTCAATACCGATGTTGTAAGAGCATTGCTTACATTAGGTGGAGATGGGGATATGATTATAGATTGGGGAGACAATTCCGAATTAGAAATGATTTCTCTTTCACACACCAATAAGAAAGTAGAACACTGTTTTGATAACGTGGTTGAAAAACGTAGGATAAGGATATACGGAACATTCCAGCTTACCTATTGCGACACAACGGATTTGTATGGCGATTTGTTACTGATGCGGCCACAAACAATAGACGAATACATCAGTCACTCAAACGGATTTACTCTGAAAGGTCTATTCTTGTGTGAAGGAACATACAAGGTTGATTTGAGGGGTTGCACGATTGCAGACCTTTCACCAATCGGAGACATGAGCCTTCAGGAATTGAACTTGCTTCAGGTGCAGTTTACTTCGCAGGATGTATTGGATGATTATCTTGAATATATCGCCAATAATTACGGAACAAGAAGGAATTGCACGGTATATCTTGATACAGAGCCGTCTGAAAGAGGAATGGCTGCTATAAACAAGATTATCAATGAAGAAAGCTGGAACGCTTCAGGAAAATGGAAATTTGTTATTAACGATAAAATATATACTGCTTCATAATGGCAAGAACATTGACTGAAATATACACGGTGGCCAAGCAATGCCGTGACAAATATCTGGAACTTACAGAGTTTCAGAACGACTCCAAGATGTCGATTCTTGATGCTTTTACATGGGTGACTTCTTCGTGTATCTGGACGTTTGAAAACATACTGGATGTGTTCAAGGTTGACCTTGCCAAAGATTTGCAGAACAGAGTTAACGGCACTCCAGCATATTTTGCCAATGCGTTGTTGAAATACCAGTCTGGCGATGATTTGGTTATTGCAGAAGATGGTGCTTCGTTTTCCTATGCGACAATAGATGAAAGCAAACGTGTTGTATCAAAGGTGTCTTATTCAGAAGTTGAAGAAGAGGGCTTCCATGATAAGTTATCTATATTCAAGATTGCCACTGGAGAGCCAGGGGCATACGCAAGGATAGAGGAAGAAGAGTTGTTGGCTATCAGAGACTATCTAAGCAAGATACTGTTTGCAGGACAACACGCAAAAGTAGTAAGCCGCAACGGAGATGTACTGATTCCCAGGGTTACGGTCTATTATGACGGTGCTATCAGTGAAGATGAACTGTACACCAACATCGAAAATTCACTGAACGACTTTATTGCAAACATGAGCTTTGACGGAATGTTATACGCTCAGAAGATAATCGACTGTATCCAGAACGCCGAACACGTGACAGATGTGGAGGTTGACAGGACTGGAACGGACCAGCAGGGAATCTTCATTGCGATGTACGATGATGACAACAACTTGATTGAAGTTGAAGGAAGCGTTGAGCAGCGGATAGGGAGATATGTGATTCCTAACAGCGGATATGTCAAGCAAAGCACTCGCTCTGGCAAGGAAGAGAATCTTCAGACATGGAGAGAGGCCATCACGCTCAAACTGGAGGATAAATAATGAGGTACAAGATTAATTTCGATAAGGCCATCAATCAGCTCGTGCCGTACTATATAGGCGGCAGGAAGCTGATTCTGTACCTTCAGGCATTGATGAAACCGCTACAAGAACTTAGCAATGCCTTTTCAGAGTACGCCAAAGAGCAGCGGATAGAAACTGCGATGACATCCCAGATATTCTATTTTGAATGGTTCTTGAACCGCAAATTCAGCAAGTATTTTCTGAACGGAGGCCAAATAACTATCAAGAATGGAGAAAGACTCGGTGCGCCTATCCAATGGGAGAACGCTGATGTGGATAAGTCAGAAGATATGCTGCTGTACAAAGAAGAAGAGGGGGTTAAAAACGTAGCTTTGTATCACGCCAATGAGCAAACCGATGGCACCACACATAGCTTCGTGGTTATCTCCCCAGCGATAAACACAAAATTGATTTCAAAAGAAAATTATACGGCCATGCTGTCTCATTACATAGACAAGTATCGCCTATCTGGTAAAACGTATATTATTAAATTCACCTCTTAATGAAAGAATTTAGCGCACAAACTGGTGGCCGTTACACCTATGTTGATGACATTATCAACCTTCAGGAACTCGCTCTTGCGTTTGGAGAGTTGTTTGATGAATGTGACAATTTCATCGTAAGTGGCTGTGCGGTATCTGGAACATCAATCGGAAGCGGTTATGTGTATCTGAACGGAAAGTTGCGATACTTTTCTGGAGCCACAGGAATCACGCAATGGCCTCAGTATATTTATGAGACAAACAAGAAGGAATCTGTTGCCTATGCAAGCGGCTCTGATAAAGTTGGCCGTACTATCTACGGATGCGCCTGTGGACCAACCGTACCAGTGTCAGTAGATGAGGTAACAGGCAATACCCCAGTCGCATTAAGCATTACACAATCAGGCGGTTTGCTGATGAAGGATGCTTTTGTCGGCAAATATGCCTTGTTACTTAACCCTGCCAAGGGAACACAAACAGTAAATGGTATCGTCAAATTCGCCAATGACATCAATATAAGCGGCCTGTTGACAGCGTTGGCTGATATGGAAATCAGGTCTGGCAATACTTCATGCCGTGTCGGATATAATTCCAGCCATAATCTGACAATCAAATCTACAACTGCAAACGGTAACAATTATAGTGTTGTTATGAAAGACGGTGTAGGCATTGAGTTCTATGTCAATGGAACATTAAAGATGACTATTGGAGATGACATCACGTTCCACACATCATACAACACCAACGCTTCTACGGTGGGCAGTATCAAAACAACTGGTACTCATGTTCACAATTCCAGCACGGCCACGGACAATGGAGAATTGAATCTGAATATGATTGGCTACAATGGTGGCAATACTTATTTCCGCAATACATATATTGGGAACGGTAAAGGGAAAGCCATTATTAGTGTTAAGGGCAGCGATAGTTCTGTGTTGATTTCTGGTGTGACTACTATCGCTTCCAATGGGCTGGAAGGCATAGTTTTGTTAGCCTCTTTGCCGAAGACAAACATGGCATTGCAGAAGTCTGTGATATGGAAAGATTCTAATAAAGATGTTATGGCCTCTATCGGCTATCTTGATACAGCCAACCAGATATTCAGTATCGTCAACAATGTTTCTGACATAGTGATTACAGGTGCTTCCAGTGTGTCTATTGGGCCAGCCATTAAGGAAGATGGTGTGTTGCTGTCACAGAAATATGCTTTATCATCGGCAGTAAATAAGGCTTTGTCATTAAAAGCTAATATTAAAGATGTGTATTCGGCATCAGGGGCAGACAATACCTTTGCTAAAAAAGCGTCTGGGTTTTCTCAGTTTATAACATCCACGAACACACAGGCTAAACTGCGTTCCCAGATAGGCGCACTTGGTTCATCGGATTTGAACGGTTATGCCGTCAAATCACAGTGTTTGGCAGATATGGCAACATCTGAAGCCAATAAAAAGAAAATCAGAGATAACATCGGTGCCGCCGCTGTTGGTGACTTCCAGACCAAACTCCGTGATTCTGGTTGGATAATGATTAAGAGCGGACTGTATGTTCGTCAGATTGGGAACATTGTCAGTGTACAAGGCAATCTTAGGACTGTGCATAGTGGAACTGTGTTCAGCATACCAAACAGTATCGACCCTCCAGCACACGCCGTCTATCAGTCCTGTTCATTCAGTAACAATAGGAACTGGACTGTATCAATAAAGGCAAACACACGTCAATGTAAGGTTATTTATTGTAGCGGAAGCTGCGGAAATACAACAGATTTTTCACTCACTTATATGGTATAGCAATGAGAATTATAGGTAACGTAAAAGACTCCAAGTCGCTTGCAAACAATGAGCGGCTGGCAATGGAAAAGAGAAACAGACGAATTGAGCATGAACAATCAAAAGTACATGAACCCGAACCTTCCACTGATTCCGTTGAGGAAACAGAAGGTCCAGAAAAAGAAGAAGCCCAAAAGCAAGAAGCCTCAACTAAAAAGAAGCGCACCAAAAATCAAGTTTAGTGAAACCGACATTGCTCTTGAATTGAGGTTGAACGCTCCACTTGAATATGATTTTATCATAGAAGCTGGAGGTTATGAGCCACTTCCAGAGTTCATAGAGCGAATAGGCTACGCTTCATTAAACCCATATTTCAGGTCAGTTAGGTTTAGAAAAGCCTTGATGACATATAGAAAACAAGGGTGCCGACAATGGAGAAAAGCTCCTGCCCCATCGCCACAATTGATAAGGGAAAGGATGCAGGTGCGAAAGAACAGGATGAAAATCCAATGTTAAAAATACAGCGTCAGAATAATATTTTTGACGCTGTATTTTCATCTGACTGAAATTTTGTGTATCTTTGTAGCCACTTTCCAAATTGAAATACACCATCTTCCCCTTGTTTTATTTATAACGATAATCGTATGAACGAATTTACCGTGTCAGTACGCAAGCTGACCGATGAAGAATTGATGCGAGAGGCGTGTGAATCAACTTTTATGGGGAAAAGCCATGCTTCGCTTTTGGACCTGTATAAAGCAGAACATTCGCCTGTGCGCACACAGTTGTTTTGGATTACTCTGAAACACATTCCACTATTTATCAGCACACACTTGTTACGGCACCATGTCGGCAGTGTTCCATTCCAGCTTACTTGTAGAGATGACCGTAAAGGCGGCAATCCTGGGATGATGAGCAAGATTGATGAAATGGTTGGTAAATTAAAAGAGGTCAGAAACCACGAAAGAATAGCTACACGCACCATGACATTGGACGATGTATGCGATGAGTTGGAATGGTTAAAAGACAATGCCGACCGCTACACCCCAGTTAATCTTTCCCTATTGGTTAACGCACAGTCGTTAATTGATATGTCGAAGTTGAGACTATGCAATCAGGCACACGTTGAGACTCGTATTGTTTTCAATCGTATCAAAGAAGAAATCGCAAAAATTGACCCTTCATTGGCTTCTATGATGGTGCGCAAATGCGTGTACCGTGGAGGTCTGTGTGGTGAAATGCGTTGCTGTGGATTCAATAACACACCAGCATTTCAGTCCGAGATGAAGGCTTACGCAAGCAATTTCAGTTGCAAGCAAATCGGTTTCATCAACGTCTTTAAGAACGAAGAATAATCAATGGACGTAAAGGTAATTAAGCGTGACGGTCGTATTGTGGATTTCGACCGCCAACGTATTGTCAATGCCATCAGTAAGGCTATGAAGGAATGTGGTGTTGAAAACAAAGAGGTTGCAGATGCAATTTCACAGGACATCACGGAGCAGATGAAAAACCAAGAAACATGGGAAGTTGACGCCATCCAGAATCTTGTTGAGAACAAATTAATGGTGTCAAATATGCCAAATGTTGCAAGGGCTTACATCATTTACAGAGACAAAAGAGACAAAGCAAGGAACAGCAATAGCGACCAAGTGATTTCCGACATTATTGCTGCAAAGAAAAACGATGTAACAAGAGAGAACGCAAATTCTGATTCTACAACTCCAGCAGGAATGATGGCCAAAATTTCATCCGAGCGTTCAAAGGAGTATGTGGATGCTTATCTCTTGTCATCGGAAGCCAAGGAATATGTGGTCAACAATCTGATACACATACATGACAAGGATTATTATCCGACTCGTTCACTTACCTGCATCCAGCATCCTATGGATAAACTGTTGTCTCAGGGATTCATTGCTGGTCATGGCGAGTCTCGCCCTGCAAAGAGAATTGAAACGGCAAATATTCTGTGCGTAATATCTCTTGAAGTATTGCAGAACCTTATGCACGGAGGCCAAGCCATTCCAGCATTTGATTTCTATCTTGCGCCCTATGTCCGTAAGACATATCAAGAAGAGATAAAAAAGTTCGAGCCTATATTTGGAGATTTGAGCGAACTTCTTGATGCTCCTATTTCTGAATACGAATACAAAGAAACTAAAGCAAGTATGAGTACGTTGTCTGCGGACTTGAAACAGTTGGCTATCAATCAGACTGTTAATCGTGTGCATCAGGCAATGGAAGCATTTGTTCATAATATGAACACGATTCACAGTCGTGCTGGCAATCAGGTTGTGTTCAGTTCAATCAATTTCGGTACAGATACATCTGCTGAAGGCCGCTGCATTATTCGTGAAATCCTCCATGCGACTTATGAAGGAGTTGGTAATGGTTCGACTGCCATTTTCCCGATTTCAATTATGAAGTTGAAAGACGGAGTAAATAAAAAGCCGACTGACCCGAACTATGACCTTTATCAGTTGTCATTGAAAGTAACAGCTAAACGCTTTTTCCCGAATTTCCTGAATCTGGATGCCACATTTAATAAAGATGATGACTGGAAAGCCGATGACCCACGCAGATTTGAGCATGAGGTAGCGACAATGGGGTGCCGCACTCGTGTATATGAAAACCGTCATGGAAAGAAGACTTCAATCGCTCGTGGGAATCTCAGCTTTACTACGATGAACTTGCCTGGCCTTGCATTATCGGTTATGGATATTGCAGACAAAGACAAGCGCATTGAGGTGTTTTTCAACAAACTGGAAAATTTGATTGGCATGACGAGCCGCCAGCTTATTGACCGTTACAAGTTCCAAGGCGAAGCAATGGCTTCACAGTTCCCATTGCTTATGGGAGGTATGTGGCTTGACTCTGACAAATTGAAACCTACGGACAAAGTAGCTTCTGTATTGAAGCATGGAACTCTTGGTATTGGGTTTATCGGACTGGCCGAGTGTCTGATTGCCTTAATCGGTAAACATCATGGAGAATCAGACGAAGCACAACAGCTTGGATTGGAAATTGTCCGCTTTATCAAAAAGAATGTTGATGAGCTTGCTGACAAATACGACCTCAATTTTTCTGTGCTTGCTACACCAGCAGAGGGCTTGTCTGGTAAATTCACGAAAAAGGATAAGGCCAAGTATGGCATTGTGAAAGGCGTTACAGACAAGGATTATTACACGAACTCTAACCACGTTCCAGTGTATTATCATTGTAGCGCAAAACACAAAGCTGAAGTTGAAGGGCCGTATCACGAATTGACACGAGGCGGTCATATCTTCTATGTTGAATTGGACGGCGATGCAACCCATAATGTAGAAGCTATTGATGACATCGTGAAACTGATGGATAAATACAATATTGGATATGCAAGTGTTAACCACAACAGAAACCGTTGTATGGATTGCGGACATGAAGATGCCGTTGTTGGGGAAACAAAATGCCCTGTATGCGGTTCCACAAACCTTGATACCATCCAGAGAATTACAGGCTATCTGGTTGGTACTACAAGCCGCTGGAACAGTGGAAAACTTGCAGAACTAAAAGACCGTGTGACTCATGGAGCATAACAAAATCTCTGTAGCCAAAATCGTAAGCTCCACCTCTGTAGATGGGGTGGGCTTACGCACGGCTCTTTATGTGGCAGGATGCAATTTGCGATGCCCAGATTGTCACAATAAAGAGTGGTGGAATATAGAAAATGGCACATTGGCAGACATTGAAGAAGTATATTGTCAGTTGATGGAGCCAGACGAGAACATTTCCATATTAGGAGGTGAGCCATTGCTGCAATATGAAGCGGTTGTTGAATTGTGCCGCATGATAAAACAGCGAACCGATAAAACCATTTGGTTATGGAGCGGTCATACCCTTGCTGATATTAAGGAACACTATCCAGATATATTGAAATATATAGATGTGCTGGTAGATGGACCTTTTATCCAAGAGTATTTTCAACCCAACTTAAAATGGCGAGGAAGCACAAATCAAAATGTAATAGACATCAAAAGTATTTTTCAGAAATAAGTATTTTTGCAATAGTGAAAATTCTATATTGCTGTGTTTCAGTGATATAGAATTTTTATACTATAGTACACAAAAATTTATTTCATCGAAAATTTGGCAGAATGAAAAACTATGTTTATCTTTGCAATCACAAAACATTAATAATTAAGACGCTTATGTAAAATGATTAGAGAAAAGGGCATTGTCGAAGTCCATGACGGCCATGCCGACACAGATGAGCTTTTAGATTCGGTGGACTCATTGCCAGACGGTGAATATGGATATTTGTTGTTTGACAAGAAAAAGAATCGCTCACTACCTCAGTTGAAGTTTCTATTCGGGTATCTTTTGAAGACTTTATCAGAGGAACTTGAAGGACACCCAGAACCAGAAGCCCTATACAGATATTTTGAGGAGATTTACGCTCCGATTCATAGATGTAAAATTCCAGGCGAGGAAGAAGAGTTTGAATACTTTGACCTCAAAAACGAATCAACAACTGAGATGGATTTCGTCATTGAGAAGATTATCCATCACGCTATGTCAGAATGGCATATCGACCTGCTTTCAAGAGACCGCATCAAGGCGGCTGAAGCACAAGAGGCTTACGCAGGGGCTTATGCAGAGACATGGAAGAATCTTTCACGAAAAATTTAATCGTATTTTTCTCCATGACGGAACAAGAAAACATGATGTCGGCATTAGACATCTTCGCAGCCTCACAGGAAACATTTGAAGAGGCCAAGAAAAAAAGCAGTGATGAAAGCAGAAAGCGTGCTAATTATCTACGGTTCTCACAGGACGGCACATACGCAGTCCGTATTCTTCCGCTGGCACCAGTAATTGACAAAGACGGCAAAGTGTTGCCAATGGAGCGCAAGGGCTACGAATATCCGCTTCGTTCCCTGATGCTCAAAATCGAAAACGACAAGAAACTGGTCAAGGGCAAACCGTCAATCACCTATGTAACGGTCTGCGATGCCAAGCAGCGTTTCAGCAATCTCAAAGAAGACCTTATCGACCTTTATGTATCAACTGCGTGTGATATGTACGCAGATGACGAGGAACTGTGCAAGAAACTTCGCAGCAACAGCTTTGAAGGTGGTCTGAAATGGGATAGCAAGCGTTGTATGTATGTGATTGACTGTGACCACAAGGAAGACGGTCTGCAAATCCTCCAGCTTTCATTTGCACAGTACAAGGAACTGGAAGAGCGCAAGTTGAACTTGTGGGCAAAGCTCAACAAGAAGAAGCTCGTGAACTGCCCTATTTCTTCTATCGACAACGGTTATCCTCTTGAAATCATCCGCAAGACAGAGAACAAGAAGACTACATACAGCTTCAATATTGACACAATCTCTGGCGCAGAACCGTTGGATGAACAGACACTCCAGACCCTTTTGGATTCTCGCCGTTTGCCTGAAATCCTTTACAACTACACTCGTTTCCATCTGGAAGCCACTATCGTATATCTGACCCAACTGGATAAGAAATACGACATCAATGTAATGTCAAATGATGAAATCAAGAATTGCATCGAGCAAATCAAAACATTGCTTCCTTCTGATGACAATTCGCATTTCTCAATGGATGGCGGCAACTCCAACAATGCTGATACCAACTCTAACATGAATGACCTTGATGCACTGTGGGAGCGTTTCGACAAACTGGATGAGGCTGGTCTTGACGATGAATCAGCAGAGGGGCAGGAACTCCGCACGTCTATCAAGGAGTTCATCGAGGACAACGACCTCGACATTCAGATTAAGCGCAGCAAGAGCAATCAAGACCTTCTTGACGAGTGCGAAAAAGCACTTGGCAGCAATGCCAGTGACGATGATGAGGAAGAAGAAGCACCTGCTCCTAAGAAATCGTCCAGAAGAGACCCTGAACCAGAAGATGAGGAAGAGAATGACGATGATGACAACAATTCTGGTGAGGAAGAAAGAAATGACAGCGAAGAAGAGGAGGAAGAGGAAGAGCAAAGACCTCGTTCTTCTCGCAGAGAGCGCAACGATGACACAAATGAACCTGCTGCACGTTCAGTAAGACGTGGGGCAAGACCTAATCGCAGACGTTAATCATTAAGGAATGGTATGTTCACGTCATTAAGTTGGCGTGAGCATACCATTTTCACACGAGTTATGAAAGAGAAAAATCCAATCGCCTTATTGATTAATGATATTCATGTCAGTAAGGACAACATAGCAGAGTTTCAGCAGAACTGGGATGAAGCATTGGAGGTGTGTGATAAGTACGGTATCGCCGACATCATTGTTGGCGGTGATATGTGGCACTCTCGTTCTTCCCAGTCGCTTGATGTACTGATGGCTGTACGCAATGCAATAATCAAAGCTACCAGCAATGAAATCAATCTGACAATCGCAGAGGGAAATCATTGTAAGGTGGACCAGGAATCATTGCTTGGTTATAGTCATTTGTTCAGCGAATATCCGAATGTATATGTCGTTGATGATTATACGATAATGGATATTAGCGATAATGTGGTATTGTATGTGATGAGCTATTTTCCAGAGAACGGCTCATTTGCAGAACGAATTAAGGCTATATCGGCAGACCTCGACAAGAACAAGACCAATATTCTGTATGCCCACGAAGGCATAAGGGGAGGTCTTGCAACACCGAGTGATGACGAATTGCCAGCCAATCTATTCTCCTACTTTGACACTACACTTGTCGGCCACTATCACAACCGCAAGAAGATAGTTGGCACGAATATAGAATACATAGGCTCTTCACGCCAGAACAACTTTGGCGAGGATGAAGAGAAAGGCTACACAATTTTGTATGACGATGGTTCATACGAGTTTATCAAGAACAACGCCAATACACGCTATATGGTGATTGATGTTGAACTTGCTGATATGGACGATAAATTCTTCAGCCGTCTTCAGAAAATCAAAAAGGAAGGGCGGTATAAAGTAAAAGTTCGTATTAGTTGTTCAACCAAAGAATCCCAGACTGTTGACAAGCAGAAATGTATTGAAAACGGTGCGGCGAAATTGGAGTTTGTAACGGAACAAACTCAAATCCAATTGACAGAGGCCCAGGACATATCGAAGAAGTACGATAAGTCTGGCATCAAGCAGGAATATGTTAACTTCTGCAATGACAGGGCTATATCGAATGTAGAACTTGGATTGGACTATCTAAACAAAATTCAGTAGTTATGTGGTATTTACAGAAGATTCAGGCAACTAATATATGTGCTTTTGAAGAATTAGAATACAAGCTGATGCAAGGTAAGACAACGCTTGTATTCGGAAACAATATGGATGACGATTCCCAGAACTCTAACGGCTCTGGCAAATCCGCATTGATTGAAGCTATTGCAATCGCCCTCACTGGCGAGACTCTGCGTAAGGTCAATATGGATGAAATAATCAATGATGCTCACGATACGGCATCTGTCACAGCATGGCTTGCAAATGATTATGAGCCGATGGTGATGAAGGTTGAACGTACATTCTCTCGTAAGAAAGGACAGGAAATCATTATCACCACCGACCATCCAGTTTACGGTGAAGAAAAAATCGTTAAAGCTACTGTCAATGACTATAACAAGTATGTGCTTGATATGCTTGGCATAAGCAAGGACGATGTGTTTTCAAACTACATTCTTACCGCACGCAAATATCGTTCTTTCCTCTCCAGTTCTGACCGTGACAAAAAGGAGATTATCAATCGCTTCAGCAATGGCGTGATTGTGGATGAATCAATAGAAGCATTGCATGAAGATATGGAGCCTATCCAGAAATCCCAACTGGAGGCAGAGAAAAAAGTATCTGAATGTAATGGCCGTGTTTCGGCATTGGCCAGTGAAATTGAACGTGCCATTGAAAAATCTGCGAGCCGTTCAGCAAATAAGAAAGCTCGTATTGACTCATGGAACGAATCTATAGCCAACAAACGAGCTGAAATACGTGAAGCAAATGAACAAATCAACAAGGCCAATGAACGACTGGATGTGCTTGATGATTTGGATGAGAAACTTCAGAAAATCGAGAAAAAAGAAAAGGACACTCAATCTGCTTATGAAACGATTAAAAAGTTATGTGATGGCAACAGTGTTCAGTTTGATTATGACTATGCTTCTGAGTATAATCGCTTGCAAGCACGGCTTCAAAAATCAAATGAACAACTGGAAGATTGCAAGACGAAGAAGAAAGAGGCTGAATCAAAGTTGAAGTCAGCATCCAAACTACTTGAAAAGCTGAAATCTACCTACGAAAAAGACATGAAATCCGTATCCGACAAGGAAGCGGAAATAAAAGTGAAGATTGATGCTCTTACAAGTCAAGTATTGAAACTGAAAAAAGAGTATAACGAGCTGAATGAGCAGCGTTCCAGCATTGTAAACAAGATAGCCAGTCTTGAAAAACAGTTGGCTGGAGTAATTCAATGCCCTAAATGCAAGCATGAGTTTACGTTGGCCAACGACATTGATGTTCAGGAAACACGCAAAAAGTTGTCTGACGAGAAAGAGAAAGAGCATGAAGTAGAAGATAAGATAACTACAAATCAGAAATCTTATAATGCTTGTGTCGCTGATGGCCGTAATGCTCGTGAGCAAGAGACTTCAATATCAAAAGAGCGTGCCGAAATTGAAAGTACTTACAGCAAGGCAGAATCAGATGTTCGTAAGGCAGAGTCGGCCTTGTCTGACATCCAACATGAATATGAAAAGATAGAATACGAAATTGCTTCCATCCAGCGCAATATTGATGCTCAAAAGAAGCAGATGTTTGATGAAGTATTTGATACGATTGATGACTTATACAAAAAGACCGAAGCCGACATTAAAGGGCTTGAACTTTCAATATCGAATTGTGATGGTGCCATCAAGTCATACCAGGAATCAATCAAGGAAATAGAAAATGCTTCAGAAACAGATGTTATCTCCAGCCTTAAAGAGAGCAAGGAAAAGTACGAGAAACAGCTCAAAGAGGCTATGGATAATCTCAACGACATCAATAACAAGCTGAATGAGTTGAAAGTTCAAGAGGCTACCTTTATTGAGTTCAAGACATATCTTGCAAACACAAAGATAAATGCAATTAGCCAGATAACCAATGATTTTCTGGCAACTATTGGCAGCGACATACGAGTATCATTATCTGGTTTTACCATGCTGAAGTCTGGTAAGGTTAGAGACAAGATTTCCGTATCGCTTTTACGAGATGGGGTTGATTGTGGTTCTTTTGAGAAATTCTCAAAGGGCGAACAGACTCGTGTTGAACTGGCCAGTATTCTTGCATTACACAAATTGACAAACGTAAATTGCGAGGAAGGAAAGGGGTTGAACTTATTGATATTTGATGAGATTCTGGATGCAACAGACGAACAGGGTCTTACCAATGTCTTCAATGCCTTAAATGAGACGCATATCACGTCCTTGGTGGTAAGTCACGGTAACATCGCCGAGAATTACCCGAATCGCCTTGTCGTTAACAAACGCAATGGGATTTCCTTTATCTAATGAAACAGTCAGCTACAAAATGCCCGACACAATTGACACGTGATGAAGTTGCCGCTCTGGATATTGCTACCCACACAGGGTTTTATTGCACGAAAGAGCGTGGCACATGGGATTTTACAGAATCAATGCGTAGAAACAACAATAAGCAACACGCAGCGTTCCGTAACACCCTAATTGATTTTATCACACGGAATGGTATCAAACAAATCGTTGCTGAGGATGTAAGCGTAAACAATCACTTTACAGATACACGTAAGCTATCGGAGTTTCGTGGTATTCTGTTTGAGGTGTGCGATACCCTTGACCTTCCAGAGCCAGCCTTCATCAACCCTATGACCGTCAAAAAGTTCGCTACTGGAGACGGACACGCAAAAAAAGACAAGATGATGGAGTTTTGCCGCAAGAGATGGCAGATTGAACCTGGGGATGACAATGAGGCCGATGCCATTCATATCTTCTTCTGTTACATTAAACGCTTTAAGCTATGATGGAGAAGACAGAGAAGAAAAAGAAAGTCTCTTACAAAGAGCGCAAGGTCGCAGAAAAACATAACAAGGAATTAAACAGGCTCTTGCAGAGATTCTTCCGATTTCTGGATAAGAAGCCAAAGCCAAGCGACCAAGAAGTACGAATTGAGTTTGTCAAGTCAGAAATGGCTTGGAAACAATACTGTTCCCAGCATAGCCTTGGATTCAGGACATCTATGTTGTTTAATGCAAAGGTGGCCTATGAATGGGAAAGGAAATATATGCGGAGACAGGAGAAGAGCAATTAGACAAGGAGACAGACCCCGAAGTAATTGCCAGAAGACACGAGCTATATAATAAGTACGTTGCCCCATTTTACAATATGATTTACAAGCTGTGCATCAGATACAGCTACAAGCCATGCAATGTACAGGAAAATTATACGGAGGTTTTGGCAAATTTTTATCGCAGGATAGAAACTTATGACCCCAGCAAGCCTATTCGTACATGGCTGCATATTGTAACAAAGAGGCAAATCAGGGCCATCGAAAAGCGAAGACAGGCATACATTGACAGAGACAATGATGACAATGACATAGAGGACTACAGCGAATCTATCATTGACGATTCTACTGTCAGCAGCAATGTGATGAGTATTGACAATTACAGGGAACTGTATAACGATGACATCTTGTCCGTGCTTGACGAATTGAAGCCCATACACAGGGATGCTTTCCTACTGCAACAAGCAGGATACGCCCTGAATGAAATAGTTGAAATAGAGTATCAGAAAGGTAGTCTCAAATCCAAAAACATTGAAACGATAAAAAGCCGATTGTTTTTCGCTCGGCAATATCTGCAACGCAATCTTACAAGAGATGGAGAACGAGTACATCATAAACCAAACAATGAAGATATTTGCGGAGATAGTGACTAAACTAATCTCCCCTTCATTTAAGTTTTCCAAAGGCGGTGAGCCAATACGGATTGTCTCGCAAGCCTTGGGGAGACTGGAGAAGAAGCACGGTTCACTCTCCAGAGAGCGTATTGTGGATTATTGCGTAAGCGCAGCCTACACGTTCAAAGACAGGGGTGACAAATGGAAAATAAATCAAGTGTTTGGCCCCAAGTCTATTGAAAAATTCGGCACAGACAGACGTGTGAAGTATTACGAAGACAGATGGCTTGCGAGTGCGAATATCACTCGCAGCCACCTTCTTTCATACCTTGCAGACAAAAGCAAGCACCCACACCAGCAATATGTCTATATGCCGATGGAGGAACCGACAAAAAAGAGGATGCTCAATACCCATGCTGGATATTTGATTTGCCAGTCTTCTACATTAGGGTGGTCTCCAGAATCGGAAAGCTGCTCATTATGCAAGTTCGTAAACCAATGTCAAATTGAAACACAAAGAAAATTTCCAGAAATTTATAGGCTAAGAATAGAGCATGGCATCAAAAAATGTGAATAACGTATTGTCAGAGGAATTTCTGATGGACTTGTTTAAGACGTGCATGGATGATGCGTATGTTTTGTCAGTAGTATATCAGCACGTCAAATCGGAACATTTGCCAGACAGGGATTCAATAACCTTGTTCAAGGCACTGAAACGCTATTACGGTCAATATAAGAAAGTTCCGTCTTATTCAGCAATGAGAGAGGCCGTAAGTGAAAACAGAGGGGCGATAAACTTGTTGAACGACATCTACGACAATGCTGGAGGATTGGAAGTCAATGAGTGCGTACATTTAATTGAGGAATACCTTAAAAGGGTGACATTCCAGAAAGCATATAAAGAAGCTGGTGACGCTTATAACAAAGATGGATATGAGCAAGCAGCAAAAGTGTTGAACAGCTATGTGGAATGGGAGCGGTCATTCTCTCTGACTGATGCAGAATTTACCGATGTGGTATCTACATTTAAGGAGCGTTTCTATCGCAACCAGACACAGGCAAGTTCGCAGAAAAATGCTCGGCCAATCACTCGGTTCTATATTGACGAGCTGGATGTGCGCAATGAGGGGCAGAACTTACGGACACAGCTTACTTGCTTCCTTGCCGCTACAGGCGTTGGCAAGACACACGCCGCACGATGGATTGGCAGAAATGCTTGTCTTGACGGCCTGAATGTCCTCCACTTCCAGCTTGAAGGTAGCCGTTCAGAGGTTGAAAACGCCTATTCTGCATCGCTCGTGTTGTGTAATACATTCAAGTACGAGACTGGAACCATTAGAGAGGCCGAGATTGAGCGTATGGCAAAAGAGCTTGAAGATGTATCAGGAAGGCTGTTTGTACGCTCATATCCAAAGTTTAATTGCCACGTATCCACATTGGATATTCAAGAAGGCATTGCGGAGTTCAAGAAGAAATACAATCTCCAGCCTGATGTGGTTATCATTGACTCTATGGACTTGTTGACAGACGCTTCTGGACGCAAGTATGGAGAAAATGGAGAGCGACACAGAAGAATAGCTGTAGCCAATGACTTGAAGGACTTGGCTGCTGATGAAAATGTCTGGATGGTTGTGACCTACCAGTCAACCGTTGAGAACCAGGAATGGATTAACGATGAAAAGAATGTGCTGACAGAATACAATACCGCAGAGGCAAAAGGACTGGCAAGGCCCTTGACCCATCTCATTACGCTTAATCAGTCAGCTAATGAAAGAAAAGAACACGTGTTGCGTATCAATGTAGCGAAAAGCCGATTCTTTGAAAAGGGGGAAGCATTTAAGATAGCTACAGATTATCGTCACGAGCGTTTCTACGATAGAGAAAGGACGTTGAACATCAATAAAACGCAGTAGTATGGTCATCAGCAGGGAAGAAAAAGAATATCTCATTCGGGAACTTATGATTGAGCTTCATGCCAAATATGACGGAAGCCGTAAGAACCTGATTGTACCCAGATGCCCATATTGCGGCAAGGAGGGCGGAAAATTCGGCATATATGTAGGAACGGAAACCGACAAAAAGAAGCCGTTTATGACCCACTGTTTCAAATGTGGGCATACGACAAAGGATGTCAACCAGTTTCTCACAGACATAGGGCGTTCAGACCTTAAACTGGAGGAACACGCCAGTTTCGCTCCTGTTCAGATTCCAGAGTTCTTTAAGTTGGAAGAGCAGGAAATTGACGATGAGCTAAGTGTTGTTGAAATGCCGAAATCGTGGAAGAGATGCTTCAGAAACGATTATTTGAAGTCTCGTGGATTTGTCAATGACGATTATGACTATTTCCCAGTCGGCACTACCAGAGGATTGAACTTCAAGTTTGACGATTACGTGATTTTTCAAGTCATAGACTCTGGTGATGTAGTCGGATATGTATCACGTCATACATGGAGCAAGGACGATATAGAACAGTACAACAACAGGGCAAAGCGTAATGGTAAATACCAGATACGGAGGTACAGCAACAGTACGGAGAACGATTTTTCCAAACTGTTATACAATTACGATGCAATCATTGAAGATGAGACGGATACAGTAATACTGGTTGAAGGAATCTTTGATGTAATTGCATTGACAAGGAAACTGGTTCTGTACGACAACCATCGTGTCGCTCCAGTGGCCACATTCGGAAAGAAAATTTCTGATACCCAAATATACAAGCTCCAAAGTAAGGGAGTGAGGTCTGTTATCATAGCATACGATGCCGATGCAACGGACGCTGTCAACAAGACCGCAATACAGTTGAACGATTTTTTCGATGTCACCATAGCCAAACTGATTGGCAACGGAAAAGACTTCGATGAAATGGACTTTTGGGAGATATACGACACATTCTCCTATAATCTTAAAACCCCTGTTGAATTTAAGTTGAATACGATAGATGAGAAAATCTGACAGAATAAACGGTTTGTATCAATGGCTTGAAGACAATAAGATACAATATAAAAAGATTGACGATGAAGTTGTAGAAATCATCGGGTTTGGCAAAGTGTACTTTCAGGACACCGAGAAGTCCACGTTCAACTCAATTTTCCGTAAGAACAAGGACGGAGAGCTGATTTTCAACAGCATGGAAGACCCAGAAGTGCTGATGAATGAGGACATCAATTATATAGCGTTCAAGTTCGGAAATAATTATTACTTCTATGACTTGCGTAAGGACTTTTGCCTGAACATTCTAAAATACATAGGAGAGCGCAAGCCACTGGAGCATGACTTCCAGTTTGTTAATCTTGGAACACATACCGCCTTTGAGTTGCTTAATGGTAGCTTTATGCCGAATATGTGGGTCAGGAAAGCAAAATATCTCGGCCATAAGGCACTGGGGATATGCGATACCAACACGATGGCCGCTTGCTTTACATTGCAGAAAGAATGTGGAGCCGCAGGAATCACTCCAGTGTTCGGATATTCTATGACCGTAACCGATGGAGACGATGACGAATGTGAGAAGTTCGGTGTAAAAGTGTATGTACAGTCGCAAAAAGGCTACCATCATTTATTGCGCATACAGAAAGCCATTATGGTTGACAATGTAGAAAAGAAAACTATCGGCCTTAATGAACTTTGCAAGCGTGGCGAGGGAAATGTGATAGTGTTTGACAAGTACACTACCAGTTATATGATGAACCATCCAGACGTTGTTATTCGTCTCTCACAAGCATTTGACAAGGTATATTATCAGGTTGACCTGTCGGAGTACAAGGCAGAACGTATTGACATAAAAGTGCTGGAAGCCACAAAGCTGTATTTCGACAGATTGTATGATAATGATAAAATGCCTCGCCCCATTCTGATAAGTGACTGTTACTACTTGGATAAGGATGACGCAAAGAACAAAATCATTCTCAATAAGGTAGCTGAAGGTGCGGCGCATGAACAGAGCGATGACCAGTATTTCAAGGATGCGGACGAGCATTATGAAACATTTGCCAGCCTGTTCAGTGACAAATGGGATGTGGATAAGCTATTCAAGGAGTGTTGTGACAATACTTTGGAAATTGCAGACAACGCAAAGGCTCACTTGGATACAAGCAAAAACCGTATGCCCAAATACGATATGACGGAAGAGGAGAAAAAGAAGTATGGAACGGTTCACAATATGTTCAATCAGTTATTGGAAGAGGGTCTGAAGACGAAGATTCCAGTGGAGAAACAGGAACAGTACCGCAAGCAGATGGAGTATGAAAAATACATCATCGAAAGCACGGACAATGTGGATTACCTGCTCGTCCAATACGACACCTGTAACTGGTCCAGAAAAAATGGTATTCTCGTTGGTTGTGGTCGTGGGTCTGCTGCTGGTTCTTTGCTTTTGTATTTGCTGGGAATCACATTGATTGACCCCATCAAGTACGACCTAATCTTTGAGCGATTCCTGCTTCCAGAACGTGCAGGATTATATCCTGCTGATGTAACCATAATAGGAGAAGATATAGAGTCAAAAGACTACATAGAACTTACGCTTGAATCTGGCAAAGTTATCAAAGTTGATAAGGACGCTCAATTTATAGTAAAGCGTGCTGGTGAGGACGAGCCGATACAGGTATATGCAGATGAACTTCAAGATAACGATGACGTTCTATTTGACAATAAAGATTTGATATTCACTATAAACGAGTTATGATATGGCAGACATGGTACTCACTGATGAGATGCAAAAAGCCTATGACCTGATTGAAAACACAACCGAGTGTCTTTATATCACAGGCAAGGCTGGAACTGGAAAGACCACGTTCTTAAAGTATTTAGTTGAAAACACTCATAAAAACCTGATGGTAGCCGCTTCAACTGGGATTGCGGCAATCAATGCAGGTGGAGTGACGTTACATAGCTTGTTCAATATCCCACTTAGCGTAAATGACCCTACGGCTCCATTGAGAGGTAAGCTGTATGCAGACAAACTGGAACTGTTCAAGTCGCTGGATGTGCTTGTGATAGACGAAATCAGTATGGTTCGTCCAGATACCATTGACTACATTGACAAGAAATTGCGTATTTACCGAATGACCGATGAAGCATTTGGCGGCGTTCAGGTAGTCATGTTCGGAGACCTGTATCAGCTACCGCCAGTATTGAAAAAGGATGAGAAAGACATATTGCTGCAATTCTATCGTGGCGTGTATTTCTTCTATGCTCATATCTTCAGAAGTTGTGGATTCCGTGTGATTGAATTGACCCATGTATTTCGTCAGACAGAGCAGCGGTTCGTTGAAATACTGAATAATATCCGTTGTTACCGAATGACCCAAAGAGATGTCAATGACTTGGATAAAGTGAGAGACAGAAGGGCCAGCAAGGTTTACGACAATCAGCATATTCATATATGCACTCATAGAAAAGATGTGCAAAGAATCAACGCTGAGATGCTTGGCCAACCTACTCATGTTTATAAGGCCGTCTTTACTGGCGAATATCCTAAAAATGCGTCTATCTGCGATGAAGTGCTGGAACTGCGTGTCGGTGCCAGAGTGATGATGCTGATAAATGATAAGTTCCGCAGATATTCAAACGGTTCTATGGGTGTCGTTACAGACTTGTCTAATGAATATATCAGTGTATTGCTGGATAATGGTAACGCTATCACGGTCTCGCCTTTTGAATGGGTGGCACATGAATACAAGATGGAGAATGACAAGATTGTTACCATAGACAAGGGAACGTGCAAGCAGATGCCGTTATCTCTGGCATGGGCAATTACGGTTCACAAGAGCCAAGGATTGACATTTGACAAGATTGTTATCCACACGAAAGGGATGTTTGCTCCAGGACAGTTATATGTCGCTTTGAGCCGTTGTACATCACTGGAAGGAATCATATCAGAATCATACATTGATAAACGGTATATCATTCCAGACTATGAATTGAAAGCCTTTGACCAAGCGTGTCAGAAGGCAGGTGGTATCTTCAATAGAAACACTTATATCAGTATGGCATTGAGATGAAAATCTTAAAAACAAAACATATAACAAGTGCCAAGCCTGTTAATGTGGTCGATTGCTTTGTTGATAGCGGCTTTTTACAAGGAGCTGGAGGTTCACTTCCCGATGTGGACGTTGACTATCAATCTGACCGCCGTCAGGAAGTGAAAGAATATATTGAACGCCGCTATAACCATGACGGCAAACAGCGTGTGTTCTCCGCTGGCACATTCACCACATTAAAGGTCAAGGCCGTTATTAAGGATGTGGCTCGTACTATGCGTATCAATCCTTCACTCGTTAATTATCTCACAGCATTGTTTGATGATGACAAGTGTGATTATACAGGTATATTCAAACTTGCAGCGGAGAACAAGAAAATAGCAAAATTCATTCACGACTATCCGATGTTGTTTGAGGACATCCGCACATTGATGTTCCAGCCTCGTTCAAGCTCTGTACACGCTTCAGCACTACTCGTGACTCCAGATGAACTGGATGGAGAGGACGCAGAGTGTTTTGATTTTGTGCCAATCAAGAAAGTGGATAATATTCTTGTATCAGAAGACGATGGATATAGTCTGGATGAACTTGGACTGCTGAAAAATGACTGCTTGGCTACAAAGGAGTTGTCAAAACTTCACGAGACATTTGACCTTGTAAAAGAGCATTATGGAATTGATGTATCGCTGGAAAGTATTGTAAGTGGAGACATGGATGATGAAAGAGTGTATGGGCTGCTTCGTCAAGGATACACCCAGAATGTCTTTCAGTTCTCATCGAAGGGAATCACGAAGTTTCTTGTTGATATGAGACCGACTTGCATACATGATTTGATTGCGGCAAATGCCTTGTATCGCCCTGCAACTTTGGATTGTGGCTCTGCTGAAAAATACGTGAACTGTAAGACTGGCAACATAGCACCTTCTTATTTATGGGGTACTTACAATGCGCTCAAAGACACTTATGGTGAGGTATGTTATCAGGAACAAATTACCCAGATTGCACGTGAGGTTGGAGGATTTTCACTTGGTGACGGTGTAAAGCTGGTAAAATTCATATCCAAGAAAAAGAAAGACAAAATCTTGGCTATGAAAGATAAGTTTATGGACGGTGCCAAGAAGAATGGATGTCCGAAAGAAGATGCAGATAAGATATGGGAAATCTTTGAAGTATCTGGTTCTTACAGTTTTAACAAGAGCCACGCCACTGCCTATGCCGCTACTGCTTATGCTGGAGCATGGTTGAAGGCACACTATCCCACCGCTTTCTATACCGTTGCTCTCCAGTGGGCCGATGACAAGGAGCTTGTTCCTATTATGTCCGAGATGGAGGCTTGCAGTAACGCAAAAGTGGTGGCACCAGACATCAATATCAGTGCCGACAAGTTCTATACTGATTACGAGACGAATGAAATCTTCTGGTCGTTGTCAAGTATTAAAATGCTTGGTGCAAAGGCCGTGGACTGGATTATCAAGGAGCGCAACAAGAACGGAGATTTCACCAGCATCGTAAACTTTGTTGAAAGGGTATTCAAATACAAACTGAAAAAGTACCAATATTGGGATGACCCAGACAATGAGGAAGAAGCTACGAGGTGTCCGATAGATGCTCGTCACGTGAGGAATCTAATACTTGCTGGGTGTTTTGACCATATAGAACACGCTGATTCAGTCGTTGAGCGGTATGCGATACTTGAAAAAGCGGCACATACTCTTGGCTTCCAGATTAACGAAAAGGAATATCCTGCCAATCTGATAGGAAAGCATTATTTCTGGAGCCAGCAGCAAATCAAAGTGTCTGGGCTTGGTGCTATAGATTACAAGAGAATATACGACAATGCCGAAATCAAAGCGGAAATCAGAGGACGTGCATCGTATTGTTCATTGAAAGATATTGCAGACCCTGACAAAGACGGTAAGAAAGTAGCAATCAGTGCTACTGTTGTTGAAGTGGAAGAAAAGAAATTCACGAGTAAGAAAACTGGTGATGTGGAGACGTTCTGTAAACTCACGCTTCAGCAGAATAACGATATGGGCGAACTGGTAGTGTGGCCAGAGGAATACAAGACCGCACGACCAAAGCTCATAGACTCAAAGAACAAATTGATAATATGTATGGCCACAGTCAAATACAGTGACTATGCAGGACAAAACAATCTTCAGCTTACAAGACACAATTTAATAGAAGTATTATGAGACAAATGATAGTTTGCATTGTTGGTCCGTCTGGGAGTGGAAAAACTACTCTGGCCAACATTGCCAGTAAAGAACTGAATATTCCGACATTATGCAGTTACACTACACGCCCCAAACGTGAGAATGAAATCAACGGCATTGACCATTTATTCGTTTCAAAAGAGGAAATGCCTGCAAAGGACAAAATGCTCGCTTATACAAAATTCGGAGATTATGAATACTGGGCAAGTGTTGAGCAGATTCCAGCAGACAAACCAATAATCTATGTAATAGACGAGAAAGGGTTGATGATGCTGATGGAAGAATGGGGAGACAAGTATGCGATAGTTTCCATGCTTATCAAACGAGACAAGAAGCTGCTCATTGAAACAGTCGGTGAGGAACGTGTTAAACGTGACCATAGCAGAGTTAAAATTGATGAGGATAGCTATGATGCTGTAATATACAACAATGGCTCTTTGACAGAGTTCTTAAAAGACGGAGTAGAAACGATTAAATTATTGATTAACTAATATGGCACCGAAAGCAGAAACAACGCCTATCGTTGCGTTTACATTGGACTTTGAAACTGGAGGTCTGCAATGCCAGACTTGTGCGTGTACACAGATAGCAATACACGCTACCAGACTTGATACATTTGAACGGATTGGTACATATATCAGCTATATCCAACCCTATTCGCAAAAGGCAATAAAAGGAGTGACTGAGAAACGCAAGGTTTTGAAAAGCAAATATGACGTTGACGAAGAAAAGCCGATGTTATATGAAAGCAAGGCTTTGACGTATTCGGCAATTACGATGGATATGTTGTATGAGCAAGGAAAACCAATTGAACAAGTTGCCCAGGAAGTGCTGCAATTCATCAAGGACAATACTCCGAAAGGAGGCCGCAACATGAAGCCATTTTTGATAGGTCAGAATATTGCATTTGACGAGGGTTTCTTCTGTCAGTTGATGGAATATGCAGGTCTTATTGATGATGTAGCCAAACTGTTAAGAGGTACAAAGGATTTCTATGGCCACTGGCATCCGTATATGCTTGACACAATCATACTCGGCCAGCTTGCAATGTGCCACAAGCCTAACATAGACTCGTATAAACTGGAAATCATGTGTGAGCATCTTGGCATTGAGTTGACTGACGCTCACGATGCAGACGCAGACGTGTCGGCAACTACTAATGTCGTATCGGTTATTACCCAGCGTATGAGAAATGAAGAAGGAGGGTATTCTGGCCCGACTCTGGCAATGGCCACAACAGAGAAAAGTAGAAAACATTTTAAGATATAATGCAATGGAACAAGAAAAGGATGTACAGATGCCGAATGTGGAAGAGCCGATAGTGAAATTCAGGCTCGTTTCAGACCGTGATGTAATGACCATAGTGAACGATGACATCAAAGAAACTCTGGTTGAAATAAGCGGTTACGACCTCCAGATAAACTTCAATATGCAATACCTGAAATCTGTTGAGGACATCAAAGCAGCAGGAGATGGGATAGCTGATTTGTTTAAGCAGCTCATTACAGAGAAATTGCTTGAATATCGCAAACAAAACGAATGATTTACTTCTATTCGTAAATGAAACAAAGGCACTTCAACGCTGTTTGTTGGGGTGCCTTTGTTAATAAATAATTTACGACAATGGAAGCTAATAATTTGACAGACCAAGAAATATTGTTTTGTGAACTGTATGTCACTGGCGATGTTCCTTTTGCTGGCAATGCCGTAAGGTGCTATCAGGAAGTCTTTAATGACTCTACCAATAAAGCACGCTATAGGGCATTGAAGCTGCTGCATCGTGATGACATCAAGAAATACATAGAAGAGCTTGGCAAACTATCAGAAGAGGATGCCAAGTCGGTTAAAACTTTCCTAACAGCCAACCTCAAGCATATCATCGAGGAATGTTCGTCTGCTGATTTTGTTGACAGGCGAGGCAACCCATTGTCTCCAGCAGCGATGAGAAGTGTGGCTGTTAGTGCATCCAAGACATTGATGGAAATGTATCCAGTCAAAGAAGCGCAGACTACCAAAGTATCCATTGATAACAAGGGAGAGTCTGGCGTTACATTCAATGTGATTATTCCTACAAATGCAGTGCAAGTCGAAGAACCCAAACAAACAGATAGCGAATGATTGAAATAATTGTAGCAATAGTAAGCGGAGTGCTTGCTGGAGGATTGTCACCTTTCCTGTTCTTGCGCCAGAATAAAGACGCAAAAGAAATTGAAAACGAGTCGCACCAATCCGAGGAATGGTGTAAACTGTATGAGGAAGAATGTAAGGAACGAAAAGAGCGTGATGCCAAAATAGATGAACTGTACAAAGAAATCAGTGTTCATCGTGACGCTAAAGGAGAAATGGCAAAGCGCATTTCCGAACTGGAAGTAGAAAACACAAGGTTGAAACTGCTGATGTGCGAAGTGCCGTCATGCCCTAAGCGAAAACCACAAACAGGTTACTAATGAAAGAAGGTGATACTATTCTGATTATGCCATCATGCGCATTGGAAGAAATGCACATGGAGCAACTGGTAGGCACACGAGCCACTATTACAAATGTAGTTACGAACAACGATACTATCAGGGGATGTTGGGTAAGGTTGCCACGCCCATTCCTGAATGAAGAAGAATGGTATATACCGTATATATCAATGGGATAATATGAAATTCAGATTGGTACGCACAGACCTTCAACCAGATTATACGATAGGCCGACTGGAAGTTTGGAAAGACGAGCAGTGGGCCTATTTGTGTGATACCCTTGAAGAAGCGGTACGAAGCAAGAACAAAAGAGGCAAATATCCATATACAGACATTCGTGGATATGCCATACAGACCGCTGTTCCAAAGGGGGAATATGTTGTCTCTATGAACGTGCCATCTCCGAAATACTCTGATTTTGACAAGTATCCATTTGCAAAACCATACAAGGGGTGCATACCCAGACTTGTGAACGTAAAGAAGTTCGATTCCGTGCTGATAAAGCCTGGGATGAGGGCCACACAACTGCATGGAAGCATAGTGGTTGGTATTAACAATGGGAATGACCGTATGTGTGATTCTACGCTGGTATGGAATAGTCTTATGCAAGCATACCTGCAACCTGCAAAATTAACAAAGGAACCAATAACAATAGAAATACAATGAAGAACCTGAAAGAATTGGCTTTGATAGCCATCGCCATAGTATTAACGATTCTGGCAATGAGAGCTTGCCAGCACTTCAAACATAATGGCACTGTTGAACATACGACTGTGGTTGATACTTGCATTGTCTATGACACGATACCATATTTGAAGCCTGTTCCGAAAGACAGCGTAGTTATACGTTATGTGACCACAACGCTTCCAGCCATACAGCACATTGATACAGTTACCGTATTTGACAGCGTACAGGTAGAGATTCCGATAACGCAAAAAGAATATAGGGATTCTGCTTACCACGCATTTGTTAGTGGCTATATGCCGTCTTTAGACAGCATTACGGTATATCCCAGAACCATATATATCAACAGTACCACAACAAGCAAATACATACCAAAAACAAAACGCTGGGGAATTGGATTACAGGCTGGATATGGTGCCTATATCAATAACAGTACGGTTCATGCTGCCCCATATATAGGCATTGGAATTAGCTATGATATTTTTTCTTGGTAAAATTTCAGTAAACTGCAAACCTGTGCCGTGTGAAACTCCTATTCTTAGTCAAAGCAACTAATTAAAATATATAACAGTATGGAATTACACATCAAAGACCGCATCTATATTCCGCAGATGCTTCCGCAGCAAAACAACTTCATGGGCTTTAACCTGAAGCGTGAGATTATCAAGAAGGTGGGCCTGACAGAAGCCGACAAGGAAACGTACAATATCGAGGAAGATACAAAGAACAGCCGCATCACTTGGGATATTCAGAAGGACAGGGAAATGCCTCTTGTAGTAGAGTTCTCAAAGGACGAGCTGAACTACCTCAAAACCGCCTGTGAGACGCTGGCAGAAGCAAACTACCCAGATGACTTCTGGATGACGGTAGAGAAAATCTACAATGAAGCACAGGGATAAAGAAATTTCTTGCTCCTCTCTATATATTCATCCGACCGCAGCCGAAAGGTTGCGGTTTTTATTTTATAGAAATTTCAAACCATCGAAATGCCTAATCTCTATTCTTCAATGAGAACATAAATAATCAATATGTATGATAGATATTAAAACATCGAATCGAGCTTTAGGCTTTTTAGTCTGGTTCCGCAAATTCTATAATGGCGAGACCAGCGAAACTTATCAGAGAATTGCTGCAAATTATCCACAGGCCAATTACAGCACCATACGAGTGTACTTGCTGGAATTGGCAGACAACGGATATATCAAAATTGAGAACAAGGGCAAATATTCCCAGAAGTTCATTGTCAACGAGGAGAAATATCAAATGGTGTTTAGATAATGGTTCCAGGACTGAAAGAGCCACAAGGATTGCAAATTGATTTTAGACCTTCACCTAAGCAATATGAGGTATGGCAGAATTTACAGCCAGAATGTCCTTTGTGCGGTGGTGAGGTAACTCAAAAGATGTCTGGTGTCGATAGGAACGGCAATCCGACATTCAAACCAGTGTGTTCAAAATGTGGAAATGAGAACATTCCGCAGATGATATTGACAGGTGGTGCCGCTGGTAAACTCCCACAACTGCCAGCCTTCACGGTAACGTGTCGAAAAATAGCTTCTTAATTGCTGGAAACTCTCTTGCAGACAATCAGCAGCCAAGCCCTTTATGGGAAGGTTCAACGACTATCCGAAAGGAGTAGGCCGCAAGCGATAGGCGGTCGAAATGGAAGCCCCCGAAATCGGGTGAAGATATAGTCTAATCTCAATGGTAACATTGAGCTGCGAAAGCGGATAAGGAAGTAGCGAGCCTTGTTGAATTGAATGGGTGGGAAATCTTACCTCGGAAGTTGCTGGCTAATCAGTTCATGCTTGCGTTGGCCAGATATGCGTATGGTTGTTGGCCGTAAGACATTAAAAAGTCTTCGGGAATCAACTTGGAATACGATTCTCAGTGTATGTAAGAGCTGGGGATTGGTTGAAAACGAGCATTTCAAGGTCAACAACTTGTCTGGGGAAATGATATTTTGGAACGGCTCCAAAATTATTATGAAGGAAATGGCGTATAGTCCTTCAGACCCTTCATGGCTAAGGTTTGGTTCGTCTGAATACTCTGGAGGCTTCATTGATGAGGTAGGTGAAATAGACGAGCGAGGCGTGGACGTATTGTTTTCTCGTATCAGATGGAAGGTACACGAGACATTCAAAGTGCCTAAGCTACTTATGTCAACTAACCCCTGTCTTGGGTGGGTCAGAGACCGTTTTGTAATTGACAATAACGGAGAGCCTGTCAAATGTCGAGAAGGTGAACTCTACCTCCCCTTCTCGGTGTTCGATAATCCAGACATAGCCTTCCGTAATGCTTATGCCGCATCGTTGCGCAAGATAAACGACCCGACAACAGTAGAAAGATTGCTATATGGTAACTGGATGTGGGTTGACAGTAACGAGGCGGCTGCATACTGGAAGTTTGACGGCGCAAAACATCTTGTGGATAATTTGAAGGAAAAGGTGTATAATCCTTTGAAGCCAATCATTCTCAGCTTCGACTTCAACGTAATCCCTTTCATGTCTTGCCTGTCATTGCAGATAGATTATGACAACAAGAAAGTCTATGTTTTGGAAGAGATTTTGGGCCGTCCTGAAAGTAAGGACAACAACACTCCGAAGCTGGCACAGAAAGTTCGCACCAAATACTTAAACGAACAGCACGCTGGAGGACTATTCGTAACAGGAGACCCTGCTGGTTTGGCTCGTTCTACTCAGACTGAAGAAGGCGTGAACAACTATACAATCATTATGAGTAATCTCGACCATCCAGTATTAAGGCCGAAGAAGAAACTCCTTAAACGACAGCCGTCACAGGTAGCCAGATTGGACTTTGTGAACGCCTTGTTTGACGGCTATGACGGATGGGAGATACTAATTGATATGAGATGCAGAAAATTTACTGAAGACCTGATTTATCAAAAGAAGAACGCAGATGGAACAAAAAGCAAAGCAAAAGCCACAGACCCCAAACTCGGAGTCAAATACGAAAAGTACGGCCACTTGTCGGACTGCTTCGACTATTTTCTTTGCCTGTTCCTTAGCGAATCATGGGGTCGTTTCCAGTCCAAAAATTCTGGCATCACTACAACGGTAACACCGATATATAACAACTTTAGCTTTTAAGACAATGTATAGACGATTTCTGAACAATAATGATTACTACGGTGTAATCACCAGAGAGGCCATGAAGCAGCTCATTCGTGAAGATGAGGAACGCTATGCACAGGCAGAGGAAGCGGCAGAGGCTTCTATCATTGAGTACCTTACAGACAATTACGAAGTAGAGAAAGAGCTGGAGATAGGGAAGTCATTGATGGAATACAACCCAATGATTACTTATCCAGTCCACAGCCATTTCTATAACGAAGGAAAGATTTGGGAGGTTATGCGCTCCATCAACGGAGTAAAGAAGCCTACAGACACCGTGTACTGGAAAGACCTTGACTATGACGAAAAGAAATACGAGTCCGCACAGCCATACTCCCAGCTTCAGAACTGGCAACCAGGCGATATTGTAACTTTTGCCAATGCCTATTTTGAATGTCTTGAACCAAATGGACTTGACTTTAACGACATTCGTATTCCTGGGATTAATGCTTGGCAAAAGGTTGAGGTCTATGAATGGCAACCGAACCTTGAATACAATGTTTGGGAAGCGGTATCTTATCAGGGAAAATTCTATGCCTTACTGAATAAAGACGGCATAGACCTTACCATTAATCCGCTTGACTCCGATAACTGGGGTCTCATTGGCTCCTATGATGAAACTTATCCTTACGAATTGAAGGATACGGAATACGTGGAGTTCAATGGAAGTCTTTATATACCGACAATGCTGCCTGTTGCAGACGAGTTGAAAGAAGGCTATAATATACGTGCGCACGACCCCAGAAATGCAAACATCAAGAAGCACATGGTTCGTCTTGCCTTGTATGAGCTACACAAGCTCATCTCTCCGAACAATATCAGCTCGGCAAGAATCACGGATTACGAGACCTCTATCACATGGCTTCGTGATGCAAACAGGATGAAGATAAATCCGCAGATACCACGAAAACTGGATGACCAAAACAAGCCAACGGCAGAGTATGCGATAGCCACATTCCAGCGTGACTACGACCCATATCAGAACCCTTGGCAGATATAAGACCCGATGTTGTGATGAATACTTGTACTGTTGTTGATTGACAAGTGTGGCCGAGATTCGCTGTGAAGTGCGTCTCGGCCTTTTTTATGTTACCCTTATTGTTATAAAATCACAAACCGATTATTACGTTTTCCGTTGGTGTATTGTCGTTGGTGTCTTTATATTAAGAAGTTACGTTATCATTAAGTCGAAATTCTATCAATTTTAGTGTAACCCAATGATAAAATATACGTTAAACGATTTGGTGGTGTGGGATTTTCATTATACCTTTGTAGCACGAATCTGAGAGAAGATTGAGATGTGGGTGTATAAAAAGTGTACATTTTCACTTTCTCTCTTCGACTAAAAGTGTTGATTATCAATATGATACAAGAATAAACGTATAGGTGCCTGGTGG
>ENA-UOJS01000168-UOJS01000168.1-human-gut-metagenome-genome-assembly--contig:-C74-NODE-168-length-72195-cov-8.461852_pt1 | contig 72195 bp, 58 predicted proteins | sample MGYA00242355_ERZ723902 | MGnify/ENA metagenome assembly ERZ723902
CACTCCCGGCAGGGGGGAGGCCGCCAGAGGCACTCCCGGCAGGGGGGAGGCCGCCGGAGGCATCTTCGGAGGTAAATATGAGTATGTGGAATCAGATTTATTTGTTTGCGTTTCTCGGGGGCGTGATTCTGACGCTGGTGGATACGCCGGTGTTTCAATGGCTGGCGGAAAAGACGGACTTCATGGACCGGCCGCAGGCGAACCACAAGGGACACCGGAAGGCGACGCCGCTGCTGGGCGGCGCGGCGATGTTCACGGCGTGGATTCTCTGCCTGACGGCGGGGGTGACGGCGGCGACTTCGGGATGGGTGCCTTATTTTTCGGAGGTGCTGTCCGAACACCTCGCGGGGATGCAGGCGGTTTCGCGGCCGCTGCTGTTCATTGCGCTCGGTGCGTTCCTGTCGGTGATGCTCGGGCTGATCGACGACAAATGGGCGCTGACGGCGGCGCAGAAGTTCGGGGGGCAGTTCGTGATCGCGTTGATCGCGGTATGGCTGGGCGGCGTGCGGATCAACGTGTTCATCGACAACAGCTGGATCACGGGGGTGCTGACCGTTTTCTGGATCATGCTGCTGATGAATTCGATCAATTTCTTCGACAATATGGACGGTCTCGCGGTCGGAACCGTGACGATCGCGATGGGCTTCTTCACGATTCTGGCAGCCCTGAACCATCAGTTCTTCATCGCGGCGCTGGCGGCGCTGACCTGTGGCGTGGGAGCCGGTTTCTGGTTCTACAACTTCAATCCGGCGACGATCTTCATGGGGGATTCCGGAAGTCACTTTCTCGGCTATATGGCGGCGGTGATTTCGGCGGGGATCACCTATTTCGGCGTTGATTTTTCACATTCGCGTTTCCCGATTCTGCTGCCGCTGTTCATTCTGGCGCTGCCGCTTTTCGACACCGCGATGGTGGTGCTGATCCGCACCAGAAACCGCAAGCCCTTCTGGATCGGTGACCACAACCACATTTCGCACCGGTTTGTGCGGATGGGGCTCTCCCGCAAGCAGGCGGTGATGCTGGTGCATCTGATGGCGCTCTGTATCGGGCTCGGCATTCTGCCGGTATTCTGGGGCGACTTCCGGACGGCGGCGATTCTGGTGGCGCAGGCGTTCCTGCTGCTGCTGATCATCACGATCCTGCAATTCACGCTGTCCGACCGGCAGGACACCCGCGAACAGCCCCTGCCCCCGCCGGAGACGCCCGGCGGCAAAGAACGGCGCAAGTAGCAAATCCCGGTTTGGAAACCTGCACACGGCGTGAGTTATTGGAGCCAACGCCGGTAAAAGCCGATTGCGAAGAGGCCGAAGATCAGCAGCGGAATGAGCCAGCAGACGTAGACGCGCACCCAGCCGGGGAATTTGATGCCGTGGCCGGAGTTGGCTTCGGCGATGAAGTTTTTCCAGCCCCACCCCGCGGCGATGAAGAGCACGATGTAGAGCGAACCGAGCGGCAGCAGGTTGTCGCTGACGATGTAGTCTTCGAGATCGAGGATGGTGCTGCCCTTGCCGAGCGGTTCGATCCACTTGAGCAGGTTGTAACCGAGCGCGCAGGGCAGCGACAGCACTCCGATGCCGACGCCGTTGAGCAATACGGCTTTGCGGCGCGACAGACGCCATTCGTCGATCATGAAGGCGATCAGGTTTTCAAACACCGCGATCACGGTGGTCAGCGCCGCCGAGCTGAGGAACAGGAAGAACAGCACGCCCCACCAGCGTCCGCCGGGCATGTGGTTGAACACGTTCGGCAGCGAGATGAAAACCAGCCCCGGCCCGGAACCGGCGTCCACTCCGTAGCTGAAACAGGCGGGAAAAATGATCACGCCGGCCAGAATCGCCACGATGGTGTCCAGCGCGATGATCACGAGCGATTCCTTGGCGAGCGAATGGTCGCGGTCGATGTAGCTGCCGAAGATCGCGATGCTGCCGACGCCGAGACTCAATGTGAAAAAAGCCTGCCCGAGCGCTGCGACGATGATGTTGAACAAGCCGACGGTTTCCAGCGGCTCCAGCGACGGCTTCAGATAGAAGCTCAGACCGGCGGAGGCGCCGGGCAGCGTGCAGCTGCGGATGCAGAGGCCGAGCAGCAGCAGGAACAATCCGGCCATCATCAGCTTGGTGATCCGCTCCACTCCCTTCTGCAGTCCGAGGTAGCAGGTGACCGAACCGATCAGAACGGTCAGCAGCATATATCCGACATTGCGTCCCGGAGAGGCGAGAAAACCGTTGAAATAACCGATGATTTCCTTCTCATTACCCAAAGCGGCCACCGAACCGTTCAGGTAGTTGACCGCATAGGCGATCATCCAGCCGGTCACGGTGGTGTAGAAGATCATCAGGAAAGCGCTGCCGGTGAAGAACACCGCACCCGGCCAGTGCCACTTGAAGGAACTTCCCTTCGGCAGGGTCTTGTAGGCGCCATAGAGATTGCGCCTGCTGGCGCGGCCGAGCGAAAGCTCCATCACCATCACGGGAAAGCCGAGCATGAACAGGAAAACCAGATAGATCAGTACGAAAAGCGCGCCGCCGTTCTGGCCGGTCACGAAAGGAAAACGCCAGATGTTGCCGAGACCGATCGCGCATCCCGCGGTCAACAGGATGAAGCCGAGCCGGGAACCCAGTGTTTCCCGCGAGGAACCGTTATCGCCCATGATGTATCTTTCATACTGTGATTGAAATTCATGCAAAAACAGAAAATACACCGGAACCGCGTTTTCGTCAAGGCGGCGATAAAAAAACCGAAGCGGAAAACGCTCACTTCAGAGGTAAGCCCTTCCGCTCCGGCTCGATCGTATGGAGGCGGGTGCGTTACTTGGCCATCGCCGTCGCACAGGCGGTGCAGCCGGCGCCCGGACACTTGTCGCCGCACGGACAGGCCTTGGAAGCCTTCTTCGCGGCGCAGGCTTTCGCATCCGCCGGACAGGCCTTCACATCTTTCGGGCACTGCTTCGAGTCTTTCATCGGACAGGTCGCCTTGACCGGGCAGCCGGAGGCAGCCTTGTCACAGCTGCCTCCGGTACTGCAGCAACCGGCGGCGAGGAATATCACGGCACCGGCGAACATCGCGAACAACATCACTTTTTTCATTTCTTCTCTCCTCAATTTGAGTTTGTTTCGCAGCCGCGTCTCCATAACTGCGGCCGCTCATATCAGGAATATAGCTTTTTTCCGCTAAAAGTCAAGAAAGTCCCCGGCTGCGAGGCTTGAAATTCCGGGAAAGCAAGGTAGATTAATCAATTGCGATTGAGTTTTCAGAACTTCAACATTTTTGTTTAGGATATCAGAAGAAAATCATGAAAGAAGCAGACATCCGCCGCAAATATATCGAATTTTTCAAAAGCAAAGGCCATCAGGAGATCAAGAGCGCGCCGGTCATCCCAGAAAACGACCCGACCTGTCTGTTCACCACCGCCGGGATGCACCCGCTGGTCCCCTATCTGCAGGGCGCGAAGCACCCGGCCGGACGCCGCCTGACCGACTTCCAGAAGTGCATCCGCACCGGCGACATCGACGAAGTCGGCGACGCCGTGCACCTGACCTTCTTTGAAATGCTCGGCAACTGGTCGCTCGGCGACTATTTCAAAAAAGAGGCGATCGGCTTCAGCTTCGAATTCCTGACCGGCAAAGAGAACCTGAATATTCCGGTGGATATGCTGGCCGTCACCGTGTTCGCGGGCGACGAAGACTGCCCGTTCGACGCGGAAGCGTTTGAAATCTGGAAATCCCACGGCATTCCCGAAGCGCGCATCGCGAAACTCGGCAAAAAGGACAACTGGTGGGGCCCCGCCGGCATCACCGGCCCCTGCGGCCCGGATACCGAGATGTTCTACTGGACCGGTCCGCTTCCGGCTCCCGAAGTCTTCGATCCCGCCGACAAACGCTGGGTTGAAATCTGGAACGACGTGTTCATGCAGTACAACAAGACCGCCGACGGCACGTTCGAGCCGCTCGCCCAGAAGAATGTCGACACCGGCATGGGCCTTGAGCGCGTGACCGCCATCCTGCAGGGCAAGACCAGCTGCTATGAAACCGAAATCTTCGCGCCGATCTTCGCGAAGCTCGACGAAATCCGCAAGGTCGAACCGGTCGAGGGTGCCCGCTCCAGCTCCGAACGCATCATCGCCGACCACCTCCGCGCCGCGACTTTCATCCTTGCCGACGGCATCACGCCCGGCAAGGTGGACCAGCCGTATGTGCTGCGCCGCCTGATCCGCCGCGCGATCCGCGAGGGGCGTAAACTCGGCATCGAAGGGCATTTCACCTCGCAGATCGCCGAAGCGGTGATCGGGGAGTTCGGCGACGTCTATCCGGAGCTGCGTGAAAAAGCCGCCGTGATCAAAGAGGAGCTTGACCGCGAGGAAAAACAGTTCGCGATCACGCTGGAAAAGGGCACCCACGAATTCCAGAAGCTGATCGACCGCGTGCCGCCGCACATCGCGAAGAAGGTGATTTCCGGCAAAAACGCATTCAACCTCTACGAAACCTACGGCTTCCCGATCGAACTCACGGTCGAAATGGCCAGAGAGAAGGGCTTCGAGGTGGACCGGGCCGGTTATGACGCCGCGTTCGCCAGGCATCAGGAGCTGAGCCGCGCCGGAGCAGAACAGAAATTCAAGGGCGGCCTGGCGGACAGCTCAGAGGAAACCGCCCGGCTGCACAGCGCGACCCATCTCCTGCAGGCGGCGCTGCGCAAGGTGCTCGGCGAACATGTCGAGCAGCGCGGTTCGAATATCACCGCCGAGCGGCTGCGGTTCGACTTTTCGCACGAGGAAAAGATGACGCCGGAACAGCTCAAACAGGCCGAGGACCTCGTCAACGACGCGATCCGGCGCGACCTGCCGATCACCTGCGAGGAGATGAGCGTCGAGGAGGCCAAAAAGAGCGGCGCGATGGGACTGTTTGAAAACAAGTACACCGCCAACGTCAAGGTTTACACGATGGGCGACGCCAGCAAGGAGATCTGTGGAGGCCCCCATGCGTCGCACACCGGGGAACTTGGTCATTTCCGGATCGTCAAGGAGGAGAGTTCCAGTCGCGGCGTACGTCGGATCAAGGCGGTGCTGGAGCACAACTGACGGTTCCCCGGCGGCCATCAACCATTGAACACGAGGAAACTGAAGATGAAAGAAACCGACCTGTTGATCTCGCACCGCGACGGCGTCTATTCCGTCAAGGCGGCGGGACGCGCCAATTTCGAATACGCGGTGCCGCTGCGGGAGCTGGCCAAGACGCTCGAAACGTTCAAATGCTTCCGGATCGATCTCGGCGAGTGTGTCGCAATGGACAGTACGTTCATGGGCGTATTGTCCATGATCGGATTGAAGGCGCGCCGCTTCAAGGCGGGCGTCGAACTGTACAACGCGAACGACACCCTGAAAAAACTGCTGCGCGACCTCGGCGTCAATAAACTTTTCACCTTTATCGACGGCGCTGATCCGGATGCTCCGGCGGAGTGGGCAAGCGCAAGCCACGACCGCCGGGACCTCCTGACCACCGCGGAAACCGTCACCGAGGCGCACCAGACGCTGGTGGAAGCCGACTCCTCCAATGCCGCCAGGTTCGATCAGGTGATCGAATTCGCGAAACAGGATGTGGAGCGTCTCAAAGAACAGAACAATAAATAGATCGGCACTGTCAGAAAAACACCGTCCGGGGGGGACGGCCGGAATCGGAGAATTCCTGTTTTTTTTCCCCGGCTTTACCGTAACCCTGGGGCAACCCGTACATTTGGCAAGCCTCGCATCAAACAGGATCAATCATGAAAGGCTTTTCCCGGCTCCTGCTCGCCGGCGCAGCCGTGGCCCTGCTGGCCGCGGGATGCGCGGACCCGAACATCACCAACACCTCCCGCTCGGCAATCGAGCAGATGCTGCTCTCGTCAGTCGTCGAACGCAGCATCGGCAGCGTGAATGTAGAGGAATTCAAAGGGAAAAAAGTCTGGATGGATTATGCCAACCTGGCCACGCAGGTGGACAAAGCCTATGTGCAGGGTTTCGTCGAATTGCATTTCAGCCAATCCGGTGCGATCGTGCTGAAAGACGAAAAAGAAGCAGAGGTGATCGTTCAGGTGATCTCCGGCGCTCTGGCGACGGACAGCAACAAATTCATGATCGGCACTCCCCAGCTGCCGATTCCGCTGCCGAATACGGACCTGAGCTTCGCGATTCCGGAAATTCCGCTGTTCAAGCGGATCATCCGCAGCGGCTACGGCAAATTCAGCCTGGTGATGCTCGAAGCGAAAAGCCGCCAGCCGATCCGGGTGGTGTCCGACATCATCGCCAAATCCGAATACGTCAACTGGACCATCCTGCTGCTGCCGTTCACCAGCCGTGATATCGACATGGCGGAGGCCACCGGCTTCACGGACATGTCTTACGATATATTCGATTAAGAGCTTATCAACTAATAAAGAAAGGTTATGACGCCGCGCCGAAATTTCAGCTGCGAAACCTGAAAAAATCGGCAATCATGGAATTATCGATGATTTTTACGGACAAGCGGATGGATTTCCGCCGCAAGTCAGAACGTTTTGGCTTATTAGTTGATAAACTCTAAATAAAGGGGCCGGAAAATGCTCGGCTTTATCCGCGAAATCGCAGTGGAGGCGGGAAAAATCGCAGTGGAAGGCGGCAGCCGCCTGACCGCCTCCGAAATCCATGTGAAAGGGACGCCGACGGATCTGGTGACTGAGATCGACCGCAAGGTCGAAGCGTACCTGACCGGCCGGATCCGGGAGCGCTTTCCGGATCACGGCATTTTCGGCGAAGAGAGCGGCGAAACCGCCGGGGCCGGTGAGTACCGCTGGGTGATCGACCCGATCGACGGCACCGTCAACTTCATCCACGGTTTTCCGTACTACTCGATCTCCATCGCATTGCAGAAGCAGGGAAAAACCGTGGCCGGAGTCGTCTACTCCCCCCGGTTGAACGAGCTGTACGCCGCGGAAGCCGGCCGGAGAGCCTCCCTGAACGGCCAACCGCTCCGCGTTTCCCGCTGCGAAACCCCGGAACAGTCGGTGCTGGCCACCGGCTTCGCCTGCGTCCGCGCCCAGATCCGGCCCGACAATCTGGACCTGCTGCCGGGCATCGCACGGCGGCTTCAGGGAATCCGCAGCAACGGCTCCGCCGCGCTGGACCTCTGCAACGTCGCCGCCGGACGGTTCGACGGCTACTGGGAGTTCTGCCTCAACCTCTACGACGTCGCCGCCGGCGCGCTGATCCTGCAGGAAGCCGGCGGCCGCGTCACCGACCTGGCCGGCCGAAACCGCTGGCCGGAGGCCGGAATCTGCGCCACCAACGGCCTGATCCACGCCGAACTGCTCAAAGAACTGCAGCGTCAGTGACCTGCCGCCATATCGTAAATCGCAACAGGCGCGCTTCGCGCCGCTGTTGCTGATTCCCCCGTACCGCGGCGACTTCGCCGAACAACATCCGCTGCCGGGCGGACACATGCGTATTCTACCCGACGATCTGTCCGCCGCAGGTGTCGCGCTTGCGTCACCGGAATCCCCCGCCTCCCCCCGGATCGGCTCCCGCAGCCGGGCCGCGACCGGCAGATATTTGCAGACGCAGCCGACAGAAGTCACGGGATGCTTCGCGATGTCCGAGATTTTGCAACGGCCGCAGTCATCACTTTTCCCGATAATTTCTCATTTGTCTCTTGACATTGACAGCAAAATATAGTATAATATACTTAGTTGGCCTAAATTATTCTTCCGTTATCTTCCCGGATTTCAATTCAGGTTGACTTAAATAGAATAACTTTAGTCCGACTAAGGAACCGATATGCCGAAATTGCTGAATGAAACCAAACACTACCGGGCGGCGGTGCGAATCCGCGAGCTGGCCAATACACTGCCGCCGGGCGAAAGCCTTCCGGTGGCCAGCGAACTGACGCGGCGGCTGGGGATTTCACACGGCACGGCGATCCGGGCGCTGAAAGTTCTGTCCGACGACGGAGTGATCTACCGGCCGCTGGGAAAGCAGCGTTACCGGATCGCGGAACGGTTCGAGCGGGCATCGGCCCGGATCAGCATGGTCCGGCCTGATTTTTCCTCCGGCGATCTCGACGCAATCACCCAAAGCGTCTATGAAGCCGGGCAGAAGCGGAACTGGAAATTCAATCAGTACTGTTTCCGCTCCGGCCGCGAACTGGATTTCTGCCGGGTCATCGGCGAGTGCGACGCAATGGTCCTGATTCCGCCGGCGGAATACCTGACCGATGAATTCGTGAAACTCCTTCTGAAACCCGCGCGGCCGGTTGCCGTGCTGCTGCAACATCTGCGCCATCCTCAAATCAACAATGTGTGCACCAACGATTTCCGGGTCGGCGAACTGGCGGCGGAGACATTGTACGAACACGGCCATCGCCGCATCCTGTTCCTGAAAGACCAACCGGATGAGACCACGATGCGGGAACGCCGGCGCGGTTTTCAATCCGCCGCCGACCGGCTGCGGATTCCGGCGGGCGACGAACTTTATTTCGACAGCCATCCGCATGTCTTTGAAGATCCGCTCGAGGGGACCTATCAGGGGCTTTTCAGGCTTCTGCGGAGCGGCAAAGCGGATTTCACCGCGATCTTTTCCGCCTCGCTGGTCGGAGGGATGGCGGCATTGCGGGCGGCGCATGAGCTGGGGCTGAAAGTGCCGGAACAACTGGCGGTACTCTGTTTCAGCGGAGAATCCAATCTGGCTCCCTATTTCCAGCCGCCGCTCTCCTGCATCGAAACCGACCGGACCAAATTCGGCGAGTACACGGCGGAACTGCTGACGGCCGCCCTGACCGGCGCAAACGGAAAAATGCCGCAGCAACTGAAAATCGAACCCAAACTGGTCATGCGGAGCTCCATTTGACTTCAGAATGGATTTCAATCAACCGAAAGGAGAATAGATGAAACACAAGCGATTCATGATTTTATGCAGCCTGATCGGATTCCTGGCCGTATTGACTGCGGCGGAAGATCCCCGACGACAGAAAATGTGCTGGGCGCATTATGTCGGCTGGGGCTTCAACCAGACCGACGGCTATGATCTGGCGATGCGTTCGCCGGGAAGCTGGATGCTGGCGCCTTTCGGAGACCGGACGCTGCTGGGAAAAAACCTCCAATGGGATTCCGGCATTTTCTTCGGCGCCCGCAAGCAGATTGAAACGGCGCTCGCCTACGGGGTGGACGGCTTCTGCGTGGACATCGTCAATCCGAACAGCTATGTCGGCGGCCTGAACCGTTTTTTTCGGGACGCGGAAGGTACTCCGTTCAAAGTGGCGCTGTGCATAGACCGTCTGGATTATGACAATGCGTACCTGATCGAGCATCTCGGCAAATTCATCGCGACCTACAAAGATCATCCCAACGCCTGCCGGATCGACGGGAAAATGGTGATCTTCGTGTACAATATCGCGGGAAAGAAGATCGACGACTGGCTGGCGGTCCGGGCGGAATTGAAAAAACAGGGGCTGGATGCGTACTATCTGGTCCAGCCGGCCCATGAAACTTCAATGTGGAGCGAGCCGGACAAACTCGCGGATGCGCTGCGCGGTTTCGAGGGGTTCTACGATTTCGGCTGCAACGGCTTCACTCCGGATGAGATGAAACAGCGCCTCGCCAACGGACGCGCCGCCCTGAAGGCGCACCGTCCCGACGGGATTTTCGCCGGCGGCATCGCAATCGGCTATATCGGCCAGGGTTCCTCCTACTACCGCCCCTTCCTGAACAGCGGCACGCTGCGTCATAACTGGGAGGCCTCCATCGCGAACAACGTCGACTGGGTCTGCCTGACCACCTGGAACGACTACATTGAAAGCACCCAGTTCGAACCCTCCATGATCAACCGCGACAACCTGTTGCGGATCAACCGGGAATACGTCTCCAAATGGCGCGGCGAACCTGCCCCGCAGCGAACGCCGCAGGTCATCTACACCTACCACGACGAAACGGTCCTCGGCGACGACCTGACGTTTGAAGTGATGAATTTCAGCTACACCACGGCCCCGGCTTCGGCGCTGGTACGGCTGCTCGCCCCGGACGGCAGGCTGCTGAAGGAGTTCGCGCCGGTTCAGCTGAATCCGAAAAAACTGGCCGTCAAAACGTTCCGGCTCCGTCACGAGGAGATGAAAGACTGGAAGGTGATGCGCGTACAGGCCGCCGTGGTCAGCAACGGCGAAAAACCGCAATACAAGGAGCTGCATCCGATCGTCCGCCGTTCCGGCCGCACCGAAAGCGTGCGCACCCTCCGGCTGCGTCAGGACGACATGACCGGCCCGGAAACGGAGCTGCGGATCGAAGCGGGACCGGACGGCAGGTCCGTCGCTAAAATCATGCTGAAAAGCTGGATGTTCGCCGGAAAAGCCGAATTGCTCCGCAACGGCTGGCCCGTCGCGGAACTGGAGATCAACCACCTGCATAAGCCGGTATGGGAGCGGACCGTGCCGCTGGAGTGGCGGCGCTCGCCTGAAGATGTGTATGTGGTACGGGTGACCGATGTCTCCGGCCGGCTCGGATTCAGCAATCCGGCGCTGCACCGCGCGGAAGGCTTCGACGGCAAAACCCGGCTGCCGGTGATCGTGACCGGTTCGGACTTCGATGAAAACTGGCCGTTGTGGAAGAAGCGCATCTCCCGCCTGAAACGGCCCGGAGTGGTCGCCATGCCGGTCGCGGATTCCGATATTTTCTCCGTCCGCTACGATTTCGACAAGCCGGTAGACGGCATGTTGATTTCCACCTCCGGCTGGTCGATTCCGGCGCAGCTCGGCAGCTCGAAAGGCTGGTGGCAGGGGTGTGACAAAGATACCGTGCCGCAATGGAAAAACGCAGCAGGACCGGATGGTACGGAGCGGACAGTGCTCGCTTTCGACGGCACGGATGTGGTCGCAATCGCCGCCCGCGCCATGCCGACCGGCCCCTTCACCATCGAGCAGTGGATAAAGCCGGAGCGGAAAGAGGCGGATATGGTCCTGTTCGAAGACCAGATGGGAGTTCAACTCCTGCTGGACGCCCAACTCCGTCCCCGCCTGACGCGCGGCGGACACATCGCCGGTGCGTCCGTCCAGTCGGACAAGGAGGTTCCCGCCGGGAAATGGACCCATCTGGCCGCCGTCTATGACGGGAAATCCCTGAAAATCTATCAGGACGGCCGGAAAACAGCAGAAGCTCCGGCTCCGACCTGCACGAATCCGGTCAATTCCCTGTCGCGCATCGGCAATTCCATGAATCTCGAACGCGGTTTCAAAGGCCGGCTGGCCGGCTTCTCGCTGGAGGGAGCGGTCCGCGCTCCCGGCAGTTTCCGCCTGAAGAAGTAAATGACCTCCCCCGCTCGTGGCCGGTAACGGTACGGCAAGACAGACAGAGCTTACGTATCGTGATACGGTCACGTGCGAACGGCATCAAACCGGATAAATAAACATAATTTTGACAAGGAGTCGCAAATGCAATCTGAAAAATATTCCCGGCACAGTGACATGCCGGACGCTGTATGCAAAAAATTTACGCTGATCGAGCTGCTCGTGGTGATAGCGATCATCGCGATTCTGGCGGCGATCATGCTGCCCGCACTGAACAAAGCGCGCTCCCGCGCACACGATACCTCCTGCAAAAGCAATCTGAAACAGCAGGGGAACTATGCCGTCCTTTACGCCGCCGACAACGGCGACTATGTCGTGACCCAGATGGGCAACTATGCCTGGGACAATACGGCTTTCACCATGTTTCTCCAACCTTACAGTTCCCCCTGGGAAAACAATATCCCTCCTTCCGGAAGCGCAGTCCGGAAAATCGGTTACTGCCCGGGTGACAAGAAACCGGATTTTTACTGTCCCTCGTACGGCACACTTTCCCTGGAGCAATTCATGTATCCGCAGGCCTACCAGACGGGTTGGAGAGCCGAAAAAGACAACTACTATTTCGGCAAACTCGGAACGATCGGCAAAGTCGGAAACGTCCGCGCGAATTTCGCGCTGATTGCCGACGATCCGGCTTTGAACAACCATCAGTCCGGCAATTCAGTCTGGCTGAACTACTGGCGCGTCGACGGCAGCGTCAACGCCTTCCGGGAACATGAGGGAAAGTTGCCGTATCCGGCGGATGTGGACCGGGGATTCTGGTCAAACTTTGGCTGCTATGCAAAGTGCTGGGATAAGATGTCCGGCTTCACGGTACTTTACTGGCTGTAACGGAGCAGGCAATCCAGAATGATGCTTTTCATGCGGTGATAGTACGCTGCGTGCGCGATTGTGGCGCGGACCTCGCCGACGCCGATTTCCCGCTCATCCGCGCCGCAGTCGACGCCCAGCGCCCGCCGCAGGTTGTATTCCAGCCACTCAAGGCGGCCGCAGTCGGCATCGTAGAGAAGCTCCCAGTCCGCCGGCAGCTCCCCGCCCGCTTCGGCGTAGGAAGCGACGAAAGCGCAAAGCAGCTCCGGCTCCAGGCGGCACTCCTCATATCCGGCCCAGCAGAGCGCCGTTTCATACAGTTCCAGAAACGGATGCCAGTAGCCGAGGCACTCCAAGTCGATGATCCGGAACTCCCCGCCGCGCCACAGCACGTTTTTGCAATCCATATCCCGGTGGCAGACCGCCAGCAGCGGCGGCATGCGTTCGGCGGCCCGGTTGCCGTTCCGCTCGCTCAGCTCCAGAATCCCGCGATTCTCCTGCAAAAGCCGGTAAAGCTCTTCGTTCTCACGCCTCAGCGCACCGGCCAGGGACTCCCAGTCGATGTGCATCTTTTCCCGCTCAAACGGCGCCTCCTTCCGGTCAACCGCATGGATACGGGCGAGAACACGGCCGATCTTCCGGCAGTGTTCCGGCGCGACCTCCACGCCTTTCAACGCCGTGCCGCCGTACCAGTCGAACAGGTAGAAAAAGCGCCCGTCCAGCTCCTGCATCTTCCGGCCACCGAATTCCAGCGCGGGCAGGATCGGCAGCCGGTGTTCCTCCAGAAGCGTTTCCAGCCGTTCGGCGGTCCGGTAGTTCGCCATCGCGGTCGCCCGGCGCATCACGTGCGGATTGAGCAGCTTCAGCGCATATCGCCCCCGCGCGGCGGACAAGGCGTACATTTTGTGCATAAAGCCGCCGGTGAGCGGAACCGGGGAGCACTCCAACTCCCCCAGTCCGTACCGGCGGCATATCTCCGCAAACAGCGGCTCCATCCGTTTTCCCCCGCTCCCGCCCCTCAGCCTCTGGCTTTCAGCTTCAGACGCTTCTTTTCGTGACGCTGCCGGGAAAGCTCGATCGCGGCGAGGCGCCGGGTCTCCTGCAGGTCCACCGACGGCGCGGGCAGTTCGATATTCATCGATTCGAGCGTCTGCAGCAGGATCTGCGACACCACCAGGTTGCGGAACCACTTATGATTGGCCGGCACCACGAACCACGGAGCGGCTTTGGTCGAACAGCGCGACAGCGCGATTTCAAACGCCTCGATATACTGATCCCAGAACTGCCGCTCCGGGTAGTCGTTGCTGGAGATTTTCCAGTGCTTTTCCGGGCGTTTCAGCCGGCGCACGAAGCGGCGCAGCTGTTCATCCTTGTCGATGTGCAGATAGAACTTCACGATTTTCGTGCCGCTCCCGGCCAGCAGCTCCTCGAAACGGTTGATCTCAAGGTAGCGCCGGTCCAGCTCGGCGGGCGTCGCGAATTTATGCACGCGCTCCACCAGCACCGCCTCATAGTAAGAACGGTTGAAAATCACGATTTCGCCCTTCTGCGGCGCTACCGCGTGGACGCGCCACAGAAAGTCGTGCGACTGCTCGATCCGGGTCGGCGTCTTGAAGGACTGTACCCGGCATCCCTGCGGATTCATCGCGGCGAACACGTTGTTGATCGTGCCGTCCTTGCCGCCCGCGTCGAGCGCCTGCAGCACGATCAGCAATGACTGTTTGCCCTCGGAATAGAGGTCGTTCTGCAGCCGGGCGATCCGGCGGTTGTTCGCGGCCAGCAGTTCCAGCCCCGCCTCCTTGTCTTTGAAGTCGAGCGTGTCGTCGGGATCGTATTTGGCGAGCGATACGCGCGTATCCGGCGGAACGATGTATTTTTTATAAAACCGGTTCATGGCAGCATCCGTTTCAACAGTTTTTGAGCAGAGCGAGATTGCGGTCGATCAGGCTGTCGAGCGTTTCGACCGACAGCGCGGAGCGTCCGCCGTCCGGCGGAGTGTTCATACAGTAGTCCACCAGCCGCTCGACGCTTGAAACCGCCACGTGCATGCGCGTATCGCTCGACGCGTAATAGATGTAGACCGTGCCGTCGTCGTCCGCGATCCAGCCGTTGGAAAAAACCACGTTGGAGACGTCGCCGACCCGCTCCTTGCCCTGCGGCACCAGGAACGCGCCGCCCGGGGAGGCGATCACCTTCGACGGGTCCTCCAGCGAAGTCATGTACATATAGAGCACATACCGAAGCCCCGCCGCGCAACCCCGCACTCCGTGCGCCAGATGCAGCCAGCCCGCGCCGGTCTTGATCGGAGCCGGGCCTTCGCCGTTCTTGACCTCCTTGATGGTGTGGTATTTGCGGAAGTCGATGATCTTTTCTTCCCTGATTTCGGCATTCGTGATGTCGTCGACCAGCGCCCAGCCGATGCCGCCGCCCGAACCGGCGTCGATGAAACCGTCCTGCGGGCGGGTGTACAGCGCGTACTTCCCGTCCACGAACTCCGGATGCAGCACCACGTTGCGCTGCTGGCTCTTCGTTTTCAGGTCGGGCAGCCGCTCCCAGTTCACCAGATCGCGGGTACGGGCGATGCCGGCGGCGGCGACGGCGCTGGAGAGATCGCCGGGAGCCGCGTTCGGGTCGGGGCGTTCCGAGCAGAAAATGCCGTAAATCCAGCCGTCCTCATGGTGAACCACTCGCATATCGTAGACGTTGGTGTCGGGGTCGTCGGTCTCCGGCATCGTGACCGGATAATCGCGAAAGCGGAAGTTGTCCACTCCATTCGGACTCTCCGCCACCGCGAAGAAGGATTTGCGGTCGGCCCCCTCCACCCGGACCACCAGGCAGTAGCGGCGGCCGAACTTGATCGCGCCCGAATTCAGCGTCGCATTCACGCCGATGCGCTCCATCAGGAACGGATTGGTCTCCTTGTTGAGGTCGTAACGCCAGAATACCGGCGCATGTTCCGCGGTCAGGACCGGATATTTGTAACGGCAGTAGACGCCGTTGCCCTTCTCCTTCACATTTTTGCGGCTGACCAGTTTTTCATGTTCGGTGAACAGGGTGTTGACTTTCTTGTAAAAGCTCATGATACTCTCCCCGGTTTATTGCTTGCTTGAAGTCGTTTTCCATATCATATCAGGAGAAAGGCGAAAATGCAAGAAACTGAAATGAAAATTTAACGAATCGTTTGCAAAAGCACATTGATTCGGTTATTTTAAGAATACGGGAATAAGGAAGAGGGCAAGGGAGAAATGTGTACAGGATCTGGAAAATCCGGGAGTGAAAATGGAAGAAACCAAGCATACGGAGCCCGCCGCTGCCGGCGGATATAATTTCGGCACCTTCGCCGGCGTCTACACCCCTGCCCTGCTGACGATTCTCGGACTGGTGATGTTCATGCGCACCAACTTCGTGCTGGGCAGCGTCGGACTGTTCCACATGTTCCTGATCCTGGTCGTCGGCGGCAGCATCACGCTGGCGACCGGGCTCTCCATCTCGGCCATCGCGACCAACACCGATATGGGCGGCGGCGGCGCGTATTACCTGATCAGCCGGGTGCTCGGCCCTTCGTTCGGCACTTCGATCGGGCTGACGCTCTTCGTATCGCAGTCGCTGGCGATCCCTTTCAACATCCTCGGCGCCTCCGAAGCGATCGTCTCCGGCTGGCCGGTGCTGCGCCCGTGGTTCCCGGCGATCAACCTCGCGCTGGGGGCGATGATCTTCCTGCTGGTCTGGAAGGGAGCGGACTGGGCGATCAAGGCGCAATACGTGATCATGACGGTGCTCGGATTGTCGATCCTCTTTTTCCTGCTCGGCCCGATCGGGAACTTTTCGCTGGAGAATCTCCGGGCGAACTGGGGAGCGGCGGAGGGCGTGACTTCGCTGATCCCGTACTTCGCGATCTTCTTTCCGGCGGTGACCGGCATCATGGCCGGAGTGAACATGTCCGGCGACCTCAGGAAACCGCATATTTCCATCCCGCGCGGCACCCTGTACGCCCTCGGCACCGCGATGGGGCTTTACCTCGTGCAGATCATCGTCGCGGCGGGCTGCTTTCCCCGCGAGGAGATGATCAAAACACCGTACCTGATCCTGACCCGGAACGCACTGTTCGGCCTCGGCTTCATGGTGCTGGCGGGCGTGCAGGCCGCGACGCTTTCCACCGCGCTCGGCTGGGCGCTCGGCGCGCCGCGCGTGCTGCAGAGCCTCGGCGTGGACAACGTGCTGCCCGGCATCGGCATGTTCCGCGCCGGAGTCGGGCCGCAGAACGAACCGCGCCGCGCGATCGTGGTCGTGCTGATCATCGTGACGCCGATCCTGATCTGGGCCGGCATCAGCGGACGCAACTCGACCGGGGCCGAAAATTCGCCGATCAACGCGATGAGCGAACTCGTCTCGCTGTTCTTTCTGTTCACCTACGCGATCATCAACCTCGCGGCGTTCGTGGAGTCGATCGGCGCGAATCCGTCGTTCCGGCCCCGGTTCCGCTACTTCCACTGGTCGGTGGCGGTCTACGGCGCGGCGGCCTGCATTCTCGCGTCGTTCCTGATCGACTTCTGGCTGTCGGTGGTGGCGCTGCTGGTGATTTCGGGGCTGTACGTCTGGACCCGGTTCCGCAACCTGTCGATGACCTACGGCGACGCGCGGCGCGGCTTCGTCTATTCCCGGATTCACTCCCTGCTGCTCCAGCTGCCGCAGCTGCCGCTCCATCCCAAAAACTGGCGGCCCACGATCGCGGTGCTCTCCGGCGATCCGGTCCGGCGCGGCGCGCTGATCGACTATGCAATACTGTTCAGCCAGCGACGGGGAATCCTGAGCGTGATCCAGATCATCATCTCCGGCGACACCCGGCATATCGGCGAACGGCGCACCCCGCAGCTGCAGGCGCTGCGCAAATTGGCCCAGGAGCGGGACTGGCCGATCTTCCCGTCGGTGGTGATCGCGCCGGAATTCGACAGCGCGTTGCGGATCATCCTGCAGAGCCACTCGCTCGACCCGATCCGCCCCAATATCGTGATGATGGGATGGCCGACGAAAGCGGAACGGATTCCGCCCTTCTTCTCCCACCTCCAGATGATCGTCGAGGACTTCCGGCGCAACGCGCTGGTGCTGGCCAACGAACGCACCACTTTCACTCCGCAGCGGTACGACGGCGGCACCATCGACATCTGGTGGCAGAGTTCGGCGGGCGGTTCGCTGATGACGATCCTCGCCTATCTCGTGCAACTTGACCGCAACTGGCGCAAAAGCGTGCTGCGCATCTTCCTGCCGATGGACAAGGAGAAGGTCAGGCGCATCCGCAAAGTGCTGGACGCCGCCCGGATCGAGGCGGAAATCGTCGGCCTCAACGAGGAGGTCAAGCTGCGGACCGTATTGCCGAAATACTCCTCCGGCGCGGAACTGATCTTCATCGAATTTCCCGACTACAGCACCCGCGACGAACGCCGCCAGCTGATCACCCACGAATTGATCAAACGCGACCTCGGACACCTGCCGCCCTGTTTCCTGGTGGTCTCGAACGGGGAAGCTGACCTGCTTGCCTGATCTGGAAATGAACTGTTGACATATAACTATGGAGAGTATGTAAAATGCCGGATTTTTTACAACTGCCGCACCTGTTCGCCGCAGCCGGAGCCGCCGTGGAAACCACACAGAAGGGTCTGGACTGGATCACTCCGACCACCTTCCTGCTTTTCACCGGTCTGGTGGGCCTGATCACCTGGATCATCACCCACAAGGACAACCTCAAAACCAATGAAGGCTATTTTCTGGCCGGGCGGTCGCTGACCTTCCCTTTCATCGCCGGTTCGCTGCTGCTGACCAACCTCTCCACCGAACAGATGGTCGGCCTGAACGGCGACGCCTTCACCTACGGCCTCAGCGTGATGGCGTGGGAAGTGGTCGCGGTGGTCGCCCTGGTCGCGATGGCGCTCTTTTTCCTGCCCCGCTTCCTGAAAAGCGGCATCGCGACGGTGCCGCAGTTCCTCGAACTGCGCTTCGACCGCGCCACCGGTTCGATCGCGAATCTGATCTTCCTCGCCGCCTATATGGTGATCCTGCTGCCGATCGTGCTCTACACCGGCGCACAGGGACTGATCAGCATCCTCGACCTGCGCACCATGACCGGCATGAGCGACCTGCCGCTGCTCTACGTGATCGTGATCGCGATCGGCGTGATCGGTTCGATCTACGCGCTGTTCGGCGGATTGCGCACCGTCGCGGTCTCCGATCTGCTGAACGGCATCGGTCTTTTGACCGGCGGTTTCATGATCGTCTACTTCGCGTTGAAGGTCGCCGGTGACGGCCAGGGGCTGATCGCCGGTTTCCAGAATGTGAAGAACTACGAGCCGCAGATGTTCAACAGCCTCGGCGGCGCGCAGCAGGCGGTTCCTTTCACCACGCTCTTTTCGGGCGTGCTGCTGATCAACGTGTTCTACTGGTGCACCAACCAGCAGATCATCCAGCGCACCCTCGGCGCCAGCTCCCTCGCGGAAGGGCAGAAGGGCGTACTGCTGACCGGGCTGCTGAAACTGCTCGGCCCCCTCTATCTGGTATTGCCCGGACTGGTCGCGTACTACCTGCACCAGAAGGGCGTGCTGACGGTCGGCTTCAAGCCGAACAGTTCGGTGATCGACTCATCGCTGGCCTACGGTTCGCTGGTGCGCCACGTGCTGCCGCCGGTGCTGACCGGTTTCTTCGCCGCCGTGATGGTCGGCGCGATCCTGTCGAGCTTCAACTCCGCCTTGAACTCCACCTGCACGCTGTTCAGCCTCGGCCTCTACCGCGAATACATCCGCCCGCAGGCGTCCGATCCCGAGGTGGTCAGTTCCGGCAAGTGGTTCGGCCTCCTGATCGCGATCGTATCGGTCGGAATCGCCCCGCTGCTCTACAAGGTCGACAGCATTTTCAGTTATCTGCAGCGGATGAACGGCATCTACTTCATCCCGCTGCTGGCGGTGGTGCTGGTCGGCATCGTGTCGAAGCGGGTTCCGGCGGCCGCCGCGAAGTGGGCGCTGCTCGGCGGCGCGTTCCTGATCCTTCGTGCCTCCCTTCGACCTCGTGGTCAAGGCGATGAACGAATATATCTTCCTCGGACTGGTTTTCATGTATCTGCTGATCTTCATGTTCATCTACGGCGAAATCGCGCCGCGCAAGGATGAATACGTGCAGTTCGACGCCAAAGTCGTCGACCTGACCCCGTGGAAGCACGCCAGACTCGCCGGAGCCGCCCTGCTGCTGGTCGTGCTCGCCATCTATATGATCTTCGCCGACAGCAGCGTCCTGAAATAGTCCGGTCCGCGGCTTTGCCACCGGCCGCCGGGGGCAAAGCCGTTCAGCGGGCGGCGGCTGGACGGGCCAGCTCTTTGCGGAAATTGTTCCAATCGATGCCGCGCAGCAGCACCAGGAGGTTGCCGTAGATTTTCTCATGGTAGCCGTTTTCAGGGAGGCGCATTTCGGCGATCGCTTTTTCGACCTCCCAGTTCTGGACGGCGATGCGGAAAGCGGCGACCACCGTGCCGGTCCGGTCGCTGCCGTGCCAGCAGTGGATCAGCAGCGGCTTCGGGGCGTCCCGCACGATGCGGACCGCGTTCAGCAGATCCTTTTCCGTCACGCTGCCGGTGTTGACGCCGCAGCGGAACTCTTTCAGCTCCAGCCCGCGGATCAGCTTCAGGTCGGAGTGATAGTTGCGCAGATTCAGGATGCTTTTAAAGCCCCGCTTCGCCAGCGCCTCGAACTCCTTGCGCCCCGGCTGCCCGGAGCGGAATATGCCCAGCTCTTCATCCACCGCCTTGAAGTTGGTCGGATTCGTGCCGTCTCCCGCGGTGGCCCACGGCGCGACGATCAGCATCAGCAGAAAATAAAACAGCCGGACCATGAAGCCTCCCTGCGTTCGGTTGAAAATTCCGGGTATTGCGCAATATAGCACCAACAGGCGCGTTTTTCCAATTTTCAGAGATCGCCATAGGGGATGAAGAAAACCGCGCCGCCGCTCCTGCCGCCGTCGGTTTCGTGCCGGAACATACCGGCGCAGAACGACCACCTGCTGCGCCCCGGCCCCTCCAGCCGGCTGATGAACGGGAAAATCGAATATTCGGTCAATCCGTCCCTGCTTCTCTCGCGGTAAAGCCCGCCCAGCACGTTCAGGTCGCGGATGTTTTCATCGCCCCGGTCGCGCGCGATCAGCCCCAGCAGCCAGCGGCTCTCAAACTCGCCCTCCTGCCGCGAATAGTTCCAGAGCAGCCCCAGCAACGCCTTGCCCTCCACCCTTTCCCGCTCCGTGCAGAAGCGGCGCGCCATCTCCTGAAACAGGGCCTGCCGCGCCTTCCAATCCTCCGGCACCGGCCCTTCCAGGCGCAGCTTTTCCAGCAGCGCGGCAGCTTCCTGCTTCCACGTTTCGTATGCCCCGGCATCTTTTTTCCCGTCGGGCTGTTCTCTCAGGAGCACCGGCAGCTTTTCCAATGTCTCCCGATCCGCCTCGTCCTTCCAGACCTGTACGCGGGTCGTACTCCGGGAACCGAGCAGCATTCCGGCCGTATATTTCACCGATTCCAGTTCCACCTCGCTTCCGCCGCCACGCCGATATATATGCTCCGGCAGCGTATAACCACCGCACCGGCGCTCCTCCCTGCGGCTGAACAACGGCGACGGCAGCACGCCGCCGCCGGGGCGCCGGTTGTCGCTGAACAGCGGCCAGACGCCGAAGCTGTCGCCGTCCTTTTCCAGCAGCGGCCACAGGAAATGCCAGTCCCACCCCGGCCGGCTGCTGCGTCGTTTCACACCTCCCACCGGGCCGAGCAGGTTGAACTTGAAATTTTCGCCGTTGTGCCGATAATAGTAGAACGGGAAAAGCATGTTTTCATCTCCGACTTTCCAGAACAGCGGCAGTACGCCCCAGTCACTCTTTTCCCACCAGACCGGACCGACCAGCCGGAAGTCCTGATAACGCCAGCAGAGCGGCAACACTCCGAAAGCTCTGGAACGGCGGTCATCGCCGTACCGCCAGACCACCGGCCCGGCATAATTCCATTCCTTCGACAGATACGCCAGCGGAAACAGGCCGCCCGATACGGTTTCGCCGTTTTCACGATTCCAATAGACCGGGCCGGCGAGGTTGAAACTCCGCGACAGCCACGCCAGCGGAAACACGCCCCATGAACCGTTTTCCGGCTTCCACCAGACCGGACCGGCGAGGTTGAAGCTCCGCGACAGCCACGCCAGCGGGAACAGGCCGCCCGACTTCATGCCGTCCCCATCCGAACTCCACCACACCGGACCGGCAAGGCCGAAATTCCGCTTTACCCACAGCAGCGGAAATGCCCCCCAGCCGTCCACTCCCCGTTCGTCGCGCGACCACCAGGCCGGCCCGCAGTACCCCCATTGCGGCGAAGTGAACATCAACGGGAAAATCCCCCACGACACCGTGCTGCCGTTCTCCCGGTTCCAATAGACCGGACCGGCAAGGCTGAAATCCCGCAGCAGCCACAGCACCGGGAAGAGTCCGCCACCCTTCACCTTTCCCGCCTCCAATTCCCACCAGACCGGACCGGCCACGCTCAATTCCGGTTTCAGCCACAGCAGAGGGAATATGCCCCTCGAACTGTTGTCGCCATCCCACCAGACCGGACCGGCGATCCCGAAATCCTGCACGATCCACGCCAATGGGAAAACACCCCATGAATTGTTGTCCGGCTTCCACCACGCCGGGCCGATGTGATTCCACTCCACCGACGAGTGCAGCAGCGGGAAAACGCCCCACGATTCGGTATTGCCTCCGTAGAGAGTACGATAGAAAAGACCGGCCATCCGAAAGTCGGGAGTATGACACCACACCGGAAACACCCCATAGGCGCGGGCGCCGTTTTCTCCCGACTTCCACCACACCGGGCCGGCATAGCCGCCGCGCGCGCCGAAGCGCGCCAGCGGGAACACGCCCCAGCTCTCCGGCGACCGCCAGCCGAGCAGGCAGTAGCCGCCGCCGGGGCCGTGGTGAAACAGCGGCCACATCCCGAAGTTCCGCTCGGTCCAGTAGCCGTTCAGCGCCCAGCCGCTCCGGTCGTTCCACGCGAAGAGCGGAAACAGCACCGACCGCTCCCGGCCGTCCTGCACGTAAAAGGGGCGCACCGCAAAGCCCTGCGCATCGAAGTCCGCCAGCGGCCACAGGATCGCCCCGCTGCCGCCCGCGTTGAAGTAGAACGGCCACAGATTCACCGCCTCCTGATCGAAGCTGACCTCAACCTCCTTCACCAGCGGCGACACCCGCATCGCCCGTTTGGAAGAAACACACCCGCCCGCCAGCAACGCGACCGCGCCGGCAACCGCCAGAATCCGAAATACTTGCACAGGGACCTCCATGGTTCAACACGGAATAAGACGGCAATGCGCCGCCGTTTCTTAGAGCGACGCGACAAATGAAGAAATTTCGCGCCGGAACCGCTCCGGGGCGAACCGCTCGGCATTGGCGACCAGCGCCGCCGTATCGAAATTCTGCGCTTCAAACCGCTCGATCGCTTCACACAGCAGATCGGTTTCGGGCCGGGCGAAGAACAAACCGGTTCTGCCGTCCGCCACCGTTTCGAGCGCGCCGCCCTGCCCGAGCGCGATCACCGGAGTACCGGCGGCCTGCGCCTCCAGCGGCACGATCCCGAAATCCTCGACGCCGGGGAACAGCAGCGCCCGCGCTCTGGCATAGAGGCGGCGCAGCTCCCGCTGGCCGGGGCGCCCGGCGAATTCGATCCCGTTCCCGGATAGTGCTTCGAGTTCGGCGCGCATACCGCCGTCCCCGACCAGAATCAGCCGCCGCCCCAGTTTCCGGCAGGCCGCGATCGCCAGATCGGGCCGCTTGTAGGCGATCAGCTGGCCGACGAACAAATAGTAATCCTCTTTGGGCGAACCGGCGGCTTCCCGGAAGAAACCGGACTCCACCGGCGGATAGATCACCGTCGACTCCCGGCCGTAAATCCGGCGGATCCGGTCGGCCACGAAACCGCTGTTCGCGATGAACGCATCCACCGAATCGGCCGACGCCAGATCATAACGCCGCAGATAGTCGCGGAATATCCGCATCGCCGCCTTTCCGGCCAGGCCGGTCGTGCGGTAGTAATCCTCGTACATGTCCCACAGATAGCGCATCGGCGTATGGCAGTAACAGACGTGCAGCGCCTCCTTCGGCTTGCGCACTCCCTTGATCGGGCCGGATTCGCTGCTGACGATCAGCTTGTAGCCGGAGAGGTCCAGCCGCCGGATCGCGACGGGCATCAGCGGCAGGTACTTCTGGCAGTTCCGCCGGGCGCCGGGCAATCGCCCGATGAAGCTCTCGACGATCCGGTGCGACGAAAAGGGCTCCCCGATCGCCTCCGGGTTCCATGCGTGGGTGAAGATGTCCGCCTCCGGCCACAGGCGGCAGAATTCGGCCAGCACGTTCTCACCGCCGCGGCGGTTGACCAGCCAGTAGTGCAGCAGCGCGGTCTTCTGCGGCTCCATCAGTAGGCCCCCCGGCAGAACAGCACTTCCTTGATCGTCTTCAGAAAGATGAAATAGTCCATCCAGATCGACCAGTTCATGATGTAGTTCATATCCAGCGCAACCCGGTTCGGATAGTCCACCTCGCTGCGCCCGGAGACCTGCCACAGCCCGGTGATGCCGGGCTTGACCCGCTTGAGCAGTTCATATTTGTCGCCGTAATACTTCACCTCGTCCGCGACGATCGGCCGCGGCCCGATCACCGCCATCTCGCCGGTCAGCACATTCCAGAACTGCGGCAGCTCGTCGAGGCTGGTCTTGCGCAGGAAACGGCCCAGCGGGGTGATGCGCGGGTCGTTCACCAGCTTGAACTTTTCGCGCCACTCGCGTTCCAGCTCCGGGTCCTCCGCCAGCAGCTGCTCCAGCCGCTGGTCGGCGTCGGCGTACATGGTGCGGAATTTCAGCACCCGGATCGGCTTGCCGCCGACGCCGAGCCGGTTCGCCCGGTACAGCATCGGCCCCCGGGAGGTCAGCTTGATCCCCAGCCCGATCACCAGCAGCAGCGGAAACGCCATCACGATCGCCAGCACCGCGATCACCACTTCCGCCAGCCACTTGCACACGCGCGGCAGGGCCATCAGCAGCTGGTTGCGGATCTCCAGCGCGCTGCACCCGTCCAGATTGACCGGATAACTCCACGCGATCGAAAACACTTCGTTCGACGGCACCAGCAGCACGTGCAGGAAATACTCCGAGTACTGCTTCAGCAGCGACTCCATGATATGGAACGGCACGCAGCAGATCACGTAGGAGACCTGCCGCTCCCGGCCGATCCGGACTCCGTCCGCCAGTTTTCCCAGCACCGGCACTCCGCCGACCTCCGTTCCCTGCTTGTCGGGATGGTCGTCCACAAACCCCACCGCCCGGAAACCGAAGAACTTGTCGCGGGCGATCCGCTGCACCATCAGCTGCCCGCCCAGCCCGGCCCCGGCGATCAGCACCGGAATCTGCCCGACTCCCCACCGTTTCATCAGCGAACGGCACCACCACCGGGTCAGCGGCAGCAGCAGGAAGGTCAGCCCCCAGCTCGCCACCAGCGCCACGCGCGAATACAGCTCCACCTGCCGCGTCAGCGCCAGATAGCCGAAAAGCAGGAGATAGCTCAGACTCACCGACAAAAACACCCGGCGCAGCTCCTCCACCGGCCCCAGCGCCGCGCCGGGATAGAACGGGTTGCCGTGGTAGAGCCGGATCGCCGCGTTGCAGAGCAGCATCACCGGCACCAGCGGCCACAGCCCGACGCACTCCTCAAGCGTGTAATAGGCCCCCATCAGGTGATAGATCCACAGACACCCGGCCAACACGAACGCGGCGGTAAAGAGATCGTTCAACAACAGCAGCAGGACCCGGCAACGGGCTTCTCTCATAAATCGGCTCCTTCGCGCCCGGCTCCGGGGCGTTTTTTCCATAACTGATAGTCGTGCCTGTAGCAGCGGAACTCCCGCACCATATCCCAGGGGCCGCCGGCGGGAGCGGGCTCCCCCTTCTCCAGCAGCACGTAATCGCCGCCGCCGCGGGCGAACCGGCAGGAACTGCCCCCGGCCAGATAGCCGGTCTGCACGAACCGGCGCGGCACCACCACCTGCGGCAGCTTCCGGCTGAAATACTCGAACGGATCAAGCTCCGGCTCGAAATAGCGCGGCCCCCTGTAATCCGCCGCGATCCATCCGGCCAGCTCGACGTTGCCCCGGTAGAGCGCGGATTTCTTTTTGGAGGTGTGCTCCTTGATCACCGGCCCGGCGGCGGCACCGGTGAAAGCCAGCACCAGAAACGCCAGAATCCCGCGCAGCACCGCCGGAGTGAACCACTGCGGCCTCCACCGCTTCAATTCTTTCCACGCCCGGATGCCGAACAGCGCCGACCAGCCGAACGCCAGCGGCGCAACCGGAGTCAGGTAGCGCGTCGACAAAAACAAATAACGGTCGTGCACCAGAATCTGCGCGGCCACCAGCACCGCGTGGCCCACCACGACCGCCGCGATCACGCCCTCCTCACGGGAGAACTCCCGGCGGCGGATGCGCCCGATCACCGCCAGCAGCGCCGGCACGCCGAACCACACGTAAAATCCCTCAAAAAAAGTCTTGACATAGTCGCAGAGTTCCCCGAACGAGAACGGCAGAAAGCCGCTCTCCCCCGGAACCTCCAGCGCCTCCAGCGGCGATTCCGCCGCCGGCTCCGCTCCGGATGCCGGGGCCGCCGGGGCCGGTACAGCGGCAGGAGGAGCCGCCAGTGGCGGATTCAACCGCAGTTCCACCTTCTGCCACAGCGCGGCATAGCGCGAGTCGGGCACCGGATACCCGATCATTTTCCAGTTGATCAGCAGCGCCGGCAACATCAGCGCCAGCGCCAGCACCGCCGCCGCCAGCGTCCGCCACGGGAAGGAGCGCGACGCGATCTCCCATACTCCGACCGCGCACCAGATCAGAAACAACACGACCACCAGATCCGCGCGCGAAGTCACGCCGATCGCGGTACCCAGCGCCAGCAGGCCGTAAACGGCCGTCCGCCTCGCGTTGCGGCAGAGCACCACCAGAGCCAGCGCGACCAGCGCGACCGCGAGGGTTTTCAGGTTGTCCCGCAGCCCCTCGCCGGCGATCTGCTGCAATTCGGCGCAGATCACATAGAGGAAGGTTCCGACCCATGCGGCCCGTTCACCCCAGACCAGCCGGAACAGCGAATAGAGCGGAAACACGCAAAGCGCGAAGACCAGCACCGCCGCCAGCCGGCACCCCGCAAACCCGGATATGCCGAACAGCCAGCAGAAACACCCCGCCAGCGTCTGGTGCAGCATCGGGATGCGCGGATGGAACGCATAATTCCACTCTCCGGCGGCGAACGCCTCCGCCATCGGCGCATAACGGGTCGCCACATCCGGCGCCGGAAAGACGTTGATTGCGGCCAGACCGAGGCCCAGCGCCAGCGCCAGCAGAAAAAGCGCAATACTTTTATGACCGGCCACCCAGCCGTCCGGCGCGGTCAGTTTTCCCCACAAAGCAGATATCGTCATTCCCCATTCCCGTCGCCGTCCCCACCGTCGAACGGATGGCGGCGTTTTCTTGCTTGCTTATGATAATCCGTATTATTATATACTAAGATTCGGGAAATTCAATCAGCCGGGATGATTTTCCGCCTTCTTTTCGCCGGTTCCGCCGTACCGGGCTTTTTTCCGGGTCACGGTTGTATTTGCCCCGGCAATATGCTATATTAGAGGATGTTTATGTGCAAGTATTTTATACAGATAAAGAGAAACTGGAATGGAAGAACCACCCGTCCTTTGCATCGAAGCGAAAAAAAACAACCGGCTCTACCTGCGCGACCTGTGGAACTACCGCGAACTCTTCGCAATGCTCGCGTGGCGCGACATCCTGGTGCGCTACAAGCAGACCGTGGTCGGAGTCGCGTGGTCGGTGATCCGGCCGCTGCTGTCGATGATCGTCTTCACCGTCGTGTTCGGTAAAATCGCGGGACTGCCCTCGGATAACGTGCCGTATGTGCTGATGGTGTTCGCCGGAATGCTGCCGTGGCAGTTCTTCAGCAACACGCTGACCACCGGCAGTGAATCGCTGATCGGCAGCCAGGCGTTGATTTCAAAGGTCTATTTCCCGCGGCTGATCATCCCGACTTCGCGGATCGTAATCAGTCTGATCGAGCTGGCGATCTCCGCGCTGATCTTCGTGCCGCTGTTCTTCTGGTACCGCTACGTGCCGTCATGGCAAATCGTGTTCCTGCCGTTCTTCGTGATTCTGGTCAGCGCAATTTCGCTCGGCATCACCTTCATCATCGCCGCCTTGAACGTCAAATACCGCGACTTCCGCTATATCGTGCCATTCATGGTGCAGTTCGGAATGTATGTTTCACCGGTCGGCTTCTCCAGCGCGGTGATTCCGGAAAAGTGGCAACTCTGGTATCAGCTCAATCCGATGGTCGGCGTGATCGACGGCATCCGCTGGTCGCTGTTCAATTCTCCGGTTTCGGTTCAGGCCGTGGTTATCTCGGTGATCGCGGCGATTGTGCTGATGGTGGCCGGCTTCTACTTTTTCCGGCAAATGGAAACCGAATTCGCAGACTACATCTAGGAAGGTCAGAACTATGCCGGCAATCATCTCCGCCGAAAACATCGGCAAATGCTATATCATCTCCCACAACAAACCGCGCGAGGAGCTGCGGTTCAACGAGTTGCTCTCCGAATGGGGACGCAGCGCCTGTCGCCGCCTCCGCCATCCGCTCAGCCCCAACACCGAAAAAGTGGACCTTGAGGAGTTCTGGGCCCTGCGCGGCCTCGATTTCCGGATCAACCGGGGCGACCGGGTCGGAATCATCGGGCGAAACGGTTCGGGCAAATCCACGCTACTCAAAATTCTGAGCCGAATCACCTCTCCCAGTGAAGGACGGATCAACCTGCGCGGCCGCGTCGCATCGCTGCTGGAGGTAGGCACCGGCTTTCATCCCGAACTGACCGGACGCGAAAACATCTACCTCAACGGCGCAATCCTCGGCATGACGCAGCAGGAAATCCGCAAGAAATTCGATGAGATCGTCGATTTTTCCGGCGTGGAGCGGTTCCTCGACACACCGGTCAAGCGGTACTCCAGCGGCATGTACGTGCGTCTCGCGTTTGCGGTGGCGGCCCATCTGGAACCGGAAATTCTGCTGATCGACGAGGTGCTTGCGGTCGGCGATATGGAGTTCCAGAAAAAATGCCTCGGCAAGATGCAGGATATCTCCCGCGGCGAAGGGCGCACCATCCTGTTCGTCAGCCATAATATGAACGCGGTCCGCTCGCTGTGCAACCGCGGCATCGTGCTTGAAAAGGGCCGTCAAGTGATGGACGGCAACGACAACGTCGAAGCCTGCATCGAACGTTATTTCGGCAGTGCCGGACACGCCGGCCAATGCTGCTGGGAAAACGACGGCACGTTGTCGAATCCATATTTCACTCCTCTGTCGCTGCAGGTGCTCGACGCGGAAAAGCGGCCGATCGGCAACACGCTGTATGCGGAAGATCCCTATTGGGTGGAGATCCGATTCAAGGTGGAAGAAGCCAATCCGTCGCTCTATTTCGATGTACAGCTTTCGGTGGGCGAAACGCCGCTTTTCGCCGCTTCACCGCGGATGGTACACGAACACTACGCGGTCCACAAAGGGGAAAACCGAGTTGAGTTCCGCATTCCGCCCGACCTGCTGAATACCCAGAATTACCGGCTGAATCTGCGTGCATTCCTGCCGCAGATCGGGGAACTGCTGCAGCGCCGCACCAAAAATCCCCCGGAAATCGAACTGCCGATCGAGTTGCGGCGCAAATACAGCTTCACTCCGGGCAATCAGGAAAGCCAGTACCTGCAGCCGGAATTTCAATGGAATATCGATTGACCATCTGACAGGAGATCAGCAATGCCCGATGCCGCCAGCGCCGTGGTTTCCGTAGTGATTCCGGTCTATAAAACGGCCGGATACCTGCCGCGCTGTCTCGACAGCGTCCTCGCCCAGACCCTCCGGGAAATCGAGATCGTCGCGATCGACGACGCCTCACCCGACCATGCGGCGGAGATACTCAAGGCGTATGCGGCAAAGGACTCCCGGATCAGGATCGTGACCCACACCGAAAATCGGGGCAGCCTCGTCGCCCGCCTCTCTGGAATCCGGGCCGCTTCCGGCGAATACATCACCTTCGTCGATGCCGACGACGCGCTCACGCCGGAGATTCTCGCAAGCGCCCTCGGCAAAGCCCGCGCCTCGAGGGCCGACCTGGTCCATTTCGGAGTAAAAGCCGAAGGTGACGCCCCCGCCGCATTCCGCAGCAAGTGGGAAAAGCGCAACCAGCCCTGTTCCGGGCCGCTGCTGGGCGAACAGGTATTCGACGGCCTGTTCCGCGACCGGTTCTATTCCTGGTCGATCTGGGGAAAACTCTTCCGTGCCGACCGCTGCCGCGCAGGTGCCGAGTTCATTCCGCCGGATTACTGCCTGATGGCGGAGGATTTCAGCATGTTCACCGCGATTGCCACTTGCCTGAAGCACTACGAACCGCTCCCGGAAATCGGCTATCTTTACACGATGAACGCCGGAATCAGCAGCTATTCGAAGCTGGATCTCGCGGTGTTCCGGCGGCAGTGCACCGCGTTCGCCGCCTGCCGGACGGTCCGGAGTTGCTTGGAAAAACGGCAGCTTTTCGACCGTTACCGCGAAGCCTTCCAGCTCCGGGAATACGAGGTGATCTCCGATCTGCTGCACCGCTGGCGATACAGCGTCCGCGCGGCCGACCGGGACGAGGCATTCACGCTGCTGTTTCAGGAATACGAGTCCCCGACACTGTACCGGGCGTTCCGCCGTTTCTTCGCCTCGAACAACCGGCAGCCCGCCGAACTTCTGACCCGGAGCAACCTGCTGCCGCTGCCGCCGGGACCGGTCCGCCGCCTCGGCTGGCGCGGCCCCGGCCTGGAACGCTTTGAAGCCGTCCTCCGGGAAGCCGGCATTGCGGCGGAGCCGTGTACGCCTGAATCGGTTCAAAACGGCAACTTCGACGCGGTCTGCCATGCCGAACCGGACACGCCGGAGTTTTTCTGGGAGATGCTCGCGGCCAAAACCGCCGGATGCCGCTTTATATCCCTGTTTCCCGAACGGTTCGATGCGGGGCTAGCGCTGGATCTGCATACATGGCAGATGCGGGACCTCACACTCCGCCAGAGCGACGGCATACTGGTTTCCGATCCGGTTTCGGAAGCGTGGTTCACCGCGGCGGGAATCCGCTGCGAATCCTCCGGCGATGCGGCAGTGCTGGTCCGGCTGCTGCGCCGCATGGAGACGCCTGTGCCGGAAACCGATGCGGTCGCGGAATCGCTTTCCGGCGCGCTGGCCGGTTACTTCGAATCACATCGCGACCACTATCTCGCCCCCTCTCCGGACGGCGAAAGCTTCCTGCCCTTCTACCGGAAAGTGGACAAGGTGCTGACCCGGCTGATGCCGTGGGGAAGCCGCCGCCGGCGGATCATCGCGGGAACGCTGGGCCGCTGGTACAATCAACTGACGCACAACAACTGACGGAGCGCCGCAGCCCGCCACGGAGGAGATATGAGCACGCAAGCACAAACCAAGCCCCGGGTTTCCATCCTGATTCCGGTTTACAACACCGCGCAATACCTGCCGCGCTGTCTTGCCAGCGTGCAGAACCAGACTCTGCACGAAATCGAGATCATCGTGGTCAACGACGCTTCTCCGGACAACGCCGCCGAAGTCCTGGCCGAATACGCCGCGAAGGATTCCCGGATCAGGATCGTGACCCACGAGAAGAACGGCGGTATTCTGGCCGCCCGCCTCTCCGGCATCGCGGCCGCGACCGGCGATTACCTGATCTTTCTCGACGCGGACGACTATCTGTCGCTCGACTGTGCGAAGCTGGCGCTGGAAAAGGCGGAATCCACCGGCGCCGACATGGTCCACTTCGAATTTGAAGTGCTGCTGCCGGACGGCACCAGTTCGGAAGTCACGCGCGAAATCCGCGCCGCGCTCGCCCCGTACAACGGCACATTGCTCGACGGACGGGTGTTCGAGGGTGCGTTCGTCGACCGCCTCTATCGCTGGAATATCTGCGGCAAGTTCATCGCGGCCGACGTGTGCCGCCAGGCCGCCGCCGAACTGCCGCCGGGTTACTACATCATGGCGGAAGATTTCTGCTTTTACTCGATGATGGCCTACCACGCGACCCATTATGAACCATTGTTCCGCAAATGCTACTACTACGGGCTGAATCTCGGCGTCAGTGCTTACACCCTGATCGGTCTGAAGGGCTTCGAACGAGCCTGTTCGGTTTTCACCGCGCTCAACGCAGTCCGTACCTTCCTGACCCGCAAGGGAGTGTTCCAACGCTACCGCGAATCTTTCGACATGCAGCAGCATGCGATTCTCGGCGACCTGATGGACCGCTGGGAGCATAAGCTGATCGAGGCGGACCAATCCGCCGGCTTCGACCTGATGTTCGAACGCTACCGTCCTCAGCCGCTGCTCCGGGTGATGGCCGACTACTTCCACGACCTCGAACAGAAGTTCGCCCGGATGACCGGCATCCCCGCCGCGCTGCGGCGACCGCCGCAGCCGCCCCGCCATATCGGGATTTATCTCGACAAAATCGCCCACTCCGACTTCGCCGAATCCATGCTCGCGGCGGCGCGCGGCTGGCAGGAAGCCGGATACCGCGTCACGCTGCTGACCGGCGCGGAGCCGGAGGCGGACGATCCGGCGCTGCCAGAGAAGATGCAGCGCCTCCGGCTTCCCGGCCGTCTCGCCGGAATCGACCGCGCCGGGATATTGCGCCGGGTCGACGCCTGGCCGGAGCTGCTCCGCGAGCACGCCATCGACACGGTGGTCCACGCAGCGACCGAGTCGGGCCGGTTCATCTGGGACCTGCTGGCGGTGAAGTTCGCGGGGGCCGCCATGATCGCCGTCCCCCGGGTCAATTACAATACGCTCGCCGACGGCCATCTGGGCGATTTCCTGCTGCACACCCGCTGTCTCGCACTCTCCGACGCGGTTGCTGCCCCCTCCGCACTTGATGAACTCTGGTACCGCGCCCGGCAGGCGCGGGCGGTGCGGGTCGCCCCGGCTCCGGTAGAGCCGGTCCCGGCGGAACGTTCCGGGCAGGAGCTGCTGTGGCTCGGCGAGTTCGGCGATCCCCGCCAGATTCACGATCTGGTCAACGCATGGGCAGAAGCCGCCGCCGCATATCCGGGGGCGCTGCTGCTGCTGCCGCAGGCAGGCAATCTTCCGGCTCCGGCCCGTTCGCTCGGGGAGCTGATCGGTTTCCGCCGTCTGCAGGATTCGATCCGTTTTCTCGACACAGAAGATGAACTCAAGCCGCTGCTCCGCACAGTGCGGGCGGCGGTGCTGACGGCGGCGCCGGACCGGTTTCCGCGCCAGCTCGCGCTGCTGCAGAGCTGCGGCATCCCGCTGGTCACCTACGGTTCCGGCGGCGAATGCCGTTCGGTGCCGGAACTCGCCGAGGCGTTGCGCAATGCACTGGCCGCCCCCGCCGGGCAGTTGCCGGTCACACCGGCTGACCCCGCCGGAAACCGCGAATGGCGGCAGCTCTTTGAACAGCTTCCCGCGCTGACCGTCCCGGCGGTTTCGGAGGATGCCCGGCTGCTGGGCGACGACCTGTTTCGCACCCTTGATGCCTACGCGGTCGCCCACGAACCCTACTATCTGGCACCGCCTGCCGAAGGTGATAATGTGATTGCGTTCCACCGGATGCTCGATCGTGCGATGGACAAGTTTTTTCCGGTCGGAACTCCACGCCGCAGACGACTCTTCCGGACCGGCAAACGGTTGCTCGGACGTTTCAAAAAATAGGAGGAGACAGCGATGAACCAGACCACGGGCCGGCCGGATGTCACCATCCTGATCCCGGTTTACAACACTGCCCGGTTCCTGCCGCGCGCCCTCGACTCCGTGCTTGCCCAGACCTGGAAAAACCTGGAAGTAGTCGCCGTCAACGATGCGTCACCGGACAATGCCGCCGAAGTGCTGGCCGATTACGCGGCACGCGATCCCCGCGTCCGCATCGTAACCTGCCCGGAAAACGGCGGTACTCTGAAAGCTCGCCTTTCCGGGCTTGCCACCGCCCGGGGCCGCTACCTGATGAATCTCGATGCCGACGACACCTTTGATCCCGACTGTGTGAAGACGCTGGTTGAAATTGCCGACCGGGAAAACGCCGACGTGGTCGGCTTCGGCTGCCGCCAGCGCGAGGAAAACTGCCCGCTGCGCAACGCCCGCACCCTTGAAGTCGAAAAGCGCTGTTTGGAAGGGCCGGAGGTATTCGAAGCGATGTTTTTCCGTCACCGCTACAGCTGGAGCCTCTGTTTCAAGCTGATCCGGAGGGAGCTGTTCGAGCGGGCGGCGCAGGAGATTCCGCCGGTTTACGCGATCTGCGCCGAAGATTTTTACTTCTATACCGCGGTTTCCTTTTTCGCGAAGAAATTCATCGGAACCGGCAAAATTTTCTACAACTACTACACCGGGATCGGAATCACCGACGTGCGGCTGATGGACCGGGCCGGTTTCACCCGATTCGGCTCGATCTTCACCTCACTGAACGGGGTAAAGGAGTTTCTGAAACGACAGGGGGCGTTCGAACGCTGCCGCGAAGGTTTCGAGGCGCGTGAGCGGGAGCACTTCAACCTGATTTTCGAACGCTGGCCGGGACGCATCCTGCCGGAGCAGCGCAGCGAATGCTTCCGGCTGATGACCGGATGGTATGATCCGGCGGCGGTGGTCCGCCATCTGGAGTTTTGTTTCGGCACCCACCCTGAAACCGTGGCGGCAGCGCTCGGCCGCGATGCGTTCCCGCCTCCCGGCAAACAGACGGTCCGGGCCGCGCTTGAGGATCCGCGCCTGTTCTGGAAGCTGCTGGAAGCGAAGGTCGCGGGAAAGCGGTTTGAGATTTCCGCCGAACGCACCTTCGACCACCTTTATATGGGAGCCGGAATCCCGCTGCATCCGGCGCTCGCCCGCCTCGCGGACTGCATATTCACCGACACCCCCGAAGCCGACCTCTATTGGCGGGGGCACGGCGCGCAAACCGAGTTCCAGCCGGCCAGGCCGCTCAGCTGGTCCCTGCCGGGCCAGCCGCCCGACACGCCGGTGGAAATTTTCGTCCAACTGAACAACCGGGAAAATCCGGAGACGGTCGCCGCCGCTTTTGCCCTGTTCCTCGAACATTGTCCGCAAGCGAGGCTGATGGTCGCCGCCCGCCGGGAGCTGCGCCCCTTCATTCTGCGGGCGCTCCAGCTCCGGGAGATCGACGAAGCGTTTTCCTTCATCGACGCGGAGCAGCCACAGGACCCGGAGAAGCCGGTGTACCGAATTGTCTGGATCTTCCAGCCTTATCTCGCCCAGGCCGAAATGCCCGCCGCGTGGCGCGATTTCCCGGCGGTCGGCTATGAGCAGCTGCAGAATCCCGCCTTCCAGCCCGGCTGCGGCTGTTTCCCGGTCCCTTCCGGCGATCCGGGGCGGCTGGTCATCACCACTGCCCGGCTGCTCAAAGGCGAAACAGTTCCCGCAATCGAAGACCGGCGCACCACTGAACAGCGGCTTACCGCAATCCTTGCGCACATCTCCGCCGCGCACGGCTTCGAACGCCCGTTGCCGCATGGTCGGGAACAGCTCCGGCTGGAAGCCGCCATCCTGAAACGCCGGGCGCGGAATCTCTTTTTCCGGATCGCCCGCCGGTTGCTGCCTTCGGAATCGCTCCGCTGGCAATGTGCGAACCGCATCCGTACCATCTTCAAACCGAGGGTCTGACATCATGGCGGCACATCCGATCTGCATCAGTATTATTCTTCCTGTTTACAATTCGGCGGCGACGCTGGAAAAATCGCTGGATTCCGCGCTCGGGCAGACGCTGCGCGAGCTGGAGGTGATCGCGGTCGACGACGGCTCCGCCGACGAGTCGCTCCGGCTGCTCGAACAGCGCGCCGCCGCCGATCCGCGGCTCCGGGTGATCGCGTTTCCGGAGAACCGCGGCACCCTGATCGCCCGCGCCGAAGCGGTCCGCGCCGCGCAGGGCGAATATCTGCTGTTCCTCGACCCCGACGACACCTTCCGGCCGGAAGCCGCCGCCGAGCTTTACAAAGCGGCGGCGGAAAAGCGATATGATGTCGTCGCTTTCGGCTGTGACGAGTTCGTGCCCTGCCCCGACGGTTCGCTGCAGCAGGTGTGGAACTGGATCACCCCGCCCGGCGGCGAAGTTTCCGGCCCCGGAGCGGTGCTGCGCGACCTGCTGGTCGACCGCGGCCACTACTGGAATCTCTGCTTGAAGCTGATCCGGGCCGAAATCTGCCGCAATGCGCTCGGCGACCTCGAACCGTGCTACTGCATCATGGACGAGGATTTCTATTTCTATGTGCTGGTCGCCTGCCGCGCCGATTCGCTGCTGAAACTTGAAAAGAACTATTACAACTATTTCACCGCCGCCGGAGTGACCGCCCAGAGCAGTTTCCCGCTGGAGCGGTTCCGCAGGATCGGCACCATGCTCGACGCGCTGGGGCGGATCGAAGCCTGCCTGAAAAATCGCGGCGACTGGCAGCGCGATCCGGACATCCGCGCCTCCTTCGCCGACATTGAGCGCGACCAGCTGCAGATTCTGTGGGAACGGTGGCTGAATCACCTCCGGCCGGAGGACCGCCCCGCCGGGGCCGCGTGGATCTTCCGCCACGCCGTCGACCGCGAGCGGCTGGTGCTGGCGCTGCCGGAGATTGCGTTCCGGCAGGAAGAAAGGTTCGCCGCGATGTTTCCGCCGCACGGCCCGCTGGAGGGGCATCCCTGCGATCCGGCGGAGACCGTCGCGGCACGACCGGTGGAGGAATTCGATCCCCTGGACCGCTCCGGCGTCGCCGCGCGCCTGGCATACTGGAAGGAGTGGCAGGAGCGGCACCCGGCCGCCGCCGTCCACTATCTGCATGTCCCCGGCGAAGAAGCGGCGCTGTTCTTCGACCGGATCGCCCTCACCCACCTCGGCGTCGGCTTCGTGCTGGAGGAGCCGCTCCGCTTCGGCGAAGCCCCGGCCCCGGCGATCCGCCGCGCCCGCGCCTTCTGCCGGATCGCCGACCGGGTCATCGCCGCCGGCCCCGAAGAACAGCACTGCTTCGACCTCGCCTGCGACCCCGGAGCCGATCCGCTGAACCGGATGCTTGATCGGATGCTCGCCGCCCCCGGCGGCGATGACGGCGATGAACTCGCCAATCCGGAGTTTCTGAAATTCATGAAAGCCGGCTACCGGCTGATGAACAGACTCCTGCCTGCCGGAAGCAGCCGCCGCCGCACCGTCAAAAACTGGGCCAAGCGGACCGCCCGGCTGCTGAAACGGAGGAAGTGACATGTGCCGTTTCTCGCTGATCGTCTGCACCGTGACCCGGACCGCCGAGCTTGAAGCGTTCCTCGGCTCCCTCGCCGCCCAGAAGCAGCCTCCCGCCTTCGAAGTGATCGTGGTCGACCAGAATCCAGACGACCGCCTCGCGCCGCTGCTCGACCGTTGCCGCGGCCGTTTCCCGGTCCGGCGCCTCCGCAGTGAAATCGGCCTGTCGCGCGCCCGCAACGTCGGCCTCGCCGCCGCCTCCGGCGAAATCGTCGCCATCCCCGACGACGACTGCACCTATCCGCCTGACCTGCTGCACCGCCTCGCGGCATACTTCGACGCCAATCCCGGCTGCGACGGCGTTTCGACACTGGTGACCGACCGGGACGGCAGTTTCTCCGCCGGCGGCTACATGGCCGGCTCCCCCCTCGCGATCGACCGCGGCAACATCTGGCGCACCGCCGTTTCGCCGTCGATCTTCGTGCGCCGCTCCGTCGTCGGCGAAGTGCGGTTCGACGAAACCCTCGGCGTCGGCTCCGGCACTGTCTACGGTTCCGGCGAGGAAAGCGATTTCCTGCTTCAGTTATTGGAGCATCATCGCCGACTCGATTACCGCCCCGAATTCGTGGTTCACCACCCCTGTTTTCACGGCCCGTGGCGCGCCGAACGCGGCAGGCTCTACGGCAACGGCATGGGACGTGTGTTGCGCAAGCACCGTTATCCGGCATGGCGTGCGATGTTCTACGCATCGCTTCAGCTCGTCCGCGCCGTTCAATTTCTGCTGAAGCTCAATCCCTCCCGCAGCCGCTTCCATCTCGCAATGGCCCTCGGCCGTCTCCACGGCTATTTTCACGTGCGGCATTGACTTCCCGCCCTGAAACCGAACAGGCTGTCTTTTCAGATCAAACCTGAAAAGACAGCCTGCATTCACACCGGCACGCGGCCGGCGGGGGCAATTCCCCTCGCGATTACATCGCCAGCAACGCGAAGACGAGCGCGAAGATCGCGGTGGTTTCGACGATGCCGAGCACCATCAGATAGTTCGCAAAGCCCTGATTGGTTTCGCCGAAAGCGTTGCAGCCGCCGGCGGCGGCCTTGCCCTGATACCACGCGGAGAACATCAGCCCGAGGCCGCCGAGCACGCCGATGGTCAGATAGAGCGGCCAGGCGGCCGGGTTGTCGGCCATCTTGCCTTTGATCAGGATCATCAGGATCATGCCGTAGATGGTCTGCGACAGCGGAGCGCCCGCCAGCGCGATCAGGAGGAAAGGAGCGGGTTTGTCCTGCTGATAGCACTTCTTCCACGCGCCGATCGCGGCGCTGCCGCCGATACCGGTACCCATCGCGGAACCCATCGCCGCCAGACCGATCGCGGCGTAACCGCCGGCCATGGCCAGCGCCTTCATCATTTCAACTTCCATGCTCAGTTTTCCTCCGATTTGGTGTTATTTTTAAAAGGTTTGAAATTTGAACCGCTCCAGCTCAAACCGACATGGTTCGAGAATTCAAGCGTATTGAGACGAACGCCGTGCACCAGCACGCTGAGTATGCAAAGGCCGAGGTTCATCGCGTGGCCGATCACCGCGACCAGGATGCCGAAGACCAGAAACCACGGGGAACTCTTCCAGATATCCGAAGCCATGCCGTTGAAGCTGAATGCGATATAGTAACCGGCCATGCCGACCGCGAAAAGGCGGATGTAGCTCAGCACATCGACAAAGCTGCCGATGATGTTGAACGGGAACTGGAACACGTCCGCCATATTCTTCCAGTTCACGTCGCAGGCGATCACCAGCAACAGGCCGATGCCGTAGAGCCAGTACATATAAACCGGGAAGTCCCCGGGCCACACGATCAGTTTCAGCGTCAGGAAGAAATTGCCCCACAAAATCAGCATCCAGCCGATGTTTTTGCCGATATTGCGGAAATTCCGGTCCCTGAACGCCTGCCAGATGCGGCCGAGCGACAGTTGCGCGATCGCGAGGATGAAGCAGAATGCCTGCACATTCGCATCCTTGACCGCGGGATCGGTGAAAATCTTCAATCCCGGCAGCGGCGACGTCCCGAAGTAGTTGCTGGTCAGCACGCCCCAGACGATCGCAGCGATGCTGAGCACCAGCATCATCCGGCAAGGCAACTGTGCCGCCGGTCTGCCGCGGAACTTCCACATCGCAAACAACGTTCCGGCCAGAAACAGCAAGCCGTACCCGGCGTCTCCGATGATCATCCCGTAGAAAATCGTGAAAAAAACCAGCACCGCCGCCGACACGTCCAGCTCGTGATAGCCCGGCGAAATGCCGAGGAACTGGAACAGAGGGGAGATCAGCTTTGCAAACTTCGACTCCCTGAGCAGCGTCGGCACCTGATCGTCCGGCCCCGGATCGGCGACCAGCAATCCCCAGCCGTTGGTTCTGGCGGCGGCGCGGAGGGTTTCCAGCTCCGGCTCCGGCACGAAACCGGTCAGGGTCACCACTTCCCCGTGCGCGTCAAGCGAATCGTGAACCGTCGTGAACTCCCACTCGGCGTGAAGCTTGCGGAGCCGCTTTTTCGCGGCGGGCAGCGAGGCAAACAGCTCTTTCAGCCGGCCGTTGATCACACCGACTTCACGCCCCCGCTCCTGAATGCGGCTGCGCAGCTCGGCCGGATCGTCTTCGGCGGAAAGCCGGATCTCCGGCAATGTTCCCGGCTCCGGCTCCTCCAGCGAAACCGCCGCGAAGTAGATGCGGGCGGAATCCTGCCGGATCACCCTGCACTCCACCCCGGGGAGTTCTTCCGCCTCCCGGAGCTGCCGCTCGGAACCGGCGCAGAGGTGGACGTAAATTCCCTTTTCACGCAGTTCATCGAGCATCGGGCGGTCGAATTCGCCCCACACTTCCAACGCCTTCAGCCGCTGGGAAAGCGCGTTCAGTTCGCCGGAAAGCTGGTCGCGCTTGTCGAGCAGCGCGCCGGCGCTTTCGATCGCCTCGGCGCCGGAGCAGCGCTTGCCCGCCGCCGGAACTTCGCCGTCATTCTCTTTGAAGAGCTTGTCCAGCTCGCCGACGATACGGCTGCCGGAGTCGAACTCCTCCTTCAGCTGCTGGGCGCTGTCGGAAGCTCCGACCCGGAGCTGCTCGATCTGCATCACGCCGAGCGAGCGCAGCGCGACCAGCGCGGAATCCTGTTCGGATTTCAGCGCCAGCAGCGTGACTTTTTTCATCGGTACAATCATTCTTGCCGGTTCTCCCGCTGTTATGGACGAATCTGCCCGCTGCCGCGGACCAGATACTTGTAACTGGTCAGCTCATCGGCCCCCATCGGGCCGCGGGCATGGAGTTTGTCCGTACTGATGCCGATTTCGGCCCCCATCCCGAATTCACCGCCGTCGGTGAACCGGGTCGAGGCGTTCGCGTAAAGCGTCGAAGAGTCGACGTTTGCGAAAAAGTAATCGATGTCGGCCGGAATATCGCTCAGGATCCCGTCGCTGTGACGGGAACCGTACTGGTTGATGTGCTCCACCGCCTCCTCGACCGAACCGACCATCTTCACAGTCAGCACCAAGGCGAGGTATTCGGCGTAGTAATCATCTTCGGTCGCCGGAACCGCCTCGGGATCGAACTTACGGAACTCTTCGTCGCCGCGCAGCTCCACGCCGTTTTCCTTCATCGCCGCAACGAAGGGCGGCACGAACCGCTCCGCGATTTTCCGGTCGATCAGCAAGGTTTCCAACGCATTGCAGGCGCTGGGGCGCTGGACTTTCGCGTTCACGACGATTTCGACCGCTTTTTCCACATCGCATTCGCGGTCGACGTAAAGGTGGCAGACCCCTTTGTAGTGTTTCAGCACCGGCATCGTCGCCTCGGCGCAGACCAGCCGGATCAGCCGTTCGCCGCCGCGCGGGATGATCAGATCGAGATACTGATCCATCTTGAGCAGCAGATTCACCGCCGCGTGATCCGTCCACGGCACCAGCTGCACCGTGCCGTCGGGCAAGCCGCACCCGATCGCCGCCCGGTTCATGATCCCGGCCAGAATCAGATTGGAGTGAAACGCCTCGCTGCCGCCGCGCAGGATCACCGCATTGCCCGCCTTGAGACAGATTCCCGCCGCATCGACGGTCACATTCGGGCGCGATTCGTAAATAATGCCGATCACGCCCAGCGGAACGCTGATCTTGGTGATTTCGAGGCCGTTGGGACGGACAGTCGTCGACAACACGCGCCCGACCGGATCGTGTTGGGAGGCGACCACGCGCAGCCCGTCGGCCATCTCCTGAATCCGGCGGTCGGTCAGGGTCAGCCGGTCGATCATCGCCGGTGCAAGACCGGCCTGTTTCGCCTTTTCAAGGTCCTCGGCATTGGCGGCTTTGATCGCCTCCGCGGCCTGTTCGACCCCGCGGGCCATCATCTCCAGGCAGCGGTTTTTCTCGTCGGACGGGAGGACAGCCAGCGCGCGAGAGGCGGTTTTCGCCTTTTTACCCATTTCAGTCAGCGTCGATTTCATCAGTTCGGGTGTCGCTGTCGTACTCACGGAACCATTCCCCTTTTCAAAAATTAAAACCGGAAAACCACAATTACAATCATCGGATAAAATACTTCATCATCGCGCCAGTTGCAAATCATCTGCCGGGAAATAATCCGACAATCCTCGATTTTTTCGGGCTCCAAATGCTTTACCCGACTTTTTCTCCGGATTCGGATTGTATTTTCTCCGATTCCGGTCTATTTTATAGGACTTGTTTTTATTAACAATACCTTATAACAACAGGGGAATGAAATATGCCGGTTGATATTCTGGTCGGAACTCAGTGGGGAGACGAAGGCAAAGGAAAACTGATCGACGTGCTGACCCGCGACGTCGACATGGTCGTCCGCTTTCAGGGCGGCAATAACGCCGGTCACACCGTCGAGATCGGCAAGGACCGCTATGTGCTGCATCTGGTTCCTTCCGGCATCTTCCGCCCGGGCGTGAAGTGCGTGATCGGCAACGGCGTAGTGGTCGATCCGATCGGCCTGATGGAGGAGATGAAGGCCATCGCCGAAAAGGGCTTCAACCCCGAACAGGTCGAGCTGAGCAACCGCGCCCAGCTGATCTTCGAATACCACAAGCGCGCCGACGCGCTCAACGAGGCGGGCGCCGGCTCCAAAAAGATCGGCACGACCAAGCGCGGCATCGGCCCGTCCTACGCCGACAAGATGCACCGCTGCGGCATCCGCGCGATCGACCTGACCCATCTCGACCGACTCGAACCGCAGTTCCGCACCGAAGCGGCCAAATACAACAAGCTGTTCAGTGAATCCGGCATCGCCCCGCTCGACGTCGACGCCGAGTGGGCGCGGGTCAAAGAGGCCGCCGAATACCTCGCTCCGCGCGTCTGCGACACCGTCTACAGTGTCAACGCGATGATCAAGGCGGGCAAGAATGTGCTCTGCGAGGGCGCGCAGGGGGCATTGCTCGACATCGATCACGGCACCTACCCCTTCGTGACCAGCAGCAACACCGTTACCGGCGGCGCGTGCACCGGAGCGGGCATCGCTCCGCAGCACATCCGCGACAGCTGGGGCGTGATCAAGGCCTACACCACCCGCGTCGGCGAAGGCCCGTTCCCGACCGAACTTTTCGACGAATTCGGCGAGAAGCTCCGCCAGGTCGGCCGTGAATTCGGCGCGACCACCGGCCGGCCGCGCCGCTGCGGCTGGTTCGATGCGATCGCCGCGCACTACGCCTGCATGGTCGACGGCATCAACAAGCTGGCGGTCACCAAGCTGGACGTGCTGGACGACCTCGAACAGATCGCGATCTGCGTCGGCTACGAGATCGACGGCAAGGTCACCAGAGAGTTCCCGGCGGCAGTCGCCGAGCTGGAGAAGATCAAGCCGGTCTACGAGTGGCTGCCGGGCTGGAAGTGCAGCACGGCGGAAGCCCGCAAGTGGGAAGAACTGCCCGAAAACGCCCGCAACTACCTGAACCGCATGGCCGAGCTGGTCGAATCGACCGTCGCCATCGTTTCGGTCGGTCCGCGTCGCGACCAGACCTTCACGGTCTAGTCCGTCCTATTCCACAGGAGCGGCTGAGGCGGGGCGCCCCCCGGTTCGGCCGCTTTTTGACTTTTCAGCAGCAGGAATCAGCGCCAGTGAGAATCGACGACATGGTGGAATCCGCAACCGGTCCCTCCCGGCAGTCGCGCCGGGAGCGGGGCGGAACATGGAGCGCGCTGCTGTCGTTCCCGGCGAGCCTGGACTTCGTACAGCTGCTGAGCCTGATGTTCCTGCTCGGCGTCGGGCTGGTGTTCATCCGCTCCACCGGCGAACAGGTCGGCACGGAGGCGTCGCTGGGATTTTTCGCCAAGCAGCTGCGCTGGATCGGCGGCGGAGCGGTGCTCTGGCTCCTTGCCGCATCGGTCGACTATCGTAAAATTCAGTACCGGGTGCTGAGCGTGCTGTTCTATCTGGCGATGCTGGCGCTGCTGGTGCTGGTGCTTTTCATCGGCGTCAAAATCAACGGTGCGCGCAGCTGGATCTACCTCAAGCCGATCGGCATGAGTCTGCAGCCCTCCGAATTCAGCAAATTGTCCGTGGTGCTGTTGCTGTCGGCGATGTTCTCCACGCCGATGTTCAATGTGAACCGCCTGGCCTGCCTGCTGCTGGGCGCGGCGGCGGTGGCGCTCCCTTTCGGACTGATCATGCTCGAACCGGACTTCGGCAGCGGCGTGATCCTGATTCCGGTCTTCGTCGGGATCGTGTTCTGCGCCGGTCTGAAATGGCGCTACATCCTGCTGGCGACCGCGGCAGTCGCCCTGATCGGCGGCGGACTCGTGCTGAACGAGGTCGCCGGCTACCGGCCGCTGCTGAAGCCCTACCAGATCAACCGGATCAAGGTCTTCCTGAATCCCGAACTCGACCTGATGGGCAGCGGCTACAACTCCTACCAGGCGCGGCTGGCGGTCGGTTCCGGCGGCATGACCGGCAAGGGAATCGGAGAGGGGACCCAGAATTCGTTAGGCTTCCTGCCCCAGACGGTTTCCAACAACGACTTCATTTTTTCCGTAATCGCGGAGGAAGCGGGATTCGTCGGATGCTTTCTGATCATTCTGGCATATCTGGCGCTGTTCTATTCGGTGGTGCGCACCGCGCTGGCCACCTCCGACCCTTTCGGGCGCTACATCGCGATCGGCATCGGCTGCATCGTATTTCCGCACTGCTTCATCAACATCGGCATGTGCATCGGCGTCACGCCGGTCACCGGAGTGCCGCTGCCGTTCATCAGCTACGGCGGCTCGTTCGTGCTGATGGGGATGCTGGCCTTCGGAATCCTGCAATCCGTCTACCGGCACCGGCGATAAACGCAAAATTGCCAAATGGTAATTTGATTCTCTTCGCGAACGGTTGATTTCCCCCGGCGGGGAACCTATATTTTCCCCGGTTCCCAAATTGAAGCAGAAAGGAAATTCATGAAGAAGTCAATGATTGCAATGATGGCGGCTGCCGCAATGAGCGCGGGAGTCTTTGCGGTTCAGGCCGGTGAACAGGACACGCCGACCAAGCTGTATAACTATCTCTCCAGCCGCAAAGCGGGCGACAAGGCCGCCCTCTCCTGCTACACCAAAGCCACGCAAAAGAGCATGGAGAACTTCGCCAGGGCGAAGGAAGCCGCCGAAAAGAGGGACGCGCTGACCTTCATGCGTTACACCACATTCGCGTACAAAGCCGATGCGGAGGATGCGCAAATTCAGAAGGTTGTCGACTACTACAAGTCGATGAACCCGGAAATGCTCAACCAGATGATGGACGCCTATCTGAAAACCTCTCCGGTCACCGATATGAAGTCCGAAGTGCTCGAAGAAAAGATCAACGGCGACGTCGCGACGCTGAAGGTCAGGAACAGCTGGACCGAAAACGGCAAAGCCCAAAGCGTCGTCGCCGAAACCAAACTCTACAAGGTCAACGGCAAATGGTACAGCGGCATGACCGATGAAGAGGGAAAGAAGCTGGAAAAAGCCAGCCTCGACGCGCTCGATATGCTGCTCAGGCAGATCGACGCCGCCAAAGGCAATGCGGCGGCTCCGGCGGGAACCGCGGATTCCGCTCCGGCAGAAGAATCCAACCCGGTGATTTCGTTCTTCCAATCCATCGCGGATATTTTCTGATATCGATGTCCGCTTGAATATGGCAGTCCGGTTTGCAGGCGCGGCCTCCCGGACTCTCTTTTCAAACATATTTCAATGAACTGTCCCCCTGTTCTCCAATGCGGCCGACCGCAGCGGCTTCCTGCCGCTTGAATATTTGTGACATGTTTCACCTATTTCCCCGACTGCGGGTTGTTTTCGCGATCACCCGGATTTATATTACCGTCACAGCGTTGGAAACAGAACGGGGGCAATCATGAAACACATCATCGGACTGATCGCGGCGGCGGCGATCATCTGGAGCGCGGAAGCGGAAGAAAAGCGGCTGCCGCCTTTGAGTGTGAAAACGGAAATAACCGCGACGGTCAGGCCGACCCATGCCTATATCCTGTTTCTGGCCGGCGGACAGGGCCTGACGGTCAGCGACGCCCTGCGCGACTGCAACCAGAAAACGGCGGCGGTTTCCGAAGCGATCCGCAGGCAGTTCCCCGATGCCGCCATTGAGACGGAAATTGTCAATACGGGGAACCGGGATTTCGGAAACAGCGATCGGGACAGTTTCGCACCTGATGTGACGCGGCTGATTCAGGTTACGATCCCGGCTGACGCCAGACGCGCCGCGCAGATTCTCGACATCGCGTTGCGCATGGGATTGACTCCGTTTCTCGCCTCGCCCCATGCTGCCGCCGCAGATCAGCCCAGCAGCGCCGGTGCAATTCTCTACGGCTCCCGAGAGCCGGAAGCGGAGCTGGACCGGTTATGCCGGACAGCTTGCCGAAAGCTGTGGAAACAGGCTGAAAGGCTGGCCCGGATGCGGAATTGCAAAGTGACGGGACTGCAGGAACTCAACCATTTTCGCGTCCATCGATTTCAGAATGCAGTCACATTCCGGTCCTTTCTGCATACCCTGCCCGTGGATTTTTACTCCAGCGATCCCGAAGAGGTCCGGATACCACTGTTGCTCGTCGGAAAATTTGAAGTGATGGAAAACCCGAAACAGCCATAGGAAAGTTCATTATGAAAAAGTGGGGCTTTTGTTTGACCTTTTGTCTTCTCCTCTGCGCGACCGCCGGAGAAGTCCCGACTCTCGGAGTGGAAACAACGGTAACGGCAACCATGAAAGCCACCACCACCTATGTGGCTTTTCTGGTCAGGGGACAGGGCTTGCTGATCAGTGATGCCCAAAAAGCATGTGACGCCAAGATCACCGAGGTCTCCGAAGAGATCAAAAAGCGGTTCAAGGATGCCCAAATCGATACGACCATAGTCAATACCGGAACGAAAGATTTCCAAGGCTGGCGGGCAGCGGGCCCCCAAATCGAACCGGACGTGACACAGCTTGTCACGGTAACCCTGCCGCCTGATGAAACACTGGCGGCGGACATCCTTGATATCGCAATCAGAAAGGGCGCCATCCCTTTCTGTTCCGACAGGACGGAATTGCGCGGTGCGGTTTACTACGGCGTCGACAATACGGAAGCAGCGGAAGAACAACTGTATCAGGAAGCCGCCGCCAAATTGCGGAAAAAGGCGGAACTGCTTGCCAACTCAATGGGGCGCAAGGTGGTTCTTCTCCGAGACGTTCGCAGCTCCACGGACCGGAGTTCCTGCAACACGGCCAAATTTCAGGGGATTCAGTGCATTCTGCCTGCTCCAGTGTGTTCCAATGATCCAAATAAGGTCAGGATATCGATGGATTTCGCCGCCATATTTGAAATTTCGGAATAATTCCATAAATTCAAGCCGGAGCAGTTTTACACAACGCCCGATTCCATATAAAATTATAAAAATGTTTTCCCTGCCTTTTCCCTCTTTTAACCTTTTCAGTGTCATGCTGTACGGTTTGAAGAGTTTTATCCGGATATTTTACCGGAAGGGGTTGCTTTTTCGCCTTTCCCCCATTAATTATATCTGGACGGCATATTGCCGTTCCCGAAGAAACATGCAAAAAAAGGAAACGGGAAATGAAAAAGCTGTGGATGATTCTGGGGATCGCGTGTCTCTGCACCGGCCTGTTCGCGGAAACTCAGGAGGAGAAACTGGCGCGGCTGGAGAAAAAGATCGACCAGTTGGAAAAAGCCGTGCAGCCGCTTCTCGCGCAGCAGAAGAAGCAGGAAATCACGCAGGAGCAGCAGAAGGAGGCCCGGAAGCGGATGGGCAAAGATTCCGGCAATTACTCCAGAGAGCAACTGCGCGAGATCGAGCAGATGTATCAGGCATGGCGGAAAGTGCCGGAAACAGAGCGGATCGCTTCACTGAAAGCACTGGCCGCCAAATATCCGAAGTCGAACCGGGCCGGTTGCGCATGGCTGTACGCCGCCCGTTGGGAAAAACCCGGCAAAACGCAAATCGAGGACCTGAAGCGGGCAATCGACGAATTCGGCGACTGCCGCTATGGCGATGGTGTTCAGGTCGGAGCCTATGCCCGTTTCGCGCTTGGCAAACTCCTGGAGAAAGACGGTAAGAAAGAGGAGGCCCAAAAATATTTCAACGAGCTGAAAACCTCGTTTCCAAATGCAATCGACCACAGCGGCAATCTGCTGATCGAGCGCCTGTGACGCAACCGTCCTGTTTTTCCGGAAACAACTTGCTTCCACAGTTGCAAGGATTTATATTACCGCATATCAATTCAACCGGAACAAGGAAAATATGAAGCGTATCATCGGACTGATCGCCGCGGCGGCAATCATGTGGAGCGTGGGGGCGGAAGAAAAGCGGCTGCCGCCTTTGAGTGTGGAAACGGAGATCGCCGCAACAGTCAGGCCGACCCATGCCTATATCCTGTTTCTGGCCGGCGGACAGGGCCTGACGGTCAGCGACGCCCTGCGCGACTGCAACCAGAAAACGGCGGCGGTTTCCGAAGCGATCCGCAGGCAGTTCCCCGATGCCGCCATTGAGACGGAAATTGTCAATACGGGGAACCGGGATTTCGGAAACAGCGATCGGGACAGTTTCGCACCTGATGTGACGCGGCTGATTCAGGTTACGATCCCGGCTGACGCCAGACGCGCCGCGCAGATTCTCGACATCGCGTTGCGCATGGGATTGACTCCGTTTCTCGCCTCTCTCAATTCATTCGCCTCAGATCAGCTCAGTTGTTCCGGAGCAATCTTTTACGGGATCAGAAATTTGGACGCAGATGTGGATCGGCTATGCGAAACAGCTTATCCCAAGCTATGGAAACGAGCGGAAAAGCTGGCGAAATTGCAGAGCTGTAAAGTTGTGAAACTACAGGAACTCGACCGCTATTTTATTCATCGATCGCGGAATCCAATCAAATTTCAGTCCATCGCACATACTTTACCGGTGGATTTCTATTCCGGCGATCCGGAAAAGATCAGGATCTCATTATCACTTGACGCAAAATTTGAAGTAATGCCGCTCCCAAAGCTGCCTTAAGGAGAAATTCATCATGAGAAAGTGGATATTTTGCCTGGTTTTCGGCTTATTATTTAATGCGTTCTCCAATGACGAGCCGGTGTTGGAAGTAAAAACGACAGTCACAACTACTGCGAAAGCTACAAATGCCTATGTGGCTTTTCTGGTCAGAGGACAAGGTTTGCTGATCAGTGATGCCCAAAAAGCGTGTGACGCCAATATCACCGCGGTTTCCGAAAAGATCAAGGAGCGGTTCAAAACTGCCCAAATCGATACGACCACAGTCAATACCGGAACGAAGGATTTTCAAGGCTGGCGGGCAGCGGGAGCCAAAATCGAACCGGACGTAACGCAGCTTGTCACGGTAACCCTGCCGCCTGATGAAACACTGGCGGCGGAAATCCTTGATATCGCAATCAGAAAGGGCGCCATTCCCTTCTGTTCCGACAGGCCGGAATTGCTCGGTGCGGTCTACTATGGCATCGACAATACGGAAGCGGCGGAGGAACAACTGTATCAGGAAGCCGCCGCCAAATTGCGAAAAGAGGCGGAACGGCTTGCCAACTTGATGAAGCGTAAGGTGATTCAGCTTAAAAACATCCGTCGTTTTCCAGAGCGAAACAATTCCAGTACAGCCGAATATCGAGAAATCCGCTGTTTTTTGCCGGCCGCCTTTTGCTCCAGCGATCCAAATAAGGTCAGGATATCGATGGATTTCGCCGCGATATTTGAAATTTCGGAATAACTCCATAAATTCAAGCCGGGCAATTTTACACAATGTCCGATCCGTATGCAATGAAACCGGTTACATGCAGTCTACCCCGTGCCGTTTCAGCGGGGATAACAGCACAACCAGTTGACCATTTCGGGCACCATTTGAAATTTCTACCAGTACACCAGCCGGAAATGGCAACGTCCGGTAGCCGGATCGTGCCATAACTGCCGCAAAATTTCACGGCGCTCGTCCTCGAACTGATAAAATTCAGCCTGTCTTCTGAACTCCGAACTCCACCACGGGAATCTTTCCGAATCGGAATCATAACCCTGATTGCTTTCCCGCTTCAACTCCTGCTGTTTCACGATGGCATCCACCACATTTGGAGGAGCTTTGAATGCCGGCAGGTATTTTGGCATCCCCGCCCCACTCATCCGCATAGAAATAGACATCAGTGATCTCCTTGGTCGGCCGGAAGCCGAGATTTGCTTCAAATCCTTTACGGTTGGCTGCCGTATCCGGTTGATCAATATCGCAGGGAGAACAGGCAAATAAAAGCAGTAGTAATAAAAGAGCAATAATCGAATATAATTTCATCACATTCTTCCCAAGTCGTTAATTGCGGTATAAACCGCCCCAAGTGAAAATACCCTGTGCACTTTCTGGTTTCATATCACTCCATACCGCCCTTATCCGTCTGCTCTTTTGAATACGTTAATGTACTTCCTCCTGCCAGTGAATCAAGTTCTTACAGAAAGCTTTTTGTCAACTTATTTCGGAATGAAGTTGACAAATTCCGCACTGTTGGAAGCTGCCGCGTCGGCAGCGTAACAAGTGAAAGGACTGTGATGATGCCGGATATTCAAGATGTATTTCTCCCTGATTCTTCCTCCAATGCCGCCGCGGAGCTGCGCCGCTCGGTCTCGGCGCGGGCGGTGCAGAATGCCGTCCGGGACTATCTCGCCGCCAACTGGTGCGGCAGCAGCCCGGTCACATGCGACGAACTGCCGGTCGACGGCGACGGGATTGCGGTAGTATTCCATTCAGAAGGACCGGTCAAGAGCGATCAGAGCGGCGACCTTCTCTCATTTGTTTTCAATGTGACCGGGCGGGGAGCGGCGCGGGTCAACTTCCGCGACTGCTTCGCCCGGCTCGCCGCCGGCTGTCCCGAATGGGGCGGCAAGGTCACCACTCAGGCTGGTTCGGAGGTGTGGCTTCACTCGCTCGCCGCCGGAAGCGTCAGTTTTGAAGGGCGCGAGCATCAGGGCGTCGTCAAGGAATTCGGCAGTTTCACCCTGACTGCCGAGGTCGCGATGAGCGGTTCGACGTTCACTCCCGGCGAATGCCCCGAGGAGGAAGGCGCCGAAAATGCCGAAAAACGGCTCGCTTACCGGGCGGTCGACTCCGGTGTGGTCGAAACCGCGCTGGCGGCATGGTTCGGCGGCTGCACGGCCGGAACGCTCCCGGAATTCGGCGAAAGCGTCGCAGTGCGGGTGGTTTCGGCCGAACCGTTTGAAACGGCGGAGCATCGCGACTACACCGCGAAGCTCGAAGGCCGTTCGATGCGGGGCGCCGCTTTCCTGCGCGAAATGGAGGAGCGTTACAACCGGCTTCCCGTCTCCGGCGTGACCGTGGCGCTGCCGGGCGGTTCGCAGGTGGTCTTTTCCGCCCTGACCGCCGACGACAATCTGGAGTTCGGGCTGGAAACGCTGCTGGGCTGCGAATTTCAGACCGCCTCTTTCCGATTCAAAGTACAGATCGATCCGGCAGAGAGCAGCTTTGTTCCCGCCGACTACCCGGCGGTGATCCCGCCGGACCGCAGCGCGGGACGGCTCAACGGCGTGCGACTGGAACGGGCGCTGGCCGGCATGATCGCGTCGCAGCTCCGGCTCAAAGTGGACCGCGAAGTGGTGCGCGGCGGCTTCGGCGCACCGCTGCCGGACGCCTCCGAACCGGCGGTAGCCGCGGAACTGACCGGTCTGGAGGCGGTGAACTGTCCCTCCGGCTGGAAGCTGACCTTCACGGCCACGCTGCGGGACTCCGACCGCACCCGGCTGCTGGACCGGCTCTTCCTGCTGGAAAGCCTGCTGCCGCGTTATGAATTCATGCTGGACGGCTTTGAAGTGGCCGCCCTCTGCAAAAAGTCCGCCGCACTGAAGTCCGTCAGCGACCGTGGACGGACGCTGCATCAGGCGCAATTCCCGATGGAGTTGACCATCGTGTAACGGAATTTCCGCCGCTTTTCCTTGAACTCCTTTTTCCGGGCATGTATTTTAATGATATTCAAAACTACCACCGGAAAAAGGAGTTTTTTTATGGATTACCGCATGCCGGAACATTTTCTGTGGGGCGCCGCCACCGCCTCGTTTCAGGTCGAAGGGCATCTTGAAGCGGACGGCGCGGGGCCGTCGAACTGGCTGGATTTCTGCCGAAAGCCCGGCACCGTCGCCAACGACGACATCCCGCTGGTCGGCGCGTCGCAGTACACGCTCTACAAAGAGGATGTTCAATTGATGAAGTCGCTCGGCATAAAGGCGTACCGCTTTTCCATCGCCTGGCCGCGCGTGTTCCCGGAAGGGACCGGCGCCCCGAATCCGAAGGGGCTGGACTACTACAACCGGCTGGTCGACGAACTGCTCGCCAACGGCATCACCCCCTATGTGACCGTCTTCCACTGGGACCTCCCGTCGGCGCTGGAACAAAGAGGCGGCTGGTGGAACAAGGAGACCAGCCGCGCACTGGCCGATTACGCCGGCTATGTCGCGTCGAAGCTGTCGGACCGGGTCAAAAACTTCTTCACCGTCAACGAGATCATCTGCTTCACCGCCTCCGGCTACGAGGCGGGACGGTTCGCCCCCGGCTTGAAGCTCGATCCGAAAACCGTGAACCAGACCATCTACAACGGCTGCCTCGGACACGGCCTCGCGCTGAATGCGATCCGGGCCAACTCCCCCGCCGACGTGCGGGTCGGACTGGTGGACAACCCGCTCAACTGCGTGCCGGTCTACGAGACGCCGGAGCATATCGAAGCCGCCCGCAAGGCGTTCCGCATCCGCAACAGCCGCATCCTGACACTGATCCGCGAGGGGCGCTTCACCGACGAATACATCGCCGAGCAGGGCGGAAACATGCCGGACTTCACCGACTCCGAACTCAAAACGGTCGCGACGCCGATGGACTGCCTCGGCCTGAACATCTACACGCCGGAGCACATCGCCGCCGATCCGGCCTCCCCCTACGGCTATCGGATCGTGCCGAAAAGCGCTTCGCATCCGGCCATGAACGTCGAATGGCTGAAGCTCGGCCCCGAAAGCATCTACTGGACGCTCCGTTTCTGCAAAGAGCTGTGGAACGAAAAGAACCTCTACATCACCGAAAACGGCTGTCCCGCCGCCGACCGGCTCACCCCGGAGGGCGAGGTTCTCGACACCGACCGGCTGATGTATCTGCGCGAACACCTGCGCGGCGTGCAGCGCGCCGCTGCCGACGGCATTCCGGTCAGGGGATATTTCGTGTGGAGCCTGCTGGACAACTTCGAGTGGGCGGACGGTTTCCAGAAACGCTTCGGCATCGTCTACGTGAACTACTCCACTCTGAAGCGCACGCCGAAGCTCAGCGCGAAGTTCTACCGCGACACCATCGCCGCCAACGCGGTGCTGTAACGGAATCATATTTCAACCGTGCCGGCAACCAGCCGGCGCATTTTTCACAAGGGGGACAGGTATGTTTCTCGGTATCGTCGCCGGGCTGGCCTGTGCGTTGTTCCAGTCGGTTTCCTATGTGTGCAGCGCCGGATTCATGCTCAGGTACAAGTCGTCGCTGCGGCTGGTGATCTTTTCCCAGCTGGTGATGGGGGCGTTCTGCCTGCCATTCGCGCCGTTCCTGTTCCCGCCTCAGCTGCTGGAGTGCCTGCCGGAATTCATCCTGTGGGTGATCGCATGGATCGGCTGTTTCACCGTGGGGCAGATCGGCTTCTTCACCACGCTGCGCTCGATCGAAGCGAGCCGGATGTCGTCGCTGCTCGGCCTCAAGATTCTGGTGCTGGCGATGATCTGCGTGCTGTTCGCCGGAACGCCACTTTCCGGACTGCAATGGTTCGCCGTGCTGCTCAGCACGGTCGCGGCGGTCGGCATGAACTGGAGCGGCGGCGCGCACTTCACCCGCAAAGGGCTTTTCTGGCTGCTGGTCACCCTGGTCGCCTACTCGCTGACCGACATGGTCGAAACCCGGCTGGTGCTGCTGCCGAAAAGCGGCAATATCATCCGGGACAGTTTCGCGATCGGCACCGTCTGCTACGCCGTGCTCGGCATCCTGACGCTGCCGCTGCTGGCCCGGTTCCGCTGGAGCACCCGGCAGTTCGTGAAAGCTGCCCCGTTCGCGGTAAGCTGGTATCTGTCGCAGGTGGCGCTTTTCGTCTGCTTCGGTTTGCTCGGCACCGTGTTCGGCAACGTGATACAGGCCAGCCGCGGGCTGATCTCGATCGCGCTCGGCATCCTGCTGCTGCACTACGGCTTCGGCAGGCTCGACGCCCGGATCAGCCGCGCGATGTGGCTCCGCCGCGCCGCCGCGGCCATCCTGATGGCTGCCGGCATCATTCTCTATTCACTTGCGAAGCCGTAGCCTTCGCCTCCGGCGAGTCCCTTTCAGGGTCATTCATACAGCGGCGGGCGGATCGCGCGGTGCATCGGTCCGAATTCTTCGGAATACTTCGGCAGGCCGTAGATCGCGATCAGCTCACGGAGCGCGGCGACGGCGGTTTCGGACTGCACGGTCCGGCCGACCAGACGCTCCACATCGAGTACGGCGCGCAGATAGATCAGCCGCCAGCGCCAGCTCCGGCGGCCGGCTTCCGGCAGGGCCGCATCCAGCTTTTCCGCCAGCGCCAGCGCCTTCTGCGCCAGTCCCGCCGGAGCCGCGTCCGGATCGTTGACATGGTCGAGTTCCAACAGGCGGCAGAGGGCGAGAAACTCCTCCGGGTCTGCGCCGTAAAGCTCGTAATCGGCGTATTCGCGCAGGGTCGCTTCCGCGGGACGGTCGTTCCAGTAGAACTGCAGTTCGATCACTTTGTTGAGGTCCTCGTAGATGCCCTCGGAGTAGAGCATGCAGCCCTGCGCCTTTCCCTTCACCTGATTCCACAAACCGGTGAAATGCCGGGGCAGGACGGTTGCGCCGAAGCCGCCCCACGGCCCCAGCCCCCACATGCTGATTTCCGGAAACGTGATCAGCGGCACGCCGCCCGGCAGCTCATGTTCCAGCGGCCAGCGGGGAAAGTCGCCGTGCCCGTCCGCGACCACGTAATCGATCCACGGATTTTCCCTCATGCGGGCGGCCAGCCCCTCCCACTCCTGCCGGTCGAAGGTCCAGGTGGAGACGATAAAGCGCGCGTCCGGCCGCACCGCGCGGATTTCACGCGCCATCTCCTCCGCCGTCCGCAGGAAACCGTTGCTGCCCCACGGCGAACACGCCTCGCAGGTGCAGCCGCCTTCGTCATAGGGCCAGAAGCGCCAGAAATGGATCGGCAGATCCCTGACCCGCTCCAGATAGTTCCGGAAATTGCGCATCACATATTCGTGTCCCTCCGGCTTGGAGATGCAGACGTTCCGGCCGTTGTTGCCCCGTCTGGGATCGGTGTTCGGCCTGGCGTACAGCTCCTTCGGCGTATTGCGGAAGGACTGGTTCACATACACGTCCGTCGAAATCTTCAGGCCGATCGCGGCGAAGGAGCGCACCAGCGCCGCCATCTTATCCATCTGCGCCTTGAGCTGCGGATTCTCCCAGTCGTCGTCGAAGTCGATCACCGGCAGGATCAGCAGATGCACGGAATTCGCGCCCCACAGTACGAGGTCCTCAAGGCAGCGCCGCTGCACCGGCTCCGGCGCGACCTGCCAGAAATTGTGGAAATGCCCGGCGCAATAGACCTGGCGCAGCTGCCTTTCGGGCTTTTCCGCGAGCTTCAGCGCGGAACAGCCGAACCCGCCCGCCCGCCACCGCTGTGAACGCAGGAACTTCCCCACGCCGTACAGAAGGCCGAGCAGATCGCCGCCGGCGACGGATGCGTGCGCCCTCTCCGGTTCACAGTGCAGCGCAAAACTTTCCGCGGCCAGTTCCGGCTTCACGGCCAGCTCGATCTTCAGGCCGGCCTGCTCCTCCGCAAGGCCGCGTTCCGTCAGCCGCTCCCGCAGGATACGCTCGGCGACGGGGTCGCTTGAGGCCGTAATGTGAAACGACTGAAATTCCCTGCTCATCTCTCCGCCCCCGTTATCGCACCGTTATCTTCGTATCCTCCGCGGGCGTCAGGAAACGGACCTGCGTGCCGCGGTATTCTTTGCCGTCGACCGAATAGACGGTTTCCGGCTTCACACTCCAGACGGCGAGCACCTGTTTGCCGTCCTCCGCCCGCTTGAACAACAACGCCCAGACGGCCGGATCGTCCGACAGATTGCGGATGAATTGCGGGGTCGAGCCGAGCGCGGCGGTCATCTCCCGGAAAGCGTGCCATGCCGGTTTCGGCGTGAAATCGCGGCGGACGATCCCGAAATTGTCTTCCCCCTCCGCCGGGTTGGTCCCCTTGTTGCGCAGGTTGTAGATGAAGATGCGCTTGACGCCATTCGCGATGTAGGAGAGGTAGACCCGCTGCAGGCGGTTGGCCTGCTGCGCCTCCGAAAGCCCGCCGGTCAGCAGCAGCGTATTGGCGATGACCGCCCCTTTCCAATCCTTGAACGTATACAGCGCGAGCGGGTGGCCGATCACCCGGCCATTGTTGTCGACGATATCCACCAGCGGAGTGAAAGCATCCCCCGGCTTCAGGTTGGCGTCGGTCATCCAGCGGGTCGAATAGACCGAACGCAGCGGCTTGATCCCTCCCGCGAGGCCCGCCTCGGTGGTTTTCACGTTGAAGGTGGAACGGGGCAGCCCTTTTTTGGTCCACCATGCCTGAAAGCCGATCCGGAACTCCGGGTGCAGCGTGCCGCAGTCGTCTTTGTCGATCCAGTTGCCGTTGGGCTGCCGGATCTTGCGGACATAGAACGGCACCTGCCCGGAGGCGATCATCACGCCGCCGCGCTCCACATAGCGGCGCAGCGGTTTCACATACGGGTCCTGCACCGTCAGACGTTCGCAGCCGATCACCACCGGAATCCGGGCCGGATCAAGTTTGTCGAGCTGCCGCGGGTCCAGCGGCACGATCTCCGCGCCGGGCAGCCATTCGCGGGCGGTCAGGAATTCGGCGCCGGGATTCACGAGGTCCTTCAGCGCGCCGACTTTCAGCTTTTCCGGGAACGACCGGCCGATCTTCTCCAGCGCGAGCCGGATCGCCTGAACCATCATATCCGGCTGCTGGTCCATCAGGCTGGAACGGTTGCTGGAGCCGCCGCATTCGGTGATCCAGAGCTCCTTGTCCGCGTCGCCGTTCGCGGCCAGCAGCGCCTTGAACCGCTCCACGCCCAATGCCATCTTGGCGCTGGCGTCCGGCCCGTCGCCATAGGGATGGACCGCGACCGCGTCGAAATGCCCCTTGCCGCCGGCGAGATAGATGTCTTTCATATAGGAGTCGTTCCAGTAGCACATTCCGCCGACGATCACGGTCGCATCGGGATCGACCGCCTTGATTTCGCGATAGGCGATCTTCAGCAGCTTCACGTACTGGGCGGCATTCGGAGCGGGGCGCCAGAAACCGCCGTCCTGCTCGTTCCAAATTTCGTATGCGTGGATTCTGCCCTTGTAATGTTCCGCGACGGCGCGCACATAGCTGCGCCACTCCTCGGGATGTTTGTAGAGCGGGCGGCACTCCGGACGGATTCCCCAGTCATATCCCTGAAGCACCGGCAAGACTTGTATTCCCTTTTCCGCCAGTTTGTCAACCAGTTCGTCAGTACGTTCAAAATTGAATTTCCCCGGAACTTTGCAGATCAGACTGAAACCGAAATCAGTACGCATCCAGCCAGCTCCCGCCCCGGAGGTCATTTTGATTTCATTTTTGAAATCTTCCGGCTTTGGGGACCAGAAGGGATGGGACATAATCCCCCACGGCGAGTCGGAACCGAATACGGCGGTACTCAGGCATGCAGCAGCAAACCAGCCAGTGACGTGACGGAAAAATTTCATGTTTCTGCCTCTTTCTGTTGTTGAAATCGCAATCAGCGGATTTCGCCGAGATTTCTGGAAACCATACGCTTCACCTTCATGGTTCCGGTGGTGAGCGCGGCGCGGCTCATTGCAGCAGTGTGCCCATCCATGAACGAGACCTGAGCCTGATCGTTATGCCCGAGCCAGATTCCCCCTGGCCCCCCCGAATCCCGCACATTATCGCTGCGCCAGTAATAGTTGCCGCGGATAGCCCGTTCCCAGTTACCGGTTCCGACCCGGGCGGTATCCGCATAAAGATGAAGTTCGGAAGGGCGCCGGGCGCGGCTGGTCGAATATCCCTGAAACGCAACCCCTCCCGCTTTCACCCAGAAATCACCGGTGACGGGTTTGATTTCCGGATACGTGGTTCCGTCCCAGGCCGGATAATAGAAGCCATTGGTATTCCACTGTTCAAAATCATCCTGCATATAGGAACCGGAGAGCGGACAGCTGAACAACTTATGACGTTCTGCCGGCAAATAGGCAACTCCTCCCGGAATCGGCGTATAGCTATGCGTCTTTTGGGAGGCATTGTAAGACCAGCGGTTTCCGGTCAGCACATGGGAAAACATGTGCGCATCGGCGATCTTCCACACCATAAAGCCGCTGAAATCGTTGGCATACAACTGCTGAGCCGACATCACCTGTTTGTGGCTGCTGGTGCAGAGCGCCATCTTGGCGCGCTCCCGCGCCTTGTTCAGCGCAGGAAGCAGCATCGACGCGAGAATGGCGATGATCGCGATCACAACCAACAGCTCAATTAAGGTAAAAGCTCTTTTCATGACGGATTCTCCTATTTTTTGGGGGATTTCAAATTTTTAACGGACTCACGTTCGATCAGGCTCGGGTTGGCGCGAATGTAAATCGTGGAACTGTCGTGAGTTTCCTCACGCCGGTCAAGCTCGGCGGCGAGCCGCCGGGCGCACTCGGTATGACAGCCGCTGACCGTGGTCAACGGCGGCATGAAGAAGTCGGCGTTGCGGTCGTTGCCGTAGCTGATGATGCTGACCTCGTCCGGCACATGCAGGCTGTATTCGGCCAGCGCGGAGATGATGCCCTGCGTGGATTCGTCGCTCATCGTGAACAGGCCGGTGAAACCGCAGCGGTGCGCGGCCAGATATTCGACCATCGCGTCGTGGGCGCACCCGGTCGAATAATCGCCGGAATGGATTTCGCACGGAATTTCGACAGCCTCCGCACCGAACAGCCGGGCGGTGTTGACGAATCCGGCGATCCGGTCGACGATGTCGTGGTTGCGCGGTTCGGAGGCGATCACCGCGAGCTTGCGGTGCCCCTTGCGGATGAACCCCGCCGCGGCCAGCATCCCGCCGTATTCGCTGTTGGCGCAGACCGAATGAACCGACACGCCGAAGAGATCGTACCACATCATCACCACCTCTCCCGGAAGCCGGGCCAGTTCACCAAGCTCCTCCCGGCTGACCAGACGCCCCGGCCAGATCAGGATGCTGACGGCGGCGGCGGTTTCCGCGACGACGCGCAGGATATCCCCCTGATGGTCGTAGGGCACGATCGAAAAATCCCACCGTTCGGACCGCTTCGCGAACTCGGCGCGCAGATCCTGTGAAAAGCGCCGGTTCCCCTCGCTCGGCCAGTCCGGCAGAAACACCGCGACCCGTTTGCGCGGCGAAGTCTGCTTCACATAGATGCCGCTGCCGGGGCGGGCTTCGACGGCCTGCTCGCGTTCCAGCTGCTCCACAGCCGCATCGATCACGCGGCGGCTGACGCCGTAGCGGAGCATCAGCTGGCGCACCGAATAGAACCGGCTGCCCGGCGTGAAGCGCAGCAGTTCCCGGCGCAGTTCGCCGTAAACGGCGTCGGTCCGTTCCTGCAGAATCATGTCTGTCCTCCTGTCTGGTTTCGTATCTGTTATTATTATGATCGATGTACACGGTTACTGCAAATAATGTACACGGTTTTAGTACCGGGTACAATTCTATTTTACCGTGTCCGGTCCGATGAAAGCGCCGATTTCGGGCCGCAACGCTTGAAAAAGCGGAATTTGCGTGTTAGATTAGGTTTCCAAACATCGTGAAAAAGGGCCAACAATCTGGAAAGGTAATGGAATGAAAGCTTTTTTTGTGTTTTCCGGACAGGGCGCGCAGACGGTCGGAATGGGAAAAGATCTGGCGGAAGCCTTCCCCGAAGCCAAGGCGCTGTTTGACGAGGCGGACGCGGTGCTCGGCTATGAGCAAAGTTCGATCATCTTCAACGGCCCCGCCGAAAAACTGACCGAAAGCCGTTACTGCCAGCCCGCCATCTACACCATGAGCTGCGCGGCGCTCGCCGCATTCAAAACCAGATATCCGGATGTGACTCCGGTCGGCTGCGCCGGCCTCAGCCTCGGCGAATACGGCGCGCTGTACGCCGGCGGCGCCTTCACTTTCGCCGAAGGGCTCAGACTGCTCGCCCAGCGCGCGGAGCTGATGGACAAAGCCTGCCGCGCCACTTCCGGCGGCATGGCCTCCGTGCTCGGCGGCGACGCCGAAATCATCAAGGAAGTCTGCGCCGCGTGCGAAATCGACGTCGCGAACTTCAACAGCCCCGGCCAGATCGTGATCTCCGGCGAAAAGGTGAAGCTCGCGAAAGCGGTCGAGGAGCTCAAGGCGCGCGGCATGCGCAAGATCATCGTGCTGAACGTCGCGGGCGCGTTCCATTCGCGGCTGATGAAGCCGGCGGGCGAGGCGCTTGAAAAGGTGCTCGAAGAATCTCCGGTCGCGATGCCGCGGATTCCCGTCTACCACAACTTCACCGCGGCTCCGGCCGCCGATGTCGCGCAGCTCCGCGCGAACCTCGCGGCTCAGGTCGCCGGTTCGGTGCGCTGGGAAGAGTGCGTGCGCAACATGGTCGCCGCCGGCGGCGACACCATGATCGAATTCGGCCCCGGCAACGTGCTGACCGGCCTGCTGCGCCGCACGCTGCCCGAAGTCCGGGGCCTCAACGTGAACAGCGCCGAAACGCTGCGGAATATCGAATTGTAAATCGGAATCAATCTCTACATTCAAGGAAAAGGGAACACAAATGAGTACTGAAAAACGTCTGGAAGGCAAAGTCGCGATCGTCACCGGCGGAGCGCGCGGCATCGGCAAGGCGATCTGCTCGCGGCTGGCGGCCGAGGGAGCCTCCCTCGCGATCGTCGACATCATGCTCGACGTGGCGCAGGCCACCGCCGACGAATTCAAGGCGGCGGGAGTCAATGCCCGCGCCTACGCGGCCAACGTGGCCAAGCCGGAAGACGCCGACAAGACCGTCGCCGACGTGATCGCCGACTTCGGCAAAGTCGACATCCTCGTGAACAACGCGGGCATCACCAAGGATACGCTGATGTTGAAGATGACCGAGGATATGTGGGACGCGGTGATCGCGGTGAACCTCAAGGGAACCTTCAACTTCACCAAGGCGGTGGTCCGCCCGATGATGAAGCAGCGCGCCGGCAAAATCGTGAACATCGCGTCGGTGGTCGGCCGCATGGGCAACGTCGGGCAGGCGAACTACTCCGCCTCCAAGGCGGGCGTGATCGCGCTGGCCAAGACGACCGCGAAAGAGTTCGCGACCCGCAACATCCAGGTGAACGCGGTCGCTCCGGGTTTCATCGAGACCGACATGACCGCCAAACTGCCGCAGGAGGCGCGCGACGCATTCCTGACCGTGATCCCGGCCAAACGCGGCGGCAAGCCGGAGGACGTGGCCAGCGTGGTCTACTTCCTCTGCTCGCCGGATTCGGACTATGTGACCGGGCAGGTCATCAACGTCGACGGCGGCATGCTGATGTAATTCAGCCGGAATGCGGCTGCTGGAAACGGGCGGTTTCCGCCCTGTTTTTCCAAAAAAAATGGATTATTTCAACAAAAAAATTTGACTTTTGGCCGTTGGCGAGGCATAGTATAGGCGCTATGCTGAAAGTATGTTAAAAGAATAAAAACGGCATTAAGAGAACTAAAGATAAACCAAGTAGAAAAGGGGATGCCAAAAATGTCTTCCGTTGCTGACAAAGTGAAAAAGATCGTCGTCGAACAGCTCGGGGTTTCTGAAGATCAGGTTACTCCGGAAGCGAAATTCATCGAAGACCTGGGCGCGGATTCGCTCGATCAGGTTGAGCTGGTGATGGCGCTGGAAGAAGAATTCGGCTCGGATATTCCGGACGAAGACGCGGAAAAGCTGACCACCGTCGGCGACGCGATCAAATACGTCGAAAGCAAGAGCCAGGAGTAAGCTCTCGTTCTTGTCTGAACTTCGCCCGATGACCACCGGTCCGGCAGCGGAGGACAAAGCGGGAAAACGCTTTGGAAACGGGCCACTCATCGTCGTTAACGCGTTGGTGTGGCCCTTTTTCATGACAAATAATTTTTCCGGGGGCGAAACGGCGACTGCCGGACCAGACCGTTTCCGGGAACGGCGGGCGGAACCGGGGCCGCAAGGGCAGTGCGGGGAACCGCCGTGACAAGGAGATAAAATAAGTTATGAACAATCGTCGGGTAGTAGTTACCGGTTGCGGCGTGATTTCGTGCGTCGGCAATAATTTGGCGGACTTCTGGGATTCTCTGGTAAACGGCCGTTGCGGTTTGGGCAAAGTCACCCGCTTCGACACTTCGGAATACCGCACCCGGATCGCCGGTGAAGTCAAGGACTTCGACGTCACCAAATACATGACCGCCAAAGAGGCGAAGCGGCTGGATCTTTTCTGCCAGTACGCAATCGCCGCCAGTGACGAAGCAATGGAAATGGCCGGTCTCCCCAAGGAGCTGCGCGGCAGCGGCATCGATGCGAACCGCGTCGGCGTGATCGTTTCCAGCGGCATCGGCGGACTGCAGACGATGAGCGATCAGGACCGCATCCTGCAGGAACGCGGCCCGGGCAAGGTTTCTCCGTTGCTGATCCCGATGATGATCGGCGACCTGGCCTCCGGTAATATTTCGATCCGTTACGGCGCCGGCGGCCCCAACCTCGGACTGGTCACCGCCTGTTCCACCGGATGCCACTCCATCGGTGAAGCGTTCTGGGACATCAAGCGCGACGACGCGGACATCATGATCTGCGGCGGCGCGGAAGCCTCGGTGGTTCCGCTCGGCATGGCGGGCTTCTGCTCGATGAAGGCGATGAGCCAGCGCAACGACGATCCGCTGCATGCGAGCCGTCCGTTCGACCTGAACCGCGACGGTTTCGTGATGAGCGAAGGCGCAGGCGTGCTGATCCTCGAAGAACTGGAACATGCGCAGAAGCGCGGCGCGACCATCCTCGCCGAAGTCGTCGGCTACGGCGCCACCGGCGACGGCTATCACATCACCAGCCCCGCCCCCGACGGCGACGGCGGCGCGCGGGCCATCCAGATGGCGCTGCGTCACGCCGGCCTGAAGCCGGAGGATATCGACTATATCAACGCCCACGGCACCAGCACCGAGCTGAACGACAAGTTTGAAACCATGGCGATCAAGAAGGCTCTCGGCGACGCGGCCTACAAAGTCGCGGTCAGCAGTACCAAGGGCACGACCGGCCATTCTCTCGGCGCGGCCGGCGGCATCGAATCCATCGCCTGCATTCAGGCGATCCGCACCGGAATCATTCCGCCGACGATCAATTACGAGACCCCCGACCCGAACTGCGACCTCGACATCGTCCCGAACACCGCACGCAAGTGCGAAGTCAAGGTGGCGCTGAACAGCAATCTCGGTTTCGGCGGTCACAACGGCGTCGTGATCTACCGCAAGTTCGAGTAGTTTCCGCCTCCGGCGGCCCGGGGGGGTGGCGCGCCGCCCCCCCGCGCGGGGGGAGGGCCCCCCCCCCCGGACCGGCAACGTGCCGGCGCGAGCGCAGACTGTTTTTCGGTATTACCGAAAAACAGTCTGCTTGACTTTGAGGAAGAAACTTAAAAGGCAAGAGAGCTGGTAAGGTCAAGAGGCGGGAAACCCGCCGGACAGCGTACGCTTTACGCATCTTCCCGCTTTTTTGCGGAAAGATGCCCGCTCCCTTGCCGTCGCAAGGCCGGAGGCTCCTCGCCCCCGCCTTGACCACCCCTCGGCAGGGGACAACCCCTGCACCCTCGCTCCTTACGTCGCTCGACAACGCAAAGCGGCAGCAAAAGGCCGCTGCCGGGTTCGCGCTCTACGAGGTCGCGCGGCGGCTGGCACTGGCAGGCATTGGTTGGTCAGCAAAGCCATTTATGCAGTATAGTAGGCCAAGTGGCCATTTACGCGGCGTGCAACAAGTGCGCACGCCAATGCCCCTCCGGGGGGCGTGCGGCGGCTGGCACTGGCAAGCCATGGTTGGTCAGCAAAGCCATTTATGCAGTGCATAAGTAAGGCTGCGTCGCCTTTTATGCGGCGCATAGATAAGGCTATGTCGCCTTTTACGCGGCGCACAATAAGCGCGGTCAGCGCCGCGAACGAATGTGAGGGAATTACTTGCGGCAGCAAGTAACGAGGAACGATAGTGACGAAGCCCCCCTGGCGTAGTGAGCGTAGCGAACGTTGAAGGGTTGGCGGGCGCAGCCCGACAAGTAAGGCCCGCTAGGGCCGCCGCGAATGGAAGTGCTTCGCAAGTCAACGTGAGTTCCGATACGAGCGGGGAGGTCCGGAGGGCGAGTGGCCCTCCGGAGCCATCCGCAAACGACCGGCACCCAATTTGTGGCTTGTGACGATGCGGAAAAGCGAATGAAACTTAAGTATCATTACATGATCGCGTGCGATTGGAAAGCGGAGCTGAAGGCGGCTTCGCCGCCCCAAGGGGCTCCGCACTCCAAGGTTGCCCGTGCGCCATTCGGTTGAAGCTTCCCGGATGCAAAGCATCTTTGGCGTGCGTCGCCTTTGGGCTTGCTCCTGTGACGCAAAGCGTCTTTGGAGTGCGGAGATTCATCTCCGCCTTCAAGTCGCACACTATACTTATATGGCAAGGTGCGTAAACGAGGATGTTACCGGCGGATCTCAAGCCGCCAACTCCATTCGCGGCATTCTCCGGGAGCAAGGTTCAACGGCAGGTACGGCTCCACTGCGAAACAGTCGGTTTCACTGCGCCAGAGGTCAATCCGGTTGAACGGCCGGTCGGCGGAAATCACGGCGACATATCCACCGGAAGTCAGGCCCCCGGCGGCGATTGCCCGGCAATCCTGCGGAATCTCCGTGGCTTCAAGCGTCTTTTCGGGAGGGAGCGCGGCAACCGACTGACGTTTTCCGCCCGGCAACGCATACCAGCCGCCGGGAAAGCCGGGACGGGCCTTGAAAAACGGATGCGCGTAGGTACTCACCGCAAACGGACGTGAACCGATATTGGCGAGGGAATACTTCCAGAGGATCACCGGCAAATTTGCCGGGATCACGATTTCCACCGTCAGTTCATAGGCGTAGCCGGAATGATCGCCGGAGTACTGCCGCGCCGTCATAACCGTTTCTCTTTCCCGCATTTCCCGGCTGATTTGCCACGGGAACAACTCAACCGGGCGGGAATGGTAGCGGGACTGCGGATGCCGTTCGATGACACCGACGCCGATCTGCAACGCCTGCAAACCCTTCAGGTCCAGCGCCGGATAGATTTCACAGGCATAGCCGAAAGCAGGATGAAAACCGAACAGGCTCTCCGTCACGAAGATACTTTCGCGGCTTCCGGCCGGATGCAGACTCCTGATCCAGCCCGCCCGCAGAAAGCGGCAGCCGAGTTGCGGATCATTCGGATCGACGAATTCAACCCGGAAACTGCCGTTGTCGACCACAAACTCACCGGCAGCGGCACAGCCGGCTAAAAGTACAGCAGCCAACACCGCCCCGGCACCGAACCGCTTTCTGCTCATTTCTTCTGCATGGTGACCAGATAGACTCCGAGCATTCCGGCCGGAATCTCCGCCTCGATCGCTTCGGGACGGCCGGAATCGAGCTGTTTTTCGTTGAGCAGATCAGTCACGGTAACATCGGTGTCGCCGATTCCGGTCTCCCTGTACGGAATCGTGATCCGGAACTTTGCGGTTTCGGTTCCATTGTTCGGCACGACGAAGATCGCCGACCGGTTCCGATAGCGGGCGTAGGCCTGCAGCAGTTCGGGATGATTGGTCTGCACCTTTAAGATATTGGCATTGCGGTGCGAAGCGGGAAACTCCTCGAAGATTTCCGGATACTGGCGGCGGATGCGGATCATCCGCTTGACCAGCTCATAAAAATCGCGGTTTTCCTCCCGCTTCCTCCAGTCGATCCGGTTCGCCCAGAGCCAGTAGGAGGGGATTTGGCGCGAATACGGGTTGTTCCACTCCTCGCCGATGTACCAGATCGGAATGAACGGCGCGAAAATCATCCCGTAACCGAACGTGATCGGATTTCCCGCGGCGGTGTAACCGCGCTTGTCGCTGTGTGCGCTGTCATGGCTGGAAAGCGTCAGCGCGTAGAACCGCTCGTTTCCGCCGTTCTCGCTGAACGCCCCCCGGCCGTCAAACCAGCCGAGTTCCTCGCCGTTTTTGATCATGTCGACGATGTTTTTCTCCATGAATACGTCGCCGCGCATCCTGGGCTTCTTGTGCGGCAGCATGAAAGCGTTCTGGTCGAAATCGAAGGTCTTTTCACGGGTGCTGCCGTTTTCGCCGAACAGGATGATCTTGCGGCCGAAGCTCAACAGCCGTTCCCGGGCAGTGCGGTATGGGCCGTACCCGGCGCTGAACGGCGCGCAGTCGGCCCGGAATCCGTCCGCGCCGGTCAGCAGGATGAAGTCGACCAGCCGCGAGGCGAACCACTCGTTCAATTCCGGGTTCTTCCAGTTCCAGTCCCACCCCTGCCACGCCGGGTGCGCCGGACCGGAAAACCACTCCGGCTTCTCCTTGTAAAGCGGAGCCGTTTTGGTCACTCCCCAGCTGACCACATCGACGAACACCCGGATATTCCGCCGGTGCGCCGCATCCACGAACTGTTTCACGACCGCCCAGCGTTCCTCGGCTTTGTCGCGGTTGGTCAAGGCGCGGTTCAGGGTGTGGACGCCATTGTTGCCGTATTGCACGCCCTCGTTGATCGGCGTCAGCCAGATGCCGTTCACGCCGGTTTCCGCGAGATGATCGAGCACCTTTTCCATCCCGCTGAAGTTTCCGGTGGGGGAAGCGGTTTCCACGTTGACTTCCACGATGATCAGGCTCTTGACCCAGTCCGGGCTGGCGGGCGATCTGCCGGGCACGGCTTCAAGCCTGACTTCGGAATCGGGCAGGATCGCCGGAATCAGGTCTGAATTATCGATCCCCGCTCCGGGGACGGCAGTTCCCGCCAGCAGCAGGGCCAGCGGCAGAAGCATTTTGTGCAGCATGTTGTTTCCTTTCTTCGTTTCTCATTCGATGATGGCGACGCCGTTCCGGTCAAGCGTTCTCCAATGGTAATAGTTCTGCTGGGAAATATAGCGCGCCTGCACCTCGTTCATCGGCGCGACATGTCCGTCGAGGAACGCGGCGTTGAACCTGTTGCCGTGCCGGTACGCCACGGAATCCGCCTGGTACACCTCCCCGTGCAAACGGTAGTTCGCGGGATCTCCGGGGCTGTAGACCAGATAGTCGAGGCTGTCGGTCCACTGAATCAGGATGCTCGGCTTCCGGATGCTTGAGAGCTTGTAGGCATTGAACGCATTTCTTTTGAAGCTGGCCGCCCCGAAATCGCTGTGGTTCATTCCATAACTGACGCTCATCGCAAATCCATCCGCCGACCCGTTGATCCGGGAAGCTCCCGGACACAGAAACTTCGCAGGCCAGTTGGAGGTCAGTGTACCGCCCGTCCCGGACGCATAAGCAGGAACTCCCAGCAGCGACCGGAATTCCGGATTGACTGTCCACTCACTGTTATGCGAGACAACGGGAACCGTGTAGCCGCCGTTGTCGGCATACATCTGATTCGCGGTGCCGAACTGTTTCAGCACGTTCACGCACTGGGCGTTCTTCGCCATCTCCCGCGCCTTGTTCAGTGCGGGCAGAAGCATCGAAGCGAGAATCGCGATGATTGCTATTACTACCAGCAATTCAATCAGAGTAAAACAGGATGCAGAACGCCGCCGTAGAGTTACCGATGCATTGATTTGGTTCATATTCCCTCCTTTGTTATGGTATTTAAATTATACCATAAAAGTCATACAATGTCAAGACCCGACCGAAAAAAAATGGAAAAATAGTTGAAAAAGGAATGTTTATTCTACAATAGGAAGAATCCGGACGCTTTTGCGCTCAACCAGAAACGGCGTGAGAGCCTCGCGCAGCACGATCCGGCTGCCGGAGCCGCCGTCCAGGATCATCTGGGCGAATGCCGCCAGACGCTCGCCGATCTCCTCCGCTGAACAACGGATCGTGGTCAGGGGAGGACGGATCGACTCCACGAAGCACTGGTCGTCACAGCCGATCACGCTGATGTCACCCGGCACTGCCAGATGGCGGCGGCGGCAGCAGTCCATCACGGAAATCGCATGCCGGTCGCTCAGCGCCAGAATCATGCTCAACTCCGGATCGCCGCGCAGGAAATTATCCAGCGCCAGAAAGGTGCTGGCGGTCAGGTTCAAAGATTCCTCCAGCGACATGCGGTGGCTTTGAAGCCGAACGCCGTTCTCTTTGCAGACATCGGCAACCCCGGCCGCCCGCAGCGCGAATTCACAGTCGGGGCCGGTGCCGCGCGGCCCGAGCAGCGCCAAGTGGCGATGCCCCGCCCGCAGCGCCGCTTCGGCCATCAGCCGCCCGCCGACATAGTCGTCACAGGTCACGAAATTCAAATTCCGATGCCGTCGTCCCAACAGCATCAGGTGAGGCACTTCCCGTGCCGCTTCCTCCAGCTCCTCATCAGGGTAATTGCCGAACAGATAGACCAATTCCGGCTTTTCCTCCTCAAAGATGCCGCAACAGCTGTCGCTCAGCCGGACCGTCAGCTCCACGCCCTCCGGCATGCGGTTCTTCAGCGCCAGAAACAGCCGCTGCAGAAAAGGATTGTCGATCTGGCCGGTCGTCATCACAAAGAGGGCGCGCAGCCGCGGGGGCTGCGCAGTGAGTTGTTCGATGCGCTTCAGGGCTTCGCCGGTCACGAAAGTGCCCACCGGCGGGCGGCGCTCGACGATCCCCAGCTCTTCCAGCTCGTTCAGCGCGTTCCGCACGGTGCTGCGGCTCACCTGATAGGCTTCGCCCAGCTCGCGTTCGGCGGGCAGCCGCTCGCCCGGACGGTAAATGCCGACCGCGATCTCCGACAGGAGATGTTCCCGGCATACGTCGTTTTTTCCGGCAATCCTTTTCATTCCAAACCCTGTTGATTTATCTTGGTATTGATATCATACCATAAAAATCCGGTTTGTCAAGAACGTCAGGCGGTTTTCCGTCCGAAATCTCCGATTTTCAGGGAGGCGAGCAGCTCGGATATCCGCAACTCCGCGCCGCAGACCACCGAATCGGACGCGCCATAATAAAGCAGGACCCGGTCGCCGTCGACGATCTGGCCGTTGGTGAAAATGCAGTTGCCATAGAAGCCGTTCAGTTCGTAATCCGCCTCCGGCTCCATGAACGGCGCTTCGGAACGGGCGAGCACTCTGGCGGGATCGTCGCGGTCGAGCAGCAGACAGCCGAGTGCGTAGCGTCCGGCCCGGTCGGCGCCGTGGTAGAGTTCCAGCCAGCCGGCGGTGGTTTCGACCGGGGCGGCTCCGGCGCCGATCCGCTCCTCATCCCAGCAGCCGGGGCGGGTCATCGCGATGCAGCGGTGGTTCCCCCAACAGCGCAAATCGGGCGATTCGGCCAGATAGATATGGTTGCCGCAAGCGGGATCGCTCGGCCGGTGCAGCAGGCGGTACCGGCCGCCGATCCGGCGCGGAAACAGTGCCGCATCCTTGTTGCTCGGCGGCAGGATCAGTTCGGTGGAGCTGAAGCTGCGCCAGTCGCGGGTGCGGCGGCAGCCGACCGCGATTCCGGCCGGTCCGACCGCCGTGAAGGTGATCAGGTATTCGCCGCCGACCTGCTCGACGCGGGCGTCCTCGATGCCGTAGGCTTCGCAGGACTGTTCCGGCAACAGGCGGCGGCTGTAGTCCGGAGTGAAGGTGCGGCCGCCGTCGTCGCTCCACGCGATCAGGAAATGGGACATCGTGGTCAGCAGGAAACGGCCGTTCCACACCAAACTGCGCGAGCTGGAGCTGCTGATGCCGGGATCGTCCTCGCGCACCCGGATCACGGAGACCGCCCCGTTTTCCGTCAGGATCGGCGTGGCCAGAAAGCCCGGTTCCGGGACGGGACGCTCGGCGACGCGCAGCAGCAGCCCGATTCTTCCTCCGAACCGGAACGCGCCGGGATTGAGAACGCAGGTGACTTCAAAATCCGGCCGCGACGGCGCAAGATCGCCGGGCGTCAGCAACGGATTATTCGCAAAACGGGAAACGGAAACTTTCATCATTCAACACTCTTTCCAAATAATTTCATCAGTTGTTTTTCGTTGTATCCAGCACCGATACCGAAGCGGGGCCGTCAAGATAGAGCACGCCGGAGGAGACCGCCAGCTCCGCCGTGCCGTCCTCCGCGACGGCCACCGGCACGGCCTGCCCGAGATAGCCGCAGGCGGATTTCACCGCGCCCTGCAGTTTCACTTTCGCTTTGAGAGCGGCTCCGGTCACCCACAGCGCACAGCCGGTCCCGCCGTCCGGTTTGACCCACTCCGCAATGCGGACTCCTCCCTTTTCCGTGCGGAAAACCGGCACGGTCGAACCGGCGGGGCGCATCCGCACCAGCGTCTTATATGCCTCCCACGCCGGTTTCGGCGCAAGATCGGCATGAAGGATGCCGAAGAAGTGTTCCGGGTCGGAGTTGTTGTTCTCCATCGCCTGCAGCTCATACCAGAACACTTTCTTCACGCCGTGCTTGAAAGCGGCAAGGATGGTGCGCGGCAGCAGCCGGGCCTGCAGGTCTTCGCTGCTCGGCCCCATGCCCACATAGTTGAAAGTATTCGCGATCACCCCGCCTTTCAGGTCGCTGTCGAAACGGTAATACGCGGCCAGCGGGAGGCGGTACTCCCTGCCGTCGGCATCCTTGCCGATCCCTTCGATCAGCGGAATCATTTTATCGTTGCCCTTGAGGTTCCGGCCGCTGAGCACGCAGTTGGAACCGGCTTTCTCGCGATAGCGCGGGAAAGCCTGCTCCTGCCCCGCCGCGACCACGCCCGAAAAGCCGCGCGGAAACGGACGGCTGCGATCCAGCCACCAGCCGTCGAAGTCGAGGTGAAGCCGTTCCCGCCACGACTTGTCAGCCCAGCTGCGCTTCCAGGTGCCGTCCGGCTCCTGCCGCCATGCGGTGTAGAACGGAATGCCGCGCGGAAAGACCGCGATGCCGCCGTTTTTCACATAGTTCCGCAGCGCCTCGAAGTCGGCCGGCCTGGCGGAAAAGGTGTTGTCCGGCCCGGCGATCAGCACCGGATACTCGGCGGGGTCCAGCGAAGCGAGTTCCGCGCAGGTCACGGATCGGATTCCCTTGAGGTTCGGGAAGAACGCCCGGAAGTCAAGGCCGGGAGAGGAGGAAACCAGCGGCATTTCATTGTCGTCCAGCACCGCCAGCGTCAGCCCCGCCGTCCGGATGCCCGCCGCCTTGAACGCGCCGGTCAGGAAGGTCTTCATAAAGCCGCGGCCGATGGTAGGCCAGCCGATTTCGGTGATCCAGACCTCCTTGTCCACGTTGTATTTCTTCATCAGCGCGTTCAGCTCCGCGAGCTGGCGCTCCAGCGCCGCTTCCGGGATGTCGTACCAGTTGTACGGGTGGACATTCATCACGTCGAAGTATGCCGCGCCGCCTGCCTTGAAGAAAGTTTCGAGGTACGGAATCGGAATCTCCGAGGTGCCGCCGAGCACCACCTTCGCATCCGGGGCTTTCCGCCGGATCAGGTCGAAAGTCGGCTTCAGCAGTTTCAGGTAGTGGTCGGGATTCGGATTCTTCCAGAACATCGCCAGATTGTGTTCGTTCCACACCTCCCAGAATTTCATCTCCTTGCCGTAACGGTCGAGATTCTTTTCACAGGAGGCCAGCCATGCGTCGAGCTTTTCGTGCGCCGGTTCCTGCCACTTCGGAGCGTAGCCGAGGATCGGCAGCAGCGTCAGGCCGTTCTTTTTCGCCTGCTCCAGCCCGGCGTCGTGCCGTCCCCAGTTCCACTGCCCCGGCTGCCGTTCCTGATGGGACCAGCTGTAATCGGCCCGCACCATCGGAATACCGGCCTCCTTCAGCATCCTGAACTCGTCGGGAACCTCCTGATATTCCCACATCACATGCACATTGACGCCGTATTCTTTGTCGAGCTTTTCCGCTCCGGCCGCAGCGACGGCGGCCAGCATGGCGGTCCCCAGCATCCAATGATCGATTCTCATGATATTCCATATTCCTTTCCGTTGAAAATCAGTCTTTCCAGAGCGGGCGGTACTCGCTGCTTCCGCCCCACGGCATGTCGGCCAGCCGCCGCGTGGCGCTATGTCCGTCGAGAAACGCGATATTCGCCCGTCCCTGATGGCGGTCCGGATCGAACTTGTTCAGGATCGCCGCGTAATCCACCGCCGCATCCCACGGGTTGCCGCTGTCGGCCGCCAGCAGCCGCTGCGAAAAATTTCCCGGCTTGATCCGGGTCACCTTGAGCGGTTTGGTCGTCGCCCCGGATGTGTCGCGCAGGTTGTTGTTCATCCCGTAGTGCTTGAACCGGTCGTCCACGCTGGCTGACGCCTGCGCCGGGCACCGGAAAGAGCCGACCGGCACCCCGTTGTCGATATACAGATCGGATTTCGTCGGATAAAATCCGAGATAATCGCCGCTGCGTTTCCCGCCGTTCCCGGTCAGATACGGCAGAATGAAATCCTGCCACTTCTGGTAAGCCTTTTCCGGGTTCTGCGGCTGCGGTATATAATCGTTGTTCCCGTCATAATAAGCGACGAACCCCATGCCGATCTGTTTGAGGTTGTTCAGGCAAGTCACATCGCGCGCCTTGGCGCGGGCCATGTTCAGCGCCGGAAGCAGCAGCGCCGCCAGTATCGCGATGATCGCTATCACCACGAGCAGCTCGATCAGCGTGAAATTCCGGTGAAGTTCTCCATACCATACGTCCTTTCCGCACTGCATTTGCCCATCCTTTCCTGAATTGTACATATTCCCTCCGTCGTAAATCGATTGTGTTTTGTTATCCGATCCGATGTCAACTTCGCACTTCAAAGAAACCGCCCCTGATCATCGCAGGACGACCTTGGAGTGCGGAGATTTATCTCCGCTTTCAAGTCGCATGTGATCATGTAATCATACTCAAGTTTAGTTACCTTTCCATGCTATTACAGGCAACAAACTGATTGCGCTTTGAACTGCGGATGGCTCCGGAGGGCCAATCGCCCTCCGGACCTCCCCGCTCGCCTCGGAACTACCGTTGACTTGCCAAGCACTTCCATT
>ENA-UOJS01000189-UOJS01000189.1-human-gut-metagenome-genome-assembly--contig:-C74-NODE-189-length-69314-cov-9.191152_pt1 | contig 69314 bp, 53 predicted proteins | sample MGYA00242355_ERZ723902 | MGnify/ENA metagenome assembly ERZ723902
TCCGTCGCGCTTCGCGCGACGGATGAGGAGGGCAATTAGTAGATTTCCGCTTGCGGAAATCTTCCTCAATCCCGCGAAGCGGATATCATACGCCGTAGGCGTATATATCATATTCTGCGAAGCAGAATATATAATATCGCGCAGCGATATATCACTTATAATTATACGGGATGTTAAAAGCTCGTTCCGAGCTTTTAACACCCCGTTTTTATCCGGCGGTTTAGTTGCCGAAATATTTAAGAACGAATCTGCGCCATGTACCTATGCGGTCATGTGCGGCATTGCCCTCAAGTCTGCGCCACAGCTTTTCAAGCTCATGCAGTGCGGCATCGTCCACCGTGACGTTTTCCCCGCCGAACTCGACAGCCGCTATCGTATCAAGGCACTTACCGAATCCGCGGCGTGTCATCGGTCCCTGCTGCTGCTCGGACCGTGTGCGTTCCGCCTCCGACGGCATACGCAGATATTCGCCCAGCTCGCCGAACACGCGCTCGGCGTAGTCCTCGCGGAACTCACCGTCATTCGGCGCGCATCCGCACTCGGCAAGCAGTGCCGCGAGCATATCCGAATACCTCAGCACCAACGCCCTGCGTTCGGGTTGCTCAAGCTGCGCCCCGCCGCGCCCCGCATCCGCGAGCTTTCTCAACAGCTCCTCGCGCTCGGCTGTCCGCCGTGCGGCGCGTCGCTTTATGATCACCGCGGCGACCGTAAGTATGCACACCACTGCTACTGTGACCGATACGATAACTACGATCTTAACGATGCGTTTGCGCCTTTCCGCCTCTTCCTGACGGCGCAGAAGCTCCGCCAGCTCCTCATCGGTCATTCCCGGATCGTCGTCCGGCTCCTCATCATCTCCGTCCGTCCGACCGGGACCGACCGGCGTTACGGGTGTAGTATCGGATGAACCGTACTCGTACATACCCGTATAATACTCCGGCGTTGCCTCGTACTGCATCCAGCCTATGCCGTCATACCAGACCTCGACCCATGCGTGCGCATTTTTGTCGCGCACGGTCGCGGTATATCCCATGCCCTCTCCGGTACGTCGGAAATCGGATGCGATATATCCCTCGACATATCTTGCGGGTATGCCCGCCTCGCGGAGCATGAGCACAAGGGACGATGCGAACTGCACGCAGTAGCCCTCATGCGTCACCGTAAGGAATTTCTCTACGCCGTCCAGTCCCTCGGCATCCGAGAGCGTCGGAGTCAGCGTGTAGCTGCAATTTTCCTTCAGCCACTTGATGAATTCCATAACGAGCTTGTGCCTCTGCTCGTACACCTCGACGTCCTCCACCGCGGATGCAAGCGTGAATTGCGACCATTCTGTTGCGGCATAGCTGCAGCTTTCGGCAGCACGCGAAAAATCTGTCGGGGTTATGACCTTGACCCCCTCCACATACTCGCCGTCCTCGATAAAATCCCACGACTCGGTGTATGCCTCGGAAATTATCTTTTCAACAAGATCGCGTATCATTGTGCTTTCCGGCTTGGTCACGTATGTGTCGTAAACATATCTCGTATAATAATCGCTTACGCGCCAGTACTGGATGAACTCGTCTCTCTCAGCCTCGGTGAAAAGCTCCAGATAGCGTATCAGCGGCGACAGATCGGGAGTTGAAACGTAGTGTGGATAGTCTGCCAGCTTGCGCTCGGCCTTTTTGGACAAAAACTTGTTGTCATTGATGCTGTAATAATAAATGTAATCGCAGACATCGCCCGGAACGGTTATCTCTATGCGTTCATTCACCGTGTTGTAATACACGCTGTAAAACGGCTCGCCGTTCATGGTGACGTTGTACCGACCGTCCCCGACGCTCTCGGTCTTGAAGACACCCGCAAACGACTGCTCCGTCCCGTAGCGCTTCAGCGAATCCGCCTTTTCGGCGCGGTCGCGCTCTATAAGCATACGGTCGTGGTTCACCGTTACTATCGCCTCGGCTACGTTCCGGTAAAAGTAGGTATTCTTCATCGATGTGATATAAGCCACCGATGCGTAACCGTCCTTATCCTTTGCAAAGCGGTAACCGGTGTAGATACCGTCAAAAAAGTTGATATAGGAAAGCTTTGTGGCATCCGAACCGCCCCATGAACGCATGACGTTCACGTCACGTCCGGTGGATATCGTAACGGTCGGACTGTACCTGCGGTTAGTGTAGGAGGGCATATAAACAAGATAGCCGCCGAGATCGAGCCTTTTCATATTGACCTGCATGGAGACAAAGCCGTAACTTGAGTTGCTGTTGTATCTGCCCTTGGCAAAGTCGATATCCGCCACGCTTTCCGGATCGTAATAGCGGTATGCGCCGTAGAACATCGACTCCGAAGGATCCATCGACGTTCCGAAGGTCGCGCGGTAATTTTTGAAGGTCTCGCTGTTGGTCCGTGCGGTGAGCCATGAGCTTGACGCGCGGTCATAGTCTGTTGCGATCCACCCGCGCAGGTAAATGGGAAAGCTTCCGCTCGGAGTATTCACCTGCATAACGCTCGCGCCGGTATAGGAAAGATGCTTCGCCTCGGTCGAGCGCGGCTCAAAGCTCTGCCGGCTGGCGGAATACGCCAGCTCGTCAAGAATGGGATCGTCGCCCATCAGGAACGCGGTCACATACTCGCGGTAATAATCGATCTTTGAATCTATCGCGTCGATAAGACGGAAGCTATCGTTCGTCGTTACGGTGGGAATGAAAAGTATCAGCATAGCTGCGGCAAAAGCCACGGCGCCGGCATATCCGCCCGCCGATGCACGCGTGAGCGACCGGCTAAGCCTGCCCTCGCGGGCAAGGCGGCGTGCCGCGATTATCTCACGGTCACGGCGGCGCTCCTCGGCGCGCGCGGCACGGTCCGCCTTCTTTTTGGCGGCGCGCTCGGCTTTTGTGAGCCTTGTTTTTTTGACCTTTTTCGGCTTTTCCGCCTTTGCGGACCGCTTTTTCGGAGCGGCAAAATAGTCCGATATATCCTCGTCGGCGCTTACGGGAACCTTACCGCTGCGCAGACGTTCGCGCGCGGCGCGCTCCGCCTTTTTTGCGGCACGGCGCGCATCGCGGCGCGCCTTTGCCTCGGCGCGGCGGCGTTCGCGTGAGGTCGCCTCCTCCGGCTCGCCCACCGGAGCCTCCGCCTCAAACACGCAGGTCTCGGTATCGTACTCATCCGGCGACGGCTCGCGCTGATAAACAGCGTCGAACGCGCACATAACAATAGCACCCGAAAACGCCGCTATTATCATTGCGACGCCCCAGTTTGAGCGCGTAAGGTTATAAACGAACACGGGCACGAGCGTGGCGACCGTCACGATGACCGGAACCACCGGACGTGTACGGCGCACAAGAAACGGCACATACGCAAATGCGTATACCGCAACGAGCACTCCGGCGGCAAGCGTTACCGCGCCGTGAAGTCCCATGTCACCGTACTCGCTCGGCTGTTTATACTTGATTATCGAAAGATAGCCGTAGGAGTACATCCTTGTGACTATCCCGTTGACGGTGCCGCGGAACACCGCCGTCCAATTGACAGCAACCGCGGCTGCTCCGCCGAGCGCCGCCACGACCGTGAGCGGAATTGCGACACGGCGCGTTTTTACGGTTGCGGAGAGTGTGAGCAATGCCACCCACACAAGCGATGCAAGCGCCAGAAAGCCGCTTCGGACCGCGCCCTCATCTTCCTTAAAAAATCCAAGCGCGTCGGTAACGAGAAAGCTCATGCCGAACACGGCAAAAAATATCACCACAGCGCGCAGTATCATTCCGACAGCGCCCGACTTTGCGGAGCTATCCGAAGCCTCGGGCGGACAGATGAGCAGGCGACTGCCTATGGGCAGTATCGGCTTTTTCTTTTTCGCCTTCTTTTTAGCCTTCTTTTTTGCCTTGATGCGGGCGCGTTCCGCCTTTTTTGCCGCTTTTGCGGCTTTACGCGCCGCTTTCAGATCCTCGCGGGACGGCTCCTGCGGCTCTGCCGCCAGGGAGCCGGTATCCGCGGACACTTCGTTTTCAATGCGTTCTTCGTCAGACATGCTCCCCACCGTACCTTTCTTCTGATTTTGTTCCGTGTGTCGTGAGCGCCGCGCCGTTTTCGGCGAGCTGCACACGACAGCCGTCGATATAGTGCAGGTGCTCAAGTGCGTCATAATAGCGCTCTGCGGGATCGTAAAGCATTACCTCGGCAGACCTGTCGGCGCTTGAGACGCCGTGATCCCCGCAAAGTGCGGCAAGCGTTGCGCCGTCAAGCGCGGGAACGACATATATACTGCGCAGTCCGTCTGTATCGCGCTGCATTGCGGCAAGCTCGGTAACGGGACGGCGCTCATTACCGCGCACGAGCGGCGCGGTAGCAAAAAGATCGAATACCAGCTCAAAATCCTCCGGCTCGGTAAACTCGTACGCAAACGCCCCAAGCACGGCGCGTTCGTCGAACCACATAAGCCTTACCACACTGCCGGAGCGCAGCTCGCGCAATACCGCCGCTATGGTAAGCTCCACAACGCCGTCGGCGCAGAACTCGTTCATATCGGCATAGTATTCGTCATCGGCAAGCAGCATGGCGGCGTTCTCGGCGCTGTTTTCGGCAGGAGCGTCGGACTCCTCGGCGTGCTTTTTGCTTTTATCGGTCTTTTTCTTCTTTTTATTTTTGCTTTCCTTTTTCGGCGTGACAGGCTCGTCATCGTCATCATCCGCGTTGCGCCGCGGCGGTTCATCGGGAAAATGCGCGGTCATATCGCAGTAAATACAACTGATGTCGGTAGTGCCGGTGTTGTAGTCGCGCACCACAAGATCCTCGCTTTTTGAGGAAAGGTTCCAGTGTATGCTTTTGAGCGTATCACCCAGCCGGTACTCGCGCACATCGCTGACCTCCAGCTTGTCATAGCTGTGCGACAGCTTTACCGTGCGCTTGGCGGAATCCGATGCCGTGCGGCTGTCATCGTTGGCTATTCCCAGTCGGCGCGGCAGCACCTCTACCGTTTCAAAATTGTTTACGTCTATGCGCAGACAGAGTATACGGAAAAGATCGTACACGTAAAAACAGCGCACGCCTATCTCGTATGTGCCGCGAAAACGGAAGCGCACCGTATTTTTCACATTGTACGACTCGCGCGGCGACATTGATATTTTAGCCGTCCGTTCACTGCACCGCACCGCGTTGCTTTGCGGAAGCACGAGCACTGCCTCGGTGAACGGAAATGCGATGACAGATTCGTTTATAACGCGGAAATCATAGCTGTACGGTGCGTGTTTTTCGACTTTGCCATGCTCGGAGAGCATGCTCACCTTGAGCGCGGAGCGCGCTATCAAAAGATAGACGAGCGCCACCGGCGGCAGCATGACCACAAAGGTAAAAAATATGTTTGACGCGGTTGAGCGCAATGCCTGCGTAAATATCAGCGCCCCGACCCACAGCACCGCATAGATCGGCGCACGCCGGGTGAGCGTAAGCGTCCTGCGCGGACGCGCGGCGGCTTCCCCGCCCTTCTTTGCTTTTTCTGCCGACATCTTTATCAGCGTTTTCCCTTATAGGGGACCGTTACCGTGCGAAGTATCTCGCCCAGAACATCATCGGCACGCACGCCGCGCAGCTTTGCTTCCTGACGGAGCATGAGCCTGTGCGCGATAGCGGAACGGAAGATCGCTCCTATATCCTCGGGCAGTACGTACGCGCGTCCGCGTATCAGCGCATATGCCTGCGAGAGGCGCATGAGCGCGACCGAGGCACGCGGGCTGGCGCCGAGCGCGAGAGAGGGATGCTTGCGCGTTGCCGCGATAAGCTGAACGATGTAGCGGTAAAGCTCCTCGTCCACCTCCACCGATGCCGCCTCGCGCCTCAGCTCGCGCACATCGTCCGCGCTTATCACTGCCGCAACGCGGTCAAGCGGATTCTCTCCGCGGCGGGCGCGAAGTATGTTCAGCTCGTCCTCCTGAGACGGATATCCCATGTTTATCTTGAGCGCAAAGCGGTCGAGCTGCGCCTCGGGCAGCGGGTATGTTCCGACATATCCCGTAGGGTTCTGCGTTGCTATTACCATAAAGGGATCGGGAATATCGTATGTCACGCCGTCAACGGTAACGCGCGCCTCCTCCATCGCCTCAAGCAACGCCGATTGCGTTTTGGGCGACGCACGGTTTATTTCATCGGCAAGCAGAAGATTGCACATTACAAGTCCGCGGCGGAATTCAAATTCCTCGCGCTGACGGTTGTAAACGTTGAAGCCGGTGATATCCGACGCCATAACGTCGGGCGTGAACTGCGCGCGGCGGAATTCAAGTCCCGTAGCCTTAGCCATTGCCGCGGCAAGCGTGGTTTTACCGGTGCCGGGAACATCCTCGATAAGGACGTGCGAGCCGGAAAGCAACGCAGTCATAAGCATGACTATCTCGGTGCGCTTACCTACTATAACATTTTCGATCTCGGCGATAACCGTGCCGATCCTGTCGTGACAGGCAGCGGCATCCGGCGTGCCCGCGGTGTTTTTTTGAATTTCTGTGTTCATGCTCATGTCTCCTGTTCTGTGAAGCGATCATCGTAATATTCCGACACGCCGCGGCACCCATATCTGTAGTTTATCGACAAATACCCAAGGCGTCGCGGCGGAACCGACATATTATTGTAGTAATAAATATTATAGCATAATATATAGATATCCGCAAGGTGCAATATGTCTTTTTCGGCATTATTGTACCTTGCGGAGCTTATTTTTTGTTAAACTGTTTGTAAATTATAATTTTAAGACTTTCCCCGGCGGGTTTTATCCCCCTCGCCGGCTGTGTCGCGCCATGTGCAAAGTCCCGCGGCGGCAAGCGGACATTCCCCGCATGCAGGATCTCGTGCGCGGCATACGTCGCGCCCGAACAGCACCAGCCGGTGGCAGAAGTCGCTCTGCTCGCCCGGCTCGATAAGACCGGACATTATGCGCTCGGTCTTTACCGGGTCGCGCATATCGGCGGGATAGAAGCCCAGTCTGCCGCATATGCGGATGCAGTGCGTATCCGCTACGATGCCGGGAAGACCGTAGATATCGCCGAGAAGCAGATTTGCCACCTTGCGTCCGACACCGGGAAGGCGCAGAAGCTCCTCCATTTTATCCGGCAGAACGCCGCCGTACTCATCGCAGAGCATGCGGCACGCCTCCTTGATATCCGCCGCCTTGGTGCGGAAAAGCCCGCACGGGCGGACGATCGCCTCAAGCTCCTCAAGTGGTGCATCGGCAACGGCGCGAGCCGTCGGAAAGCGGTCGAAAAGCTCCTGCGAAACTATATTCACGCGCGCATCGGTGCACTGCGCCGAAAGCCTGCCCATTATAAGGAGCTTCCACGGCTCGCCGTCATATCGCAGCGAGCAGAGCGCCTCGGGATAGCGCTCCGCAAGTGCATCGGTTATCCTACGGGCGCGTTCGCGTTCGGTATCCGTGTTTTTCATCCTTCATATCCTCCGAAAAACCGCAGCCGCGCCCGTGCGTGGCTTCAGTGCTTTTTGCGGCGGCAGATCACCGCAGCCGCGGGAAGCAGCAGGACGGCGATGCCGGCGCCGACGGCAGAGCCGCAGCCTTTTTTGTTTTCGCCCTTTGTCTCCTCGGGAGCGTTAGTTCCCGGCGCCTTTGTCTCAGCCTTGGTCTCGACCTTTGTCTCGACCTTTGTCTCCGGCTTTGTTTCGGGCTTGGTCTCCGGCTTCGTTTCGGCTTTGGTCTCGGGGGTGGTTTCCGGCTTGGTCTCGACAGGTCCCAGCTTCTCGCCGGAGATGCACATGCCCTTGTATATGTTCACATCGCTGATGGTAACGGGCATATCCGCATAATACGAATAGACGAAAAGACCGAGATGCTCGGTGTAGAAAACAAGTATCTCGCCGTCAAGAGTCTCGTCAAGCAGCACCCAGTTTCCGCCGTCGTCCTTTATGTAGACCCTGAGTGTGGTTCTCTGACCGTTGATCTCCATTGCAAGTTCCTGAACGGACGGGAACTGTCCGCCGTTGGTTTTGAGGTTTGAAATGAGATCGACATTCTTCTCGGCGTAAACCACAGTGCTGTGACCGCTGAGAGTGGTCGTACCGGTGAGGAAGCGCTGATTGTAGGAATATCCGTAGACACCGTAATTATCATCCACGTAAACGCCGAGAGCACCCTCGACCGTATCGCGGGTCACCGTAAAATACATGGTGTACGCGGTAGTCTCGTTGAGAGGCAGGCAGGTGATCTCTCCGCCCCAGCGGCTTTTGGACTTGTTGGTCTTGGTGGAAATAGTGGCTCTGCCGCTGTCAGTGGGATCGACGACGACCGTCGGATCGCCGCTGGTGACTGCCGGCTTATAAAACTCATCGCCGGAAAAATTGACGGTGTAAAGAAGCTCGCCGTCATTTGAGGAAGCATATCTGTCCTCTGCGGATGCGGGTATGCAGGCAAGGCACAAAGACATCAGAATGCAAAGTGCAACAACAAAAGTAAATTTGTTTTTCATGATCGTTCCAACCTTTCTGAAATACAGAATATACGCCCGCGTCGCACGCCGCGTCACACAGGCTTTATATTATTATAAAGCATTAATCTTCATCTGTCAAGTCTTCCGCGGCAAAAGCAACGGCGGCGACGGAAGCTCAAATCGAGCCTTCCGTCGCCGCCTGCGACCGTTTTGACTGTTTTATTTTTTTGTCGTATCCCGTCAGCCGAGCTTTTTTACCTTCTCCCAGCCGGAAACGGTGAGCTTGCGCGCTATGTCAGCCGACTTTTTGGAGGCGTTGACGATAGTGGTTATGCTTCCGCCCTCTTTAACGGCTTTCTGCACCTTGTCGCGCAGTCCTCCCCACTTATAAACCTCGGCAAGGTCGGTATAAATGGTGTCAAGAATGATCTGGATCATTCCGGAGGACTCGATATCCGGCGCGTAGCGGGTCTTTACGCACACCTCAAAGTATGCGGGCGTGACCGTGGTCAGCGACTGAACAGCCAGCGCCTCGGTAATGAACGCGGCGCGTTCAAGACGGTCGCCGGTGTTGGACTGCGGGAAGCCGAGGCAGGTGATGCAATAGCCTGTGGTGAAGCTGTAATAGCTGTCCTGCTCGGAGTCGTACTTGGGCAGCGGCACAACGCCGACGTCAAGATCGGAATCGCGCAGAGTGATGAGGTGATAAAGCACCTCGGGCATAAAGAGCGACTGCGAATTGCGGAAGTTGTTCATTATCGCGGTGTCGGCGCCAAGGTAGATAGCCTTGTTGCCGGCGGTCTTTGAAACGAGCATATCCGCTATCGAAAGGCTGCGCTCGTTGCCTATGGTTATCTGCGGTATGTCATTCTCATCGTTGCGGCTGATAAGCTCGCCCGACGCCATGAGCATCATAAAACCGAAGGAGTTCTCGGCGGAAAGCCCGTACACCTGCGCCTCGTTGTCGCTCTGACCGGGCACATATGCGCTCTCGATCATCTCAAACATCTTGCCGAGCGTCCACTCGTTGCTTTTTACGAGGTCGTAGGGAGACGCGAGCTGATTCGCCTCAACTATCTTGCGGTTGAAGAAGGTGCAATATGTCGCCATATTGTCGATGGTGGTTATATCGCCGACCGCAAAGAACTGACGGCCCGCGATGGACCACGCCTTGTTGCAGGACTGTGACCACCATTTGCCCTCAAGATCGATGCGTCCGATATCGTGCAGGTCCCAGAAAAGACCCGCCTGCGCGCTTTCGGCGGCATCGGTGACGCTCATATAAACGACGTCAAAGCTCTCGTCGCCGGTCATAACAAGGTTTTCAAGCTTTGAGCGGAAGGATGCCGAGCCGCTCTGTATTTCATCTATCTTTACCTTGTATGCCTCTTCGATGAACTTGTTGCGGCGGTAAACGGCGACCTTGAGCGTGTCGGTATCATCCTCTGTCGCGATAAGGTCGGACTTCCACAGTCCGTCGTAGTAACGGGAGTAGAAGGTAACGGTCTCGCCGCCGAAGTCCTTCTCTCCGAGCACGGAGAGGGCTGTGGGCGTAGTATCGGCAGGAGCCGTCGTCTCCTCGGGCGCGGTAGTGGCTGCCGTGGAGGCTGTGTCCGAGGTGCCGTCGCCGTTGCCGGTCTTGGCGCAACCGGCAAGCAAGCCGGTTGCGATGACAAGTGCGATTATGAATGCTGCTGCACGCAGCGATATTGAATTTTTCATTTCAGGATACCTATTTTGTCAATGCTGTTATCGAAAGACGCGCGGCGTCACGCGCCGAGTTTGGGGACCTTCTGCCAGTTTGCGACAGTCAGCTTGATAGCTGTCTCCGCGATCTTTTTGGATGTCGCAATGCTCGTGGTAAGGTTCTGACCTTCCTTTACGGCATTCTGCACCTTGTCACGGAGTCCGCCCCACTTATATGCCTCGGCAAGGTCGGTGTAAAGACCGTCAAGTATCAGCTGGATGGTACCGGATGCCTCGATATCGGGCGCAAAGCGGGTCTTTATGCAAACGTCAAAGTATGCGGGTGTAACGGTAGTGAGCGACTGGACGGACATTGCCTCAACAACGAACGCGGCGCGCTCAAGACGGTCGCCGGTGTTGGACTGCGGGAAGCCGAGGCAGGTCACGCCGTAGCAGGTGGTGAAGCTGTAATAGCTTTCCTGCTCGGAGTCGTACTTGGGCGAGGGGACGATGCCGACGTCAAGGTCGGAATCGCGCAGGGTGATGAGGTGATAAAGCACCTCGGGCATAAAGAGCGCCTCCGCATTGCGGAAGTGAGTCATGACATCTTTATCGGAGCCGAGGAATATACCTTCGTTGCCCGCCGTTTTGGTCATGAGCTTATCGACAACGGCAAGGCTGCGCTCGTTGCCTATATTGATCTCGGGGATATCATCCTCGTTGTTGCGGCTGATGAACTCGCCGGTGGACATGAGCATGATGAAACCGAAGGAGTTCTGCGCCGAAATGCCGTATACGGACGAGCCGGTGCCGTCAAGGCTCGGGACAGTGGCTGCCGTCGCCATTTCGAACATCTTGTCAAGCGTCCAGGTGTTGTTCTTTACGCAGTCGTAGGGGGATTCGAGCTGGTTCGCTTCGGCGATCTTTTTGTTGAAGAAGACGCCGCGCGCCGACATATTGTCAACGGTGGAGATATCGCCGATGGCAAAGAACTGACGGTGACCTATCGACCAGGACTTGTTGCAGGACTGGGACCACCAGCTGCTTTCAAGGTCGATCTGGGAGATGTCGTGCAGATCCCAGAAAAGTCCTGCCTGCGCGCTTTCGGCAGCGTCGGTGACGCTCATATAAACAACATCAAAGCTCTGGTCGCCTGTGCTCACAAGTTTTTCAAGCGCGGGTTTGAAGGAGGCGGTACCGCTCTGTATCTCATCGAGCGTGAAATTGTAGGTCTCCTCAAGGAACTTGTTGCGGCGGTAGACCGCCATCATGAGCGTATCGGTATCATCCTCCGTAGCCATAAGGTCTGAGCGCCAGATACCGTTGTAATAGCGGGAGTAGAAGGTGACGGTCGCCTTTGCAAGGTCCTTCTCGCCGAGAACGGAAAGCGCCGTGGGGGTGGTGTCTGCGGGCTGAGTTTCATCACCCGCGGGGGTCGTCGCATCGGAGTTGGCTACGGGCGCGGTGGTAATGGCGCCGTTACCGTTGTTTAAGCATGAGGCAAATATACCGCATGCAAGTATGAGCGCGAGCACAAGCGCCGCCGCGCGTACAAGTGACAGCTTTTTCATAAACTCCTCCGTTATTTCTTTTCAATAAGTTCCTTGAAGTCGAAGCCGGCTTCCTTGACTGCCTTTTCAACCTCATCCTTGACCACGGGAAGCGAGGAAACGATGTCGATCTTGCCGTCCTTTACGGACGCGACTGCCTTTTCGATCCCGGGGATCTTCTCAAGCAGAGAGGTGATCTTTTTTGCGCAGTTCTCGCACTTCATACCGCCGATATTGAGGCTGTACTCGTGAGTAGCGGCTTCTTTTGCTTTTTTGATAAGATTTTCAAACATAATCCTATACCCTTCTTTCCTGCGCCGTCATCGTTGCACGGCGCATATGTACACATAATAATTTTATCACAATACGGCACGGAATGCAATAGTCCGGAGTGATTTTGAAATGTTATTTTTCCTTTAATATACGTTGAAACATCGGGCAAAGCCCTTGCGTGCGTGCGCGCGATATGGTATAATATAATTTGTGATAATATTGATATTGTGAGGAACTCCCCTATGAACATCCCCGTAAAAATAAAGCTCACCCGAGGCGCACGCATACCCGAGTACGCCACAAAAGGCTCGGCGGCAGTCGATCTCCGCGCCGCTCTTGAGGGCGGCAGCGTGACGCTTGCCCCCGGCTGCAGAGAAAAGATACCCACCGGGCTTGCCATATCGTCCGGCAGAGAGGATATCGTAGCCGTGATCGCAGGGCGCAGCGGACTCGGCGCAAAGCACGGCATCACCCTTTCGAACGGGATCGGAGTCATCGACTCCGACTACCGCGGCGAGATATCGGTAACGCTGACCAACCACTCGGATGTTCCGTTCACCGTGAACGACGGCGACCGCATAGCGCAGATGATGTTCCTGCCCGTCATATGCGCGAACTTCATTGAATCCGAAACGCTTGACGAGACCGAGCGCGGTGCCGGCGGCTTTGGCTCCACCGGCACAAAATAAACGGAGCGGATAATCTATGAACAGACTGATACTTGCCTCCGCGTCTCCGCGGAGGAGCGAAATACTTCATGCGGCGGGGATATGCTTTACCGTGCGCCCGACCGACACCGACGAGAGCGTGCCCGAGGGGACTCCCGCCGCAGAGGCGGTGAGCCTGATCGCCGAACGCAAATGCCGCGCAGCCGCGGCTGCGGCTGCAATGCCGGCAGAGGGCGACGAGGTGTATATTCTTGCCGCCGACACCGCTGTGGAATGCTACGGCGAAACCCTCGGCAAGCCCCGCGACCGCGACGATGCGCGCCGCATGCTTGCAATGCTGGCGGGCTGCGGCAGCGCCGTACACACCGGCTTTTACGTGATAAGACTGTCCGACGGCGCCTCGGCCGGCGGCTGCGAAACTACATACGTCACCTTTGACGGCATGACCGACGCCGAGATAGAGGACTACATCTCCACCGACGAGCCATACGACAAGGCGGGCGCTTACGGCATCCAGGGACGTGCATCGCTGTACATTCCCGGCATAACGGGCGACTATTTCAACGTCATGGGACTGCCCATCCACGCCGTTTACGCGCTTTTGCGCGACACCTTCGGCGTAAACATGACAGAATTCAGATAAATCGCAAGGAGAGCGAACATGGCAAAGCACATAGGAATAGACCTTGGAACAGCCAACACGCTTGTTTATATGAAGGGCAAGGGGATAATCCTGCGCGAGCCCTCGGTGGTCGCCATAAACCAGCTCACCAAAAAGGTGGTGGCTGTGGGCGGCGACGCAAAGCGCATGCTCGGAAAAACGCCGGGCAATATAGTTGCATATCCCCCGCTGAAGGACGGCGTTATTGCCGACTTTGACGTTACCGCAAAAATGCTGCACCACTTTTTTGCAAAGACCGCCGCGGACAGCATATTCTCCGCGCCTTCGGTGATAATATGCATCCCGCACGATGTCACCGAGGTCGAGCGCCGCGCCGTTGAGGACGCAACGTTCGAGGCGGGCGCCAAAAGCGTGGCGCTGATAGAAGAACCCATTGCCGCCGCCATCGGCTCCGGTCTGCGCATACACGGTCCGCGCGGCTCCATGATAGTGGATATCGGCGGCGGAACGACAGAGGTAGCCGTGCTGAGTCTCGGCGGCGTGGTGGTATCGCGCTCGCTGCGCACCGCCGGCAACGAGATCGACGATGCGATAGTGCAGTTCATGAAGCGCGAATACCAGGTGCTTATAGGCGACGGCACCGCGGAGGCGCTGAAAAAGAATATCGGATCGGTCTACCCCGGACTTGACCGCGGCGAGATGGAGATACGCGGGCGCAATCTGCGCACCGGGCTTCCCGCCGTCATGACGCTCACCTCGGCGCACATGCGCGCCGCGATGAAGCCGCAGATAGACCAGATACTTGACACCGTTTGCTCGGCGCTTGAGGCGACACCGCCCGAGCTGAGCGCCGACATTTACGATTTCGGCATAATGCTCGCAGGAGGCGGCGCGCTACTCGGCGGGCTGGCTCCGCTGCTTTCGGAGCGCACCGGAGTGCGCGTTACCGTTGCAAAAAAACCGCTTGACAGCGTAGCTCTCGGCATCGGCAGGGTCATTGAGACCGGCATGCCGGGCGTTGTGAATTACAGAGCAAGATAAAGATGACTGATGGCGGCGGGTACCGTCCTGCCACCGGCTGCTTCGTTTCGGTGAGTTGTAATGAATATTTTCAAAAACAAATTTTTCATAACAGTTCTTGTGGTCGCACTGCTTTTGTCCATAGTCCCGACCGTGCTGACGGCAATGGGACAAGGCTCATATGTGCGCCGCGCGCTCGCCACGGCGGCGCAGCCCTTCAGCTGGCTTTTTACCAAGGCGGGAGAGGGACTTTCCGGCTTTTCGGTCTATTTTACCGAGCTGAAGAGCCTGCGCGCGGAAAACGCCGCCTTGCGCGAGCAGCTTGACGACTACCGCGACCGCATATACAACGCAAAAATGCTTGAGGAAGAAAACCGCTGGCTCTCCGATTACCTCGGGCTGAAAAAGGAACACAGCGATTTTCTGTTTGAGGAAGCATCGGTGATAGGCAGAGAATCCGGCAATTACAGCACGGTATACACCCTCTCGCGCGGCACGCTGCACGATATAAAGGTCAACATGCCGGTGATAACCGAGGACGGCGTTGTGGGGTATGTCACCGAGGTCGGTCCCACCTGGTGCCGCGCGGTGTCTATAATCGAAACGGCGTCCGCCGTAGGCGCATACGTCGAGCGCTCCGGCGAGCTGGGGCTTGTGGAAGGCTCTTTCGACCTGCGTTTTGACGGCAAATGCAGGATGGTGCGCCTCTCCGCCGACGCCGACGTGCGCGAAGGCGACCGCGTACTGACCTCCGGACTTGGCAGCATCTATCCGCGCGGTCTGTTTGTGGGCGAGGTCGAGTCGGTCAGCGCCGACCCGTACAGCCGCACGCTCACCGCGGTGCTGAAGCCGAGAATAGATTATTCTTCGCTTGTAAAAGTGATGATAATAAAAGACTACACTATTTATTCCGAGTAAGATAAGGAGAAAAGACCATGATAAGAACAGCCATGATAGGCTTTGGCGGTATCGCACAGGGTCACAAAAATGCACATCTGAAATTTGAAGCGGAGGGCAGAGAGCGCCTCGTCGCAGTCTGCGATATCGACCCCGAGCAGGTCAAGCGCCGCGTCAAAATAAACCTTGAGGAGGCATCCGAGGTCTCGGGCGGCCACTTCAACGTATACACAGACTACAACGAGATGCTGGAGAAGGAAGAGGTTGACCTTGTGGACATCTGCGTTCCCTCATTCCTGCACGCAAAGATAGCCACCGAAATGCTTGAGCGCGGCTACAACGTGCTTTCCGAAAAGCCGATGGCGCTCAATTCCGCCGACTGCGAGCGTATGCTCGCCGCCTACGAAAAGGCAAAGGAGAACGGCAAATACCTTATGATAGGTCAGTGCCTGCACTTTTACCCGCAGTACGAGTACCTGCGCGACTGCATTGCCGACGGACGCTTCGGCAAGGTGACGAGCGCCGTGTTCCAGCGTCTTTCCGGCATTCCCATGTGGTCATGGCAGAACTGGTACTGGGACTACGAAAAGGCGGGCGGCGTTATCACCGATATGCAGATACATGACGTCGATATGGCGCGCTGGCTCTTCGGCGAGCCCGCATGGTGCGAATGCCGCGCCTCGAGCAAGTACACAAAGTTCGACAACTCGCACGTTACGCTGGGCTATGACTTCCCCGTCACCTGCCTTGGCGACTGGACGCTGCGCGGCGTAAAGTTCAGTATGTCCTTCCGCGTCGGCTTTGAGGGCGCGAGCGTGATCTACGAGGGCGGCAAGCTGATGGTCTACCCCGCCGACGGCTCCGAGGCATACGAGCCTGACTACCAGCACCCCAACACCGGTATCGCCGGAGAGATAGACTACCTCCTCACGCTTATCGGCAACGGCGGCAAGAACATAAAGAACACACCCGTGAGTGCATACAATACGATAAGACTTACCGAGGCTCTGCGCGCGAGCGCCGAGGCTGGCGGCGAGCGTATGTACCCCACCTTTGTTGACGAGGACCGCGACTGAGCCGCGGATAAATTAAAAAATTTGAGGAACGGCAAGCGAGCTGCGGTAACACCGGCGCCCGCTTGCCTCCTCCGAAAGGAAGAGTGCCGTGGAATTCAACGAAAAACCGCATGCGAATATCCCCGCGTCGCGCACGGCGCTCAAAATGGCGTTTTTCGCCTTTCTGATATTTCTCTGCGCGGTGCTCCAGACCTCATTTTTTTAAAGGGTGAGGCTTTTCTGGGAAACGCCGGATATCACGCTTGCGCTCGTTATGGGTCTTGCCGTGTTTGACGGCGAGCGCACCGGCGCCGCGCTCGGTATATGGGCGGGCGTGGCGGCTGACGCTCTCGGCGGCGCTGCGCTGCTGTTTTCCCCTCTTTTCTATATGCTCGCCGGCTACCTTGCCGGCATTGCGGTGCGCACCCTGCTTGGCAAGAACTTCCCCTCGTGGGTAGTGCTATGCTTTGCGGGCTATGTCTGCCGCGCGATGATATCGCTGATACTTACGGCGATATCGGCAGACTCGGCGTCACTCAGCTTTTCGCTGGCGCTGCGCCGGGTTATACTGCCCGAATTTGCAAGCTCCTTCCCGCTTGCTATGCTGTTTTACTTCTTTGCGCGGCTCGTATGCCGCCCCTTCCACAAATCAATGGAAATGACATGACATGAAAGGAATACCGCTATGAACGATCAAAGCACCGAAAAAGAAACACGCCGTGACGACGGACTTGGCAGTGCGCGCCGCGCATTCACCGTGCTCGGACTCGCCTATTTCACCATGGTGGTGGTCGAATATATTTTCTCCTACGGACTCACCTTCATAGGACACCGGTATTTTCCCGACTTTGCCGCGACCGAGCTGTTTTACTGGCTCTCCACAAGCGGCGTGATATATGTGTTCGCAATGCCCGCCGCATGGCTCATAATGCGCGCGCTGCCGCGCCGCCCCATACTGCCTGCCGCGGAGAACGGCACTCCCCTCCGTCCCGCACACCTTGGCGGCTTTGACTTTTTTATCGCCATGCTTATGGCGCTCGGCATCATGCAGGTCGGAAACGCCGTGGGAAATGTGATAAACGCAATACTCGCACTCTCCACCGGCAGCTCCTCGATCTCCGGCTTGAACACGATAATTACAATGAACCCCATCGCGACCTTCGCGGTAGTGGTCGTGATAGGACCGATAGCGGAGGAGCTCATCTTCCGCAAGGTTATCATCGACCGTATGTCCGCCTACGGCGCGCCGGTAGCCGCGCTTATGTCGGCAATGGTGTTCGGACTTGTCCACGGCAATATACAACAGTATTTTTACGCCTTTGCGGTCGGACTTTTCTTCGCCTTCATCTACCTGCGCACCGGCAACATCCGCATGACGATACTCATGCATATGTGCGTGAACTTTTTCGGAGGCTTTGTGCCGTCGATGCTCCTTCGCATCATTGACACAGACGAGCTGACAAACACTCTCAAAAGGCTTGCCAATGCCACCGCCGACTCCGCCGAAGCCTTAAAGGAATATATATCGCTTCTGACCTCGATATATCCCGCTCTCATGATGATCTACACATGGTCGCTCATCATGTTCGGGCTCGGCATCGTGGGCGTGTATTTTCTGATAGCCGAGCGCAAAAAGCTCACACTTGCCCCCTGCCGCCCCGCCGAGACGGCGATCCCGCGCGAAAAACGCGGCGAGGTGATATTCCTCAACGTAGGAATGCTTTTGTTCATCGCTGTAATGGCAGCCGTGCTTGCGCTTAGTCTGTTCCTGTAAGCCGGCGGGCAGCGAGATACCGCTGAAAAAACGAAAGGAGATACCGCAATGTCGGATAAACGTGAGCGTGAGCGTTCGCATGAGCGCGATGAAGACAAACAGGGTACGCGGCGGCAGTTCTGCAACCGCTACACCGTAATTGCCGTCGTATTTATTCTGGTATGCGCGGTATATATTTTCTCCATTGCGCGCATTCAGCTCGGCTACACGCCGGGCGAATCGATCGATACGTCAAAAACCAAAAACACCGAGCCTATATCCGCCGTGCGCGGCGAGATCTATGACCGCAACGGCAAGCCGCTCGTTACAAACAAATACAGCTATTCCCTGCTTCTCAACTGGGGCACGATGCCCGAGACCTACACCGCCGGCAACCGCACGATAATCGGCGTCATGCAGGCGATAGAGGAAACGGGAAGCACCAAATGCCTTGCCGAGGACAGTTGGGTCTTCAAGGGCTCCTACCCCAACATCGTTTACGATGAGGAAAAGCTCACCGACGAAACGCTTCGCGCGCGCCTTGCACGCGTAAAGAAGTCGCTTGAGCTTGACACCGACGCCGGCGCCGCCGAGCTTATTGCAAAGCTCGCGCGGAAGTGCCGCATTCTTGACTCCAAGGGACGCGTCAACACCTACGACGACGGCAGACCCATGTATACCTACGAGGAGATAACCACGGTACTGCGCGTGCGGTACGAGATGGAGGTCATACGCTTTGCAAAGGCGGAGCCGCTCGTTATAGCCACCGGCATAAGCGACGCGCTGATAAACTATGTCGCCGAGCATGAGCTTGCGGGCGCGTACATCCGCACCGACACCGAACGCGTTTACCATTACCCCGGCATCGCCTCGCACATCCTCGGAAGAGTGGGGCGCATCCCCGCCGCCGATGCGGAGAAATACGCCGAGGCGGGCTATGCCGCTGACGCGCGCGTAGGCGTTTCCGGCGTCGAACGCGCATTTGAGGAATATCTGCGCGGCATCGACGGCGAGCGCGTTATCGTTACCGATGAGGACGGCAGCATAGTTGAGACTTACGTCTCAAAGGAGCCGCAGGCGGGGAATGACGTGTGGCTGACGATAGATATCGAGCTTCAGGCTGCGACAGAGCAGGCGCTTGCCGACAACATTGCGTATATTCTCGAAGCCGAAGCCAACAGCACCGACCCCGTTGTAAAAAGCGCCATAGCGAACGGTCTGCTTGCCCGCGCCGGAGCGATGACGGCGGTCGATCCCAAGACCGGCGAGGTGCTGGCGCTCGCATCGAACCCGACCTACGACCTTTCCACCTTCAACAGCGACTATGCGGAGCTTGCACAGGACCCGCGCGCACCGCTTGTGAACCGCGCGCTTGCCGGAGCGTATCCCCCCGGCTCGACCTTCAAGGTCGGCATCGCCGTTGCGGCGCTCTCGGAGCGCATAATAACTCCCACCGACACGGTGAAATGCACCGGTACCTACACCTATTACGATGACTATCAGCCGAAATGCTGGAACATCTGGGGTCACGGCGACCTTGACGTGGTACACGCGGTTGGGACCTCCTGCAACTGCTTTTTCTTTGAGATGGGCAGACTTCTTACCATTGATAATATAAACAAATACGGTGCGCTGTACGGTTTTGGAAAGCCTACGGGCATTGAGCTTACCGATGTTGAGAACACCGGCGTGCTTGCCGGTCCGGACTATGCGCGCGATCACGGTCTTGACTGGACCGCCGGACGCGTTATAGCCACCGCCATCGGTCAGGGCTACAACACCTTCAATCCCCTTCAGCTCTCCTGCTATATGTCGATGATCGTCAACCGCGGCACGCGCTACTCGGCGCATCTGCTCGGCTCGGTGCGTGAATTCCACACCGGAAATATTATTTTTGAGCGCACGCCCGAGGTCGCCGCAAGCTTTTCGATGAACAGCACGACGTACTCCGCCGTTATGGACGGCATGGGGCTCGTTGTGAGCAGTCCCACATCCATGACCTCGCGCTTTCTTGCCGACTACCCGGTAAAGGTGGGCGCCAAGACCGGTACGGCTCAGGTCGGAGACGGTTCTGCCGACAACTGCGTTTTTGCCGCATTTGCACCGTTTGATGACCCCGAGATCGTATTTTCCTGCGTTATCGAGCACGGCGTGAACGGTTATTATGCCGCGATGGGCGCGCGTGCGGTCTTTAACAGCTATTTCGGATTTTCCGACTCACCGGATACTCCCGCGGCATAAAGCAAGGACAAAACACAATGAGACCTGAAAAAACCATACCCCGCGCCGCCGCGCTGCACGATCTTTCATGCTTCGGCAGATGCGCGCTGACCGTGATAATCCCCACGCTTTCGGCAATGGGAGTGCAGTGCGTTCCCGTCCCGACGGCGCTCCTCTCGACCCACACCGGCGGCTTTAGCGGAATGTACTTCCGCGAAACGGACGAGGAGATCCCTCGCATTGCCGATCATTTTGATGAAATAGGACTGCGCTTTGACGCGGTATACACCGGCTTTCTCGGCAGCGAGCGGCAGGCTGATATCATAGCGGACTTCATCCGCCGCTTCGGTGAGTCTGACGGCAAGGGCGGTACTCCGACAGTGCTTGTCGATCCCGTCCTCGGCGATGACGGCGAGCTTTACCACACCTGTACGCCCGCGCTGACCGCCGCCATGACACGTCTTTGCGCAGCCGCGGATGTGATAACGCCCAACATCACCGAAGCGTGCCTTATGTGCGGCATCGATCCCGCAGCCGCTTTTGCCGAGGCGGAGGGCGACCCCGCGGGAGTGGCGCACCGGCTTTCCGACCGTCTTTTTGAGCTTGCGGGAGGCAGGCGGCTGCGCACGGTGGTGATAACCGGCATACACTGCCGCGGCGGTATCGCCACGGTCACGCGCGATCTTTCCTGCTGCGATGACGTATCGGTATTTATCCAGCCGCGCGTCGGGCGCGACTACCCCGGCACCGGAGATATTTTTGCCTCGGTGCTTCTCGGCGGACTGCTCAGCGGCGCCACCGCCGCGCAGGCTGCGGAGGACGCCTCGCGCTTTTCGGCGCTGTGCGCCGAAAGGACCGCATCCCTTTGCCCAGACGAGCCTGTGCGCGACGGCGTGGCGCTTGAGCCGCTGCTGGGCGTGCTGGCAACGGGACGCTTCCGCGATGAAAAATAATTTTATCTTCAAATAAATACAAATAAACAAATCCAGGTCAAGGAGAAAATCCATGAAAAAGAACAAATCTATCAAAAGACTGCTCTCTCTCGTCATAGCCATCGCTTCTCTCGGCACCGTAATGAGCCTTGCCGCGTGCGGTCCGACAAACGGAGGCGACGCAACGTCGGAGGACAACACGACCACCGAGCCGGTCCCCGCCGCCGAGCCGCTTGTGATATTTGCCGACGGTAAGATGAATTTCAAGATCATCGTTGGCGCCAAAGCAAGCGAAGCTGTGATAAAGTCGGCATCGGACCTCGCAAAGAACATCGAAAGATTCACCGGCGTATCCTGCGTGTATGACATCGATGCGCTCGTAAAAGAGAATGACGATGCATACGAGATCCTTATCGGCAGTACCGACCGCGCGCAGTCGGCAAAGGCGATAGAGGGACTGAAGTCCAAGGACTACGCCATGGTCATTGACGGCAACAAGATCGTGCTCAACGGTCCGAACGACCAGACTGTGGCACGTGCCGTTGAGGCATTCATCGACTCGGTGCTGCTGACCCAGGTAGCCTCCGGGCAGGCAGGCACGCTCGTGATGAAGCCGGAGGATTCGCGCCGCTCCATTTCGAACTACCGTCTGAAGAGCTGCACCATACTCGGAGCCGACATTTCGGAATATTCGATAGTTTATCCCGCGGCGGGTCCCTTCTCCGCCAAGCGCACCGCCATATTGCTTTCCTCCTACCTCAGCGACAAGGCTGGTATCGCTCTGCCCGTTGTGAGCGACAAAACAGCCGCGACCGAGCATGAGATCATTATCGGCAAGACGACGCGCGGCGGTATCGAAATGACCTCCGGCGCTCTCGGCGCATACAGCGCAAAGGTCGATGGCGGAAAGCTCTGCTTCGGAGCCGTGAACCTTTTCGGTTACATGAACCTCAACAATTACTTCACCGACAAGCTCTTTGTGGGCGAGCAGGTGGAGATAGGAGCCGATTTTACACTGTCCGGTGACGGCGCTCCCGAGGAGGAGGCAAAATATGTCGAGCACAGCGGCGAATACCGCGTGATGTTCTTCAACGTCCTCGGCGGCTGCGACAAAACGCTCTACCCTCACCCTCAGCGCAACCAGACCGCCGCCGAGTCGCTGATAGCTCTCACGCCCGACGTTTTCGGTATTCAGGAATGCAGCCCCGACGTGCGCGGCGGTGACAGCCTTATCACCACGCTTGCAAGCGCAGGTTACATTGAGGTCAGCGTAACGCCCAACAACTCCAACAAGACGAACTACACCCCCCTGCTTTACAACAAGAATAAATTCAAGGTCATAGACTGCGGCTATCACCTTTACGACGACGGCGCGAACGACAAGTCAAAGTCGATAACCTGGGGCGTGTTTGAGGACCTCGGCAACGGCAAGCGCTTTGCCGTTATGTCCACACACTTTGCGTGGAAGTCGGATGCCGAGCCGTCAAGGATCAAGGACGCCGAGCAGATACTTGCGCTGAATGTGCAGATAAAAGAAAAATACAACTGCCCGATAATCTCCGGCGGAGACCTTAACTGCAAGGTAGCCACTGTTCCCTATCAGAACATGCTGAAGGGCGGCATGAAGGATATGCAGAAGCTCGCCAAGGAAGCCGATAATCTCAGTTCGTGGCATACATATCCCGAATATGACACGACCGTCGGTCTTTACCTCAAGCTTTTCATGCCCAACAGCACCTACGACAACGCGATAGACCACGCGCTTCTTTATAACGGCGATAACGTGACCGTAAATCTTTTCAAGATAATGACGCTTGAATACACCCTTATCTCCGCCGACCACTGCCCTGTGCTTGTTGATTTCGACATATCACAATAAATAAGGAGAACAGGACATGAAGAAAACAAAATATATCTCCCTCTTACTTGCAGTCGTAATGCTTGCCTCGGTCCTCCTGCTTGCCGCCTGCAACAAGGAAAAGCCGGACGATACGACCGGCGACACAACGCCGGCGGCTCCGGATACGACAGCCGAGCCGGTATCGGATGAGCTTACGATATTTGCCGACGGCAAAAGCGAATTCAGCGTGGTGTACGCCTCCGGCTCGTCAAAGGCTCAGAAGTATGCCGAGCAGATAGCGCGCGAGCTGAGCCGCTTCACATCCGTTACATTTACGGCAGTATCCGACGCGGAGCGCCCGCTTGCCGAGTACGCAGATTCGTACGAAATACTCGTCGGCATGACCGACCGCCCGGAATCGTCGGAAAAGACCGCCGACCTCCGCTACAAAGACTACACCGCCACCGTTGCGGGCAAAAAAATTATAATAGGCGCGCGCGAGGAATCTATGATAAAGAACGCCGCCACATACTTTATTGACATGGTGATACTTACTCAGATAGTTGAAAACCCCACAAATCCCAAAGTGGTAATGAGTGCGGAAAACTCGCACACCTACATCCAGAATGCCGATTACGTGGTAAAGAGCTTCAATATCAACGGCACGCCGATAACCGACTACCGCATAGTTTATCCCGAAGCCGGTCCCTACTCGGCACGCCGCACGGCACTCGTGATACGCTACCTCATCTCCTACCGCGCCGGTTACCTCCTGCCGATAGTCGGCGACAGCTCGGTCGTGACCGCCAATGAGATAATCGTGGGCAAGACCGCTCACGGCGGCGAGGACCTCAGCGACGCGGCGGCAGGCTCATACAGCGTAAAGCTGGAGGGCGGCAACCTTTACATAAGCGCCGACGGAATGCTCGGCTACGAGACAGTGTGCGATTATTTTGACAACGAGGTCATCAAGGGCGCCGAGATAAATATCGACGCATCGGTCGCCAAGTCGGGAAGCGGAACGGCCGAAAAGGACGCGGAGCTTCTTTCCACCCGCGGCGGCAACTACCGCGTGATGTTCTACAACATCCTCGGCAACTGCGACACCTCCAAATACCCCACGCGCGAGCGCAATCAGCTCGCCGCCGAGATACTTATCTCCCTTGCCCCCGACGTTTTCGGTCTCCAGGAATGCTCGCCCAACAGCCGCGGCGCGGAAAGCATAATCAAAACGCTTGACGCGGCGGGATATTCCGAGGTATCCGTTACCGTAAACAACTCAAACGGAGTCAACTACACGCCTCTTCTCTACAACCGCGCAAAATTCCGCGTTGTGGACAAGGGCTATGTGCTTTTCACCGGCACCGCAAGCAACGACAAATCCAAGTCGATCACATGGGCGGTGTTTGAGGAGATAGAGGGCGGCAAGCGCTTTGCGGTTTGCTCCACGCACTACAACTACAAGGCGGACGCCAACGCCGACCGCGTTAAGAACGCCGCGCAGCTTGTCGAGCTCAACCGCACGATAGCGGAAAAGTACAACTGCCCGATAATCTCCGGCGGCGACCTCAACTGCCGCGCCGATTCGGAGCCGTTCCTCAATATGCTCGCCTCGGGAATGCAGGACCTCTGGACCGTCTCCCCCGTAAAGGAGGATCTGAAGACCACGCATGCGTACCCGACATGGAACTCCGATGCGGATCTTTATTTTGAATACGCAACACCGAACGGTGGATATTCGGCGGCGATCGACCACGCCGTGCTTTACAACGGCGAGAAGGTCACGCCCAAGCTGTTCAACGTTATAACGCTGAAATACGCTCTGCTTGCCGCCGACCATTGCCCGCTCGTTGTGGATTTTGATATCAACTGAATATAAAAAAAGGTTGCTAAAAAACTCAAATTGAGTTTTTTAGCAACCACATTTTTTGCAAATCCTTTATATCTCAACGGCGTTGTACTTTTCGCCCATACCATCGAGCAGTGCGCGTTCGCGTCCGTGGCAGGAGAGAACGATGCACTGTCCGCCCTCATCGGCAGTGCGGCGGCAAAGCGCCGCAAGCAGACGGCGTGCGCGGTCGTCATCCATCATGGCAAGCGATTCGTCAAGCATGAGCGGCGGCGCGGAATCCGGGAAGAGCAGTCCGACAAGCGCCGAACGCAGCGAGAAATAAGCCGCGTCGCGCGTGCCGACGCTGAGCGCGGACACCGGGCGCGTTCCGGAGGGCGTTCCCACCGTTACCGACATATCCGTCCCCACACCGAAATCGCTGTACCTGCCGTCGGTCAGCGAGGACATTATCGCCCCCGCATCGCGGCGCAGGCGCGGCGTCACGCCGAGGCGCAGGGATGACCCGGCGCCCTCTATCGACGCTGCGGCAAGCGTTACGGCGTCAAATTTACGCCGGCACTCCTCGGCATCGGCAGCAGCCGCTTCCCACTCGGAATACAGCCGCGCCGGGTCCTCCGCAGTCGCCTCAAGCGCCGCAAGCTTTTTTTCAAGCTCCAGACGGCGCTCCTCTGTGCTGTCGAGCCGCGCGCGGTCAAAATCGCGCGCCTTTTTTATATCGCTGAGATTCTGCGTTGCAAGCGCCCCCGCCACGGGAGAGATACGGGCGCGAAGCGCGGTCTCATCCTCATCGGCAAGTGCCGCGGCGGTCTCGGCGACCGATGCGCGGTATTTTGCGATATCGCGTTCGAGCGTTTCGCGCTCGCGGCAGAAGTCGTCCGCCCGCGCCGCCTGATCGCGGAGCGCGGAGGCGACAGTCTCCGCATCGCCGCCGGCAGTCACACCGCCGACCGAAAGCAGTCTTTTTGCTTCGTCAAGAGCCGCCTCAAGGGTCGCGTCCTTTTTGGCAAGCGTTGCGTCAAGCTGAGCCAGCAGTGCGCGCAACTCGGCGCGCTCGCGCGCCGCGACCGACACCGCAAGCACGCGCTCCTCAAATGCATCCTGCGTGGGCAGCTTTGCCCCTTTGCCCTCTTCAATGCCGCGGAATACACAGCCTGCCACCTCAAACGCACGGCGCTTTTTGCCCGCGCGAAGAGCGAGCAGTATCACGCCGCACACCGCGGCGGCTATCCCCGCGCCTATGGCGGCAAACGCCGCCATGCGCCACGCGGCGGCGATCGCAAGCAGTGCGGCTCCCGCGCCCGCAGAAATGATCCCGAGCGTCAGGAGTATCGCTCCCGCGGCGGCAAGCCGCCGGGCACCGCTGCAAAGAGCGGCATATCTGTCGGGCAGCACCTCGTCCCAATCCGCTCCGTAGCGCACGGCGGCGGCATCGCCCGCATCGGCAAGAGCCGTATCCATGAGCCTGCCGCGGCTAAGCCGCTCGGCCGAATCCACTGTCTCCGCACGGTCGGCGGCGGCAGCTTCAACACGCTCGGCGGCGGCGTTCAATGCCGGCGCGTAACTGCGGTCGGGCAGATATCCGCCAAAGCCGCAGGACGCCTCAAGCGAGGCGCGCGCCGCCTCAAGCTCTGCTATCCGGCGTTCGCCCGCATGGAGCATATCAAAGCGGCGCAGGGTCTGAAGTCCCCCGTATGCCGCCAGTCTGTCCTCGTTGGCGTTGAGCGAGCGGCGTATCTCGGTGCTGAGCGCACGGCATTTTTCCGCCTGAGCCTCCGCCTCTCGGATATTCCGCGTTGCCGCCTCGGCGCGCGCAAGCCTTGATGACAGCTCGTCGCGGCGGCGCTCAAGGGCTGCAAGCTTTCCCTCGCCGCGTTGATTTTTAAGCGAACGGCGCGCCGCGCCCAGCTTGTTGAGCGCGTTTTTCACGCTGACGGTGGCATCCGCCGAGAAAAGCATATTTTCGATAGCCTCGCCGATACCGGCGCCGTCCAGCGCCCCGACATCGAGCTGCCTCACGCAAGCGGTGCTGTCAAACACCGACTGAGGCACGCCGAGCAGCACCTTGCCGGGCACCTCGCCCTTATGCACCTCGGTACCGGTGGCAAGGTCGATCATTTTTACCCTGTCGATACAATTCTCACGGGAGCCGAGCGTGGCACGGCGCTCGATGCGGAATTCACCTTCCCCGCACTGCACGGTCATACTGCCGTCGGCGGCGGTGCTTTTCCAACTAAGCGCACGGTCGCGGTCGGCGGCGCTGTCCTCGCCGCGTCTTGACGGCAAGCCGTAAAGAATAAACCGTACAAACCCGATAAGCGAGCTTTTGCCCGATTCGTTTGCGCCTTCGATAATGTTCATTCCCGGCGCAAGGTCGCAACTGAAGTTCTCAAGCGGTCCGAACTCACGGACCGTTATATTTTTTATTATCAATTCAAACCTCCCCCGTCAAGGAACGACCTGCCGTCAAGCGCGCGCAGACCTATGCGCAGTGCGTCGGCGGCGGTACGGCGCTCCTCATCGCTGCCGTTGCGCATCATAGGGAGCAGTGTGCGGTAAAGCTCGCCGCGCACCGTCATATCATCGGCAAGCGCCGCACAGCCCGCAAGCGGCATGGTATCGTCATAAACCGAAAGAGAATACAGCCCGCATCCGCCCGCCGCGGAGAGTATAGCCGCGGTGTCGGGTATATACCCGGCATCCACATCCCCGCAGAGTGTGACGCGGAGCGATGTGGCGGCAGGCTCTTCGACCTCGGCGGCACGCCTTACGGCTTCCGCCGCTTCGCTGTCGTTGCGTGCGCCGGAAGCGTCGGCGCGGACGGTAAGATAACGGTGCATCCCCACACGCACGCGGCGCATGTCGGTCACGCGGCCATCGTCAAGCGTTACGATAAGGACAGAGCCGAAGCCCTGCTCGTCAAAGCCGCGCCCCTCCGGGAAGCCGCAATAAGCCGCAGTCGTAAAGCCGAAAACGGCGGGGTCCGGCGTGTTATGAATATGTCCGAGCGCGGCGTATGCCAGCCCGCTGTCGGCAAGCTCGCGCGGCGCGATGGGCGCATATTTTGAAAGCGGCGAAACGATATCGGCGTGTGCGCAAAGCACGGAGGTCCGCCCCGGGCGCGCAAGGCTGCCCAATCCGGCAAGCGGACTGCCGTCGTATCTGTCGGATGTGAATGCATAGCCCCACACGGTCAGCGCGGAATCGGGGATATCGAACGCCTCCGGTTCTTCGGTGCGGAAAACGTGCACGTTTTCGGGGAAGACCGCCTTGCGCGCAGCCCACACGCTGCCCTCGGTGTACGGATCGTGATTTCCCGGCGATATCAGCACCGGGCACCCGGTCCCGCCCATAGCCTCGCACATTGCCGAAACCGTGTCGGGAGATATGTACGAACGGTCAAAAAGATCGCCCGCTATAAGCACGGCATCGCATTTTTCATCGGCTGCAAGGCGCATGGTGCGGCAAAAGACCGCCAAAAGCCCGCGGCGGCGCTCCTCGGCGTGCGCCGGGTCGAGCGACGAAAAGGGAGAATCCAGGTGAAAATCTCCGCAATGAAGTAATTTAAGCATCAAAAACTCACTTTCGTGCGTCAGGCAGTCACGGCTCCGACCGATGCGGCAAAGCGAAGCATCGCCGCACGCCCTGCGGCGTCGTCCTTGAATACGCCCGCATCGCGCAGAACGTCAACAAACGTTGCACCGACCTCGGCGCGAAGCATAGTCAGCGCCTCGTATTCACTGCCCGGCTCGCGGTATTTGCCGCGGAAGCGCGCAAGCCACTCGGCGTGCTTGCCGCAAACGGGGTCGGAGGCAATATCCGCGCCCGACATGATGAGAGAGGCAAGACGCTCCGTCTCCGCCTTGAGGCGGGAGGGCAGAACGGCAAGTCCCATGACCTCGATAAGTCCGATATTCTCCTTTTTGATGTTGTGCTTGTCCGCGTGCGGGTGGAACACGCCCATGGGATATTCGGGCGTGGTGAGATTGTTGCGCAGCACAAGGTCAAGCTCAAAGTCCTCGTCGCGGCGGCGCGCGATGGGAGTCACCGTGTTGTGCGGCACGCCGTCGGTCTCCGCAAACACGAGCGCGGAGGGATCGCTGTACGCGCGCCATGCGTCGAGAATGCCGTCGGCAAGCGCGAGAAGCTCATCTTTATTTGCCGAGCGCAGACGAATGACAGACATCGGCCAGCGCACGATGCCCGCGCGGACAGAGGGATATTCCGGGAAGGCAAGCTCCGCCGCGAGCGGCGCGCGCGCCATGGGGAATTCGTAGCAGCCGCCCTGCATATGGTCGTGTGTGAGGATGGACCCGCCGACGATCGGCAGGTCGGCATTGGAGCCGATAAAATAATGCGGCAGAACGGTCACAAAGTCGATAAGCCTGCGGAAGGTGGCGTGCGTTATGCGCATCGGCTCGTGACGCGGGGAAAGCACTATGCAGTGCTCGTTGTAGTAAACATAGGGGGAATACTGCATGTACCAGTCCTCACCGCCGAGGGGCAGGGCTATCTGACGCAGATTCTGACGCGCCGGCGCGGTCACACTGCCGGGATAACCGACGTTTTCATGGCAAAGCAGGCAGGCGGGATAGCCGCTTTTGGGCGCCGAAAGCGCTGCGGCAATGTCGCGCGGGTCCTTTTCGGGCTTTGACATATTCACGGAAATGTCAATGTCGCCGTACTCGGAGGGCACGCTCCAGCGCAGATCGCGCGCCACACGCGCGGCGCGTATGTAGTTGGAATCCCGCGACGTGCGGTAAAAATTATCGGTGGCAAGGCGCGGCGATACGCGCATATCCTCGGCAAAGCGGCGGCTGACCTCGGACGGACGCGGGGTGAGATGCCCCATCAGCCGCGTATCGAAATTGTCGCGCGACGAAGAGGTATCGGGAATTATCCCGGCGGCGACAGCCTCGTCGCAAAGCGCGATGAGGATGCGCTCAAGCCGCACCTCGGGCGCCTCGGCTCCCGCCGGCTGTGCCGGCTCTGCCGGCAGATCGGTAAACGAGGAAACGTGCATATCCTCGCAAATGGCGTTTGCGGCAAAAACACGGTCGTCGCGGGTGATAAGTCCGCGCTCCTCGGCGTAGTCGCAAAGCGATACTATAAACTCGTTTATATGTTCGGTGTTTTGTGTCATTCGGAAAAGCTCCCCCAAGAAAAATACTTTTACATAATATATTATATCACTAAACCGCACGGGTGTAAAGAGGCTAACGCCTAAAAGCTGAAGACCGTGGGCGGTATTCCCGCAGATCCCGGACGGATAAACAAGTCCCCGCTCTTTTAATATCCGGAGCGTGAAAATAAAAATCCACACGACCGCCGTCCGGGCTAAAAAAGTGTTGAAATGAGGGTGATTTTGGTGTATAATAGAGGGTGATTTTAATGATCTCATTTTGAGTTTTTTTAACGGACACGATTTGGGATCTTTCAGCTCAAGCGGAAAAGAGGGGACGCAAAAAATGAATAAAACAGGCTTTGACAACGAGAAGTATCTTAAGCTTCAATCGGAACACATACGCGATCGTATCGCCGAGTTCGGCGGTAAGCTGTACCTTGAGTTCGGGGGAAAGCTGTATGACGACAATCACGCCGCACGCGTGCTGCCCGGCTTTGCGCCCGACAGCAAGCTGCGTATGCTGCTTGAACTGAAGGATCAGGCGGAAATAGTTATCGTTATAAACGCGGGAGATATCGAAAAAAACAAAAAACGCGGCGACCTCGGCATTACATATGACGAGGATGTTTTGAGACTTATCGACGTTTTCCGTCACTTCGGACTGCTCGTTGGCAGCGTGGTACTGACAAGATATGAATCACAGCCCGCCGCGCGCGCATTCAGAGAGAAGCTGAAGTCGCTTGGCATACCGGTGTACCGCCATTATTCGATAGAAGGCTACCCCTCAAACGTGCAAAAGATAATAAGCCCCGACGGATACGGCAAAAACGACTGGATAAAGACAGAGCGTCCCCTTGTGGTAGTCACAGCACCCGGTCCCGGAAGCGGCAAAATGGCAGTCTGCCTTTCGCAGATATATAACGACAACGCGCGCGGGATAAAATCCGGATACGCAAAGTTTGAGACCTTCCCCGTTTGGAACCTCCCCCTGCGTCACCCCGTGAACATCGCATACGAGGCGGCGACCACAGACCTTGCGGATATCAATATGATAGACCCGTTCCATCTTGAGGCATACGGGAAAACGACCGTAAACTACAACCGCGATATCGAGATATTCCCCGTTGTATCGGCAACGCTTGAGATGATCCTCGGCAAATGCCCGTATAAATCGCCCACGGACATGGGCGTCAACATGGCGGGCTTCTGCATAACCGACGACGACGCGGTGCGCGCGGCGGCGAACCAGGAGATAATACGCCGGTATTACACGGCGCTCTGCGAGCAGAAGCGCGGCAACATCGGCGCGGATATAGTCTATAAGCACGAGATACAGATGAAGCAGGCAGGGCTTTCCGCCGATGACCGCCCCGTGATAGCCGCCGCGCTTGCAAAAAAGAATGCCACCGGCGCACCCGCGGCAGCGATAGAGCTTCCCGACGGCAGGATAGTCACAGGCAAGACCTCAAATCTCCTCGGCGCGACCTCGGCTATGCTGATGAACGCACTGAAGGCGCTGGCGGGCATAGACGATTCGCTGAACCTCATCTCCCCCGCGATAATCGAGCCTATCCAGAAGCTGAAAATAGACTACCTTGGCAATCACAACCCGCGTCTGCACACCGATGAGCTACTTATCGCGCTGTCCGTCTGTGCCGTTACCTCCCCCGCCGCCGAAAGAGCGACCGAGCAGCTTGCCCGCCTGCGCGGATGCGAAGCGCATTCGACTGTCATTCTCTCGCAGGTGGATGAAAACGTGCTTAAAAAGCTCGGCGTGAACGTTACATACGAGCCTGTATATCAGACCAAAAAGCTGCATCACAAATAATGACCCCGCAGGTCATTATAGATCAAAAAAGGGTGTTGAAAAACTCAAATTGAGTTTTTCAACACCCTTCTGTATTTTAGGTTTACGGCGTATAATCCGCCTCTTTGTCCGCCGGGAATCTCTTTGCGGCAGGCTCGTAGGGCAGGGTTATGGTGCGTTCGGAATGTCCGGCAAGGATTATCTCCATCATCTTCTGTGAGGAGTAGAAGTACGCGTTCCAGGTCTCGCTCTTTCTGCCGTGACCTCCGTAATTGTAGTAGTCCCACACGCCGAGCGGCCAGAGCGCGACCTTCATGTCGATGTTCTCGTAAAGTTCAACGCTTCCGCCGTGCGCGCCGTGGTGAGCCACCTGAACTATATCCGACGCCAGCGACTTGCCGTAGCACTTTACAAGCACGTTAGTCATCGTGGAGCTTGAATCCCCGAGGAACATTATCTTCTGCCCCTCGGCGGTGAGCGAAAACACCGCGCTTACCGTGTTGCCGGTGTCGCAGTCGGCAGGAGCCACCAGCTCGACGGTGGAATAATACTCTATCTCGGCGCCGCCGATGACAAAGCGCTGTCCGGGATGCGCCTTTACCGTTTTGGCGCCGCGGAACATTTTGATGCTGCTGTAAACGCCGCCGGGATAGCTCTCATCCATCTTTTTATACTGCTCGACCGACGGGAAGTTGTATATGAAGCGCTCAACGCTGAGACATTTCAGCGCCGATGGCGTGTTTGCCACCTGCGAGAGAAGACCTACGTGGTCGCCGTGCGAGTGCGTGAGTATCCACGCCGCGATCTTTATGTTTTCGGGGTCCGGAGCCTGCTTTTTGAGCTGATCCATAAAAAGCTCAAGATTCTTCTGCCGGCGGTATCCGCCGTCAACGATAATGAACCGTCCGTCACGCAGGCGGATGATGTAAAGCATTCCTATCTGAAAATCCGCGATGGTTTTGCCCGTATCGTAAAGATATTCAAGCCCGACCTGGGTGACGGTAACGGGGCTACCGCCCGACGTGTCGTCGGTCTCGACCACAGGCAGCTCGGTCTTTGACAGCGGCTCTATTATGAGGCGCGTCTTTTTTTCATATGCGGTATAAACCGTGTTGAGGACATATTTTCCGCCGGGGGACGTGTAGGTGGCATAAAGATTGTCGCCTATTTTGTTTTCGGCGTATTTTTCGTAGCCCGCGCCGGTAAGCGATGCGGCATATTCCGAATACTCGGAGGTGGCGGTGTTCTTGATTATGTACATCCGGCAGTCGTCGCCGCAGTCCCACAGCGCCTCCACTCGTCCGCGCGTTGCGTAAAGCGGCAGAGTTGAGAGCATATTGTTTGTCGCGCCGCTGAAGGAAAGCCCGGCGGGAAGGATCAGCGTGCCCGCTTTGCGGTCGACGTAGGTATAAAACCGGTCGCAGAGCCACTCGGCGGCGGAGGCGTAGCCGGAATCGTCGGATGCGAGCACGACGATCTTGTGTCCCACGACAGAGACCGAGAAGGATGCGTAATTTGTGAATTCAGCCGCGACGGCGGAGCTTTCCGGACGGTTGGTGGCTCCCACCAGTATCTCGTACGCGTCGGGATCGGCGACCTCGCCGGGCATTAGGAAGTCGTCAACTATGTCCGGCAGCACGCCGCCTGCCGATTCCACTCCGCGGCGTATGGCTACCGCCGCCGCAATAAGCCCATCCGAGGCGACGTCCTGCCGCACTACGCGGCATATTGCGGAACCGTCCCGCAGAACGGGAAAGTCCTGCGGGGCGGCGGCTGTGGTATTTTGCGTCGTATTTACGCTTCCGGTCGGATCCTCCACCTTATCAGGCGAGCATCCCGAAAGGACGATAACGATTATACCGACTATCATAAGCGCGGCGAGAACGATGCAGAGTATCTGCGTCAGTCTCTTTTTTACACTCTGTTTTACCATGACATCTGCCTTTCTATGCTATGTGTATTAAATATTATATCATTAATGCGATGTTCAGTCAATAGGAAAATTTCATTTGAGCGACGACTTGTACTGTCCCGGCGTTATGCCGAAATGCGTGCGGAATGCCTGTATGAAATAGCTCTCGCCCGAAAAGCCGCTGGCGTATGCGACCGCCGCCACGCTTCCCTCCCCCGACGCCAGAAGGCGGCGCGCGTTGGCAAGGCGCAGCTGTATCAGATACTGCTTTACCGAATATCCCGTTACGCGGCGAAAATCGGAGTTGAATTTTGACACGCTGACAAAAAATCTTTCGGCAAGATCGGAGGAATTTATCTCAGACGCCGCGTTTGCGGTAATAAAGGCTATCGCGTCAAAAATATAATCCGAATGACTGCTCATGCGTGTAACGTTGTCGCCTGCGGCAAGCGGCGCAATGAGGTCTATGAGGCAAAGCAGCAAAAGCTTCATCTGCATCATATCGCCGGAATGCGCGCGCATAAGCGAAAGATAGGGCAGAAAACGTTCAAGCCCGTCCCTGCCGAGCGGGATGACGAGGCAGTCGCCGCTGATGATGCCGCGCCGGGTGACCGACTCGGGGAATTCCGCAAGGCTTACGGCGTCAAAAAATACGACCGAGCTTGAATACCCCTGCGCCGATGTTGAGACCGCAGTTGTGCTGTGGTAGCTCCCGCCGCGGTGTATCACGCATGCGGGACAGCGCACCCTGCACACCGAGCCGTTGGAAAATATCTCGCACTCGGAATCTGTGGTTATGAAAAGGATCTCGTTATGGTCGTGCATATGTATATGCGCCTGGTGGAATTGGCTGCGCGCCAGCTCTTCGTAGGCTATATGGCTGTCCTTGGGAAGATATTTGAATATACGGTTATTCATAGCGCACCCCCTTTTAACGCATTTTATCACAAAAGTACCGTCCGGTCAATGCCCGCGCAATAAAAGTATAAAAAAGTAATTAAAATTGATGAAAATCAGCCCTCGTACAGCTCTTTTTTGTCAATTTTTTATATGAAAAAACCGCATTTAATGATAAAATGAAAATATCATAATAATTCGGTCCGAAAGGAAGAACGCTATGAAAAACAGTTTTAAAGCCAAGCTCCTTGCCTCAGCCATTGCAGCGCTGATGATGGTCGTACCGCTTGCCGCATGTAAGCCGGACAGCGGAAGCGCGGGGACCGACACGCCGCCGGCAACTGTCGCCGCACCCGCCGCGACCGATCCCGTTGACTCGGACGGCTACCGCCTTGACAACATCCCATCTACGCTCGATTTCGGCGGCGAGACCGTAACGGTGCTCTATTGGCAGGATTCCTTCTGCGACGAATTCACCGCCGAGGCGGGAAGCGCCGACATTACCATTGACGCGATATACCGCCGCAACAGCGTTGTTGCCGAACGACTGGGTATAAAATACGACTGGGTGGGCATAAAGGGCAACAACTCCAACCGTAACAATTACATAAGCACCGCCGGGAACAGCATCAAGACCAATACACGTGCATACGACATTCTTGCGGGTTACAGCATGTGCATTGCCAACCTTTCGGCATCCGGCTTTTTGCGTGACCTCAACACCGTGAACCACATCGACACCTCTATGCCCTGGTGGCCGGAGCGCCTTGTCAGCGAGGCGACGATAGGCGACAGTCTTTATTTTGCCTCGGGAGACATCTCCACCAACATGCTCTGGAGCATGCTCTTCATTATATACAACAAAGACCTTATGAACGAGCTGAATATCAAAACCAAAGAGGACATGAACAGTCTTGTGGAGGACAAAAAGTGGACTCTTTCAAAGCTTGAGGAAATGTGCCGCGACGTTTACGCCGACACCGACGGCGTGGCTGGCAAATCGGACGGCGACCGCTTCGGACTTATGACGAGCAACGTTTACAGCGACGCGTTCTTCTTCGGGTGCGGTCTGCATACCGTTGAGCTGAACGATCAGGGAAAGCCCGTGATATCCGATTCCTTCGGAAGCGAAAAAACACACGACGTTATAGTACGTCTTTTGAACCTCTTTGACAGCCAGGATGCTCAGCTTTACACCAAGAACTACGCAAGCACAACGCAGTTCACGCAGGGCAACTCGCTGTTTGAGGTCCGCCAGCCGCTTTACATACGCAAAACGGTAGCACCCACACAAACGAGCTTCGGCGTTCTCCCCATGCCGCTTTACAACGAGGATCAGGAAAGCTACATCACGACCATAGGCTTCACCTACACGCTTTACTCCATCCCGCGTGACACCGAAAAGGTCGATGCCGCTGCCGCGGCGATAGAATGCCAGGCATCGGAGGCGTACCGCAAGACCACTCCGGCAATATTTGAGGTCTGCCTTAAGGTGAAATACGCCTCTGACTTCGAATCCGGACGCATGTTTGACATCATACGCGACGGCGTTACCTTTGACCTTGGCAGAATATTCTGTCTTGACTTTTCAAGCGGCTCGACAAAATACGCCACCTACAACCTCTTCCGCCACTCGCTCGTAAACAAAAAGCCGGAATGGGCATCGACCTACGCTGCCGAAAAGCCAGCGCTTGAGAGCGATCTGGCAAGGATCCTTGATGCCTTTGAAAACATCAAAAAGTAATGGATAATAAGATCGTAAGATCCGCCGCGCGCGCCGCCCTTGCCCTGCTTGCAGCGGCTCTGATATGTCTCCTTTCAGCCTGCACCCCGGAGGTGCCGGGCAATATCACGACCGAAGCTCCCGCCACATCCTCAGCACCGCGGGAGCTTGAGGTCGTATCTGGCGGCAAAACGATGTACCGCGTGGTCTACCGCGAGGGCGGCACCGCCGCCGAGCTTGCAGCGGCACGTACCGTGGCAAAAAGCCTTGGGCGCATCTGCTCCACCGAGGTGACGCTTGCCTCCGATATACTTATGCCAGGTCAGGAATATCCCGCCGAGGGCTGTGACATCCTTGTAGGCTACACGGGATATCCCGAGAGCCGCCGCGCGTATGAAGATCTGAGCTACGGCTCATACAGCGTATCGGCGGACGGCGGATGGATAGTCCTTGCCGCCCGCGGCGACAACGAAATATCCCGCACGACAGACGAATTTCTCTCGCTGCTGACCGTCACCGGGAAGGGCGATGAACGCCGCGTCGTATTCCCCTCCGACGCCGTGCGCCGCGGCACGCTGGCGGATGAAGCGGCGGCTCTGCCCATGATATCGGGCGGAGAGTACGACAGTGTTTACAGTACCGGTGACGGCGCTTACATGGTCGTTGTAAGAAAAGCAGATGCTGACATTTCCGCCGCGTACCTCACCTCGCTCGCCGATGCGGGCTTTGAGGAACGCATACGCTATTCCGACGAAAAGAATATCTTTTGCTCATTTGAAGGCAATGGGCTTACCGTTTACACAGCCTTTTGCGACAAGACGCTTCGCGTTATAGTGCAAAAGGGCAGTCTCTCCGACATAATGTTTCCGGACCGCGCCCCTGCCGCAGGCAGCACGGAGCCGCTCGTTTCGTTTGTCGGTCTTGCCTATGACACTAAAAACAACGGTTCGCTGTACAAAAACGGGCTTTCGCTTATCTGGCGGCTCTCGGACGGCAGCTTTATGATAGCGGACGGCGGAGGTCAGAACGCCACTCACGCAAAGCTGGTGTACGACGAGCTTTACCGCCTTGCGCCGGACAAAAACAACATCCGCATATCCGCGTGGTTCATCACGCACGCGCACATCGACCACGCCGGCGTGTTCCATATGTTCACCCAAAGCTACCGCGACCGTGTGAAGCTCGACCGCCTGATATGCAATATCCCCACAAACGCATATCTTCAGGGACTGACCGACGATTCGACCGAAAGCAGCGCGGTGGCAATGTCGGACACGATACACAGCGATATAAAAAAATGGCAGGGGCTTGAGGTCATAAAGGCTCATCCCGGACATAAATATTACATTGCCGGAGCCGAAATAGCGGTCTATACCACCGCCGATATGCTTTACCCCGCGCTTGAAGCGACCACGGCAAACAGCACCTCTGTCGTGTTCGGCGTGACCGTGGACGGCAAAAAGCTGCTCGTTACCGGAGACGCCGGGGCGGACGCCTGCGGAGCCGCAGTCGCCGTTTGGGGACGCGCGCTAAAAAGCGATGCCATGACGGTGATACACCACGGACTTCGCGGCGCGACGACGCAGTTCTATTCGTTCGTGAACCCTGAGACCGTGCTCTGGCCCTCTGCGCTCGTGCTGTTTGAGGATACCCGCTCGCGCTCCTATAACGCGTATCTTCTCAACTCGCTTGCGGTAAAACACAGCTATGTCGCAGACAATAAAATATACACCTTTGCCGCCAAAGACCTGACAAAACCCGTTGAAGAACGGTGAATAACAACAAAATGCCGGTCCCACGACCGGCATTTCACGGGGCGCCTCAAAGCGCAAATTAAGCTTGGAGGCGCCCCGGCTTTTTATATGTTTTCCGTTCTTATCTCATCGGCGGTATTCCCCCGCATAATGCGGTCGAATGCCGCCTTTTCGGTCACAAGAACTATTAAAAACACCGCCGCCGCGGCACACGCGGCTTCGATCCACGGCATCACTACCGTTGTATCAGGCAAAAAATATCCCAACACCGCCAGCACGCCAAACGACAGCGCGACCGCAGGCAGCACCGCCTTTGACGAATAACCCAGCGACTCTATGATGCGCAGCCGGCGGAAGTCCTTGCCGGACATTCCGAGCGAACGCAGGACGGCAAAGTCACGCGTCCGCAGAGTCACGCCGGACGAAACGGTATTCATCACGTTTGCCACAGTGACCAGCGCCATAAGCAGTGTCAGCCCATAGCTCAGCACCTGCGCTATCACGATGCGGCTCCTGCCTGTATCCCTGCCGTCAAGCTCGTCCGTCACATAGTATGGCCTACGTATATCCTCTGCGCTTTCGAGCTTACGGAGCAGGTCCTGAGCCACCTCATCATGTCTGTCGGTAAGGCAGGAAAGATACGCCTCCAAGCCCGCATGACGCAAAAATGTGTCCTCACCGAACGCAAGGAACGTCTTTTCGGATATCACGATACGTGGCTCGGAGCTTACCCGCACCTCGCCCCACGGCACCACATCGGTAAATGCGGCAAGGAAGAGCGTGTTGTCGGGGTAATGGGCACCGGGCATTTCGGCAGTCCCGTCGTCGCGCGTGATAAGCCCCGTGGATGTCTCGACGCGGTATCCCTCGCCGAACTTTATCTCACCCGTAACGCCCGTAAAATCGCGCGAGGTGATATATGGAGAGCGGTCGCTTTCGCGGTATGTGCGCCCGCAAAGACCTATTGCGACCGGGCGGTCGGTATCGTAAAGCACGGCGCGCGAAAGCCCTGCCGCCTCAAGAAACGCAAGATAAGAGTCATTATCAAGTATCAGCGCCCTGCCCTTCGGCGCGCTCCCGTCCTCCGACAGCGCCGCCCCGGTCAGCATCTCACTGTCGGCATAGAGCCTCCCGGAGCTGACGCATACATTGAGCGCGCTTTTATTTATGCGCTTATCATCTGTGCATTCGCGGTAAAAATCAAACACCGTGGCGGCATCATGGTTCCTGTAATACACCCAAACGTCACCTCGGCTCATGCTTTGGGCTTCAAGATACTCCCGCATCGAGAGCGCCAGCGAACAGGTGAGCAGAAAAAGCATCACGCTCAGCGCCAACGATAGAACAGTAGACACGCGCCTGCGGCGGTCGCGCTTGTCATAATTCCGCGCGATCTTGCCGACTATCCCGAGGCAGCTTTTGCGCGAGGCGTGTATAAGTCTTTCGTTATCGTCCGAGCGGCGTATCAATTCAATGGCGCCGGCTCCGGCGGCGACACGCGCCGGATGCAGAGCCGAGACAAATACCGTCACCGCGCCGATAACTGCCGCCGCCGCAAGCGCCGCAAGGCTCACGCGCAGGTGTAGGGTCACATTTTTGTTTCCGGTCACCTGAAGCACAAGACCGCGCAGCGCGCCAAGTCCTGCGCCGACTGCGCCTACCCCGAACAGCATCCCGACCGGAAGAGACGGGATGAGCAGATATGCTCCCTCAAGAAAAACGCTTTTTCTTATCTGCTTTGCGGTCGCGCCGACCGAGGAAAGCAATCCGAACTGTCGGCGGCGCTCGGCGGCAGATATCATAAATGCATTGCTTATCATAAGCACCGATCCCGCGGTAATAACGACAAGCATGAGCGCGCCGAGTATAAAGAACGCATTCTTCACGAGCTGACTTACGTCCAGGTATTGAAAAAGGTCCCCGTTGATATAGCTGTCGTTGAGGATCACGCCTGCCTCTTTGTTCACCACAGGAGCCGTTATCTCATCATACACGGCAGTCGCATCCATGGGCTTGTATGTGCGGATGAACGCATCCGCACGTCTGCCGCCCGCGTTCGCACCCGCAACGGGATCACCTTCGATCACAGTAAGGTAGTTGTAGCATGGTCCGGAGTTTTCCTCCGCGCGGTTGGGCGTATATATTCCGACCACGGTATACGTGCGCCTTTCCCCCGGCTTCCATGTCTCCTTGACCGATAGGCTGTCGGTACGGTAAAGCGGCACGCCGTGCCTCATCCGCTCGCCGAGTTCGACTGTCACCTCGGTCCCTATCTCCGCCTCGTCACTGTTCGGGAGGACCACCTCAGTCCCGTTTTCGGGAAGGCATCCCGCCGCCAGAGCGATCCCCATGTTGTCGAAAAATTCGGGCGACACCGCCGACACCGCTATGAACGGCTTTTTGGCTGTCATCGTAGGGTCGGTAAGCTCACACCCGTCATAGCGCATGAAAAATATATCCTCCACACGCTCATCGGCGGCGAGCCTTTGCACCACCTCGCTGTTTGCGGCGCCCAATTTTGCATACCAGTTGCCGCGTATGTCCTTTGCAGCGCGTACACCGTAGTCGTAAAGGCTTGCCATGAGCGTTGTTACGGCTGTTATCATGGCGACAGACAGAATTATCCCTATTACCGTAACGGCAGTGCGCGTGCGGTTGCCCGCAAGCTGACGCCGCGTGATCCTTGAAAGCACATTCATTTTGTCACCTCGTCACGCGCTATTTTTCCATCCTCAATACATATCACGCGGTCGGCGCGCAGGGCAATGCTCTCATCATGCGTTATCATTATGAGCGTTTGGTGATATTTTCGGTTGGAAAGCCGCAAAAGCTCAACGATATTTTGCGAGTTGCGCGAATCAAGGTTGCCTGTCGGCTCGTCCGCAAGCACTATCGCGGGAGCGTTTATAAGCGCCCTGCCTATCGAGACCCGCTGCTGCTGACCGCCGGAAAGCTGACCCGGCAGATGATGGCGGCGCTCCCAAAGCCCCAGTGTGGCAAGCAGGTCGTCAAGATGCTCGCCGTTTACCTTTCTGCCGTCGAGCAGCACCGGCAGAGTTATGTTGTCCTCCACGTCAAGCACGGGTATGAGGTTATAGAACTGGTAGATGAGTCCGACCTGTCTGCGGCGGAACACCGCGAGCTGTTCCGCTGTCCCGGCAAAAATATCCTCACCCCCGACAAATACCTTACCGCTCGTGGGGCGGTCAACACCGCCGAGAAGATGCAGAAGAGTGGATTTGCCGGAGCCGGAAGGTCCGACAATGGCAACAAATTCACCCGCGCTGACCGAAAATGAAATGTCATCCACCGCGCGCACCTCATTTTCACCGCTGCCGTAGATCTTTGTAAGGTTTTCTGTTCTCAATACTTCCATAAGCTGTACCTCCCGGGGTGATATTTATGCGCCTTCAGGCTTATCCGATAATATTATAACGTATCACGGTGACATTACGGTGACTTTTTTGGTGCTTTACAGCTTTTACAGGCAAAAATATTTCCGCATTATGAGCCGTTCATATGATCAAACGGGACTGTCACGCATAAGCGCGGCAGTCCCGTCAGGTTTTTTATTATATCCTCTCAGCCGAGGAAAGTCCCTATGAGGTTTGAAGCAAGCACTATAAGCACAAGCGCCACAGGGTAGGTCGAAGCGTAAGCCGAAGCGACGTTATCCGTTCCGGATACTCCGACAAGCGTACCGAGTGCGGGTGTACTGGTCATACCGCCGGTAATGGAACCGAGGTTGTTGAGAAGCGGAAGCTTGAAAACGTACTTTGCCATGAAATAACCGACTATCATGGGGATGGTGGTCATAAAAACGCCGGCAAGGAAGCCGTATACAACAAGCATTACACCGTATTCGGATGCAGCGACCTGTGCGACAAGCTCAACGCCGCCCTCAACACCCGCTCCGATAAGGAAGAGCATGAGTCCGAATTCGCGGAACACCTTGAGTGTGTGATCCGGAATGCGGAGAGAAAGTCTGCCAATGTGTCCGAAATGACCGAGAATGAGCGCCATGATGAGCGGACCGCCGGTCGTTCCGAGTGAGAAGGTCGCGCCGTCAAAGCCCTTGGATGTCAGCGGGATCCTGATGGAGCCGAGAAGGATACCGAGTACGACTGCAAGTCCGAAGACGCCAAAGCCGAATTCATCAAGCTCGAAGAGTTTTTTCTTTGAGCCTTCCTTGGCTGCATCGACCTTTTTGGTCATTGCAATGGCTTCACGTTCCTTTGCCATGTCGGCATGGACAAGTTTGGGTATTATCTGCACAAACAGCACAACGCCGATAACGCCGAAGGGGTATGCCACTGCGTGTCCGAGCGCCACCAGCCCCTCCTCTTTTGCCACCTGTTTTGCGGCAGAGAAGGCGGGTGTTGAAGTAAGCGCACCGGAGAGCACACCGTTTGCAAAGTCACCGCCAATGCCGGGGATAAGCGCAAATCCGATTGTTACAGCCGCACCGAGCAATATTATAATAGCACCGAGCGGAACGTATGATTTTGCGTTTTTCTTAAGATCACGGAAAAAGTTGGGACCCGCTATCGAACCGACTGCGGTAACAAACAGCACAAGACCTATGCTGTCTATAAATTTGTAGCTGGTCACAGCCGCGGATTTGGAGCTTTCGATATAAAGGCTCCCGATTATGGGGATCTCCTTGAGTCCGGGCAGGGTAAAGAGATATCCGCACAAAAGCGCCATAAGAAATACCCCGGCGGTGCCAAGCTCAATTCCCTTGATCTTGATGCTGCCTATCGCGTAACCGATAAGGCAGATGAAAAACGCTCCGATAAGCACGGCAGGCGTGGAACCGAGCTTGACTAAGTTATTGATGAATTCCATTGTTGTTTTTTATGCTCCGATATTTATTTTGCTTCGTATCTGGGATTTCCGTGTGTGTATCTGGGGAGAAGTATGGGGGATACCTTGTCGGTAACTATGCCCGCATCTGCCATTTCAGCATCGTATTTTGCGATATGGTCAAGAGTAAGCTCGCCGACCTCGGTCTCCTTGGCTGCCTTGGCTGCGTTTACGCCGGCATTTCTGCCGAAAACGATGATGTCAAGCAGCGAGTTGCCCATAAGTCTGTTCTCACCGTGGATGCCGCCGACAGCCTCGCCCGCAACAAACAGGTTCTTTACCGCGCTCTGACCGTCTGCGGTGATCTTTATACCGCCGTTCTGGTAGTGCAGCGTGGGGTAAACAAGGATCGGCACCTTGCGCATATCAATACCGTACTTTGCGTACATACGCATCATAGCGGGAATGCGCTTCTCGATGGTACCCTCGCCGCCCTTGGCTTCGATCATGGGCGTGTCAAGCCATACGCCATAGCCGCCGTCGGGAGTGGGAACGCCCTTATGGCGTGCGCGGCACTCGCGGATGATGGACGCCGCGGCAACGTCACGGGTCTCAAGCGGATGCATGAAGGCTTCGCCGTCGCAGTTGACGAGCATAGCGCCGATGGAACGAACCTTTTCGGTAACGAGAGCGCCGAATATCTGAGAAGGATATGCCGCTCCGGTGGGATGGTACTGAAGAGTGTAGGCGTAGATAAGGGGAGCGCCGACACGGTAAGCAAGTGCAAGTCCGTCGGCGGTCGCGCCGTAGTGGTTGGAGGTCGGGAAGCCCTGATAGTGCATTCTGCCCGCACCGCCGGTGGCGATGATAACGGTCTTTGCCTTTGCAACGAGCAACTCATGTGTTTCCATATTCATGAGCACGGCGCCCGCCGCCTTGCCGTCCTTATCAAGGATAAGCTCGATAGCGGAGGTGAAGTCCACCACGGGGATCTGACGGTTCTGTACCTCGTCGCGGAGAACGCGCATTATCTCGGCGCCGGAGTAGTCCTTTGCCGCGTGCATTCTCTTGCGGGATGTGCCGCCGCCGTGAGTGGTTATCATAGTGCCGTCAGGCTCCTTGTCAAACATAACGCCGAGGTCGTTGAGCCACTTTACGGCGCCGGGACCTTCGGTGACGAGCTTTTCAAGCAGCTCGGGAATGTTCTTGAAGTGACCGCCTCCCAGTGCGTCAAGGTAGTGGATAGCGGGGGAATCGCCGGGCTTATCGGCAGCCTGGATGCCGCCCTCAGCCATCATGGTGTTGGCGTCGCCGTGACGGAGCTTGGTAACGATCATTACGTTTGCGCCGTTCTCCTGTGCCATTATCGCCGCCGCGGAGCCTGCTCCGCCGCCGCCGATGATGAGAACGTCAACATCGTAGTCCGGCTTTGTAAGGTCAACGTCGCCCGCCTTGATGCGGCTGTGCGACTGAAGCATTGCCGCAAGCTCTACCGGTACCTTTTCGCCCTTGTTGGGGCCGATCTTAAGAGTATCGAATTCGGATTCGATATAATCGGGGTGGAATTCGTGAAGGAGAGCGTCCTTTTCGTCCGCGGTCATGCGGCGCGGCTCCATGCCGAGTCTTTCGGCGCGGGTCGCTTCCACCTTCTTGATGGATTCAAGCATTTCGGGTGTATACATATTCGGATCCTCCTTATTTCTCGATGACTCTCTGGTTGTAAAGCTCCTTGAGCTCGTCAAGAGGCTTGTTCATCAGCTTTTCGATGAGTTCCTTGAAATCGCCGTGCTCGATCTCCTGAACGCGCTCCTCAAGGTGCGCGCTCTTGGGAGCGAGGTACTTGCCTGTCAGACGGCGGGCAAGCAGACCGACCTGCGGGTGGGTGATACCTGCGGGGCAGCGGGAGGAGCATATGCCGCACATTACGCAGTCAAACGATGCCTCGGCGCACTTTTCAAGCTCGCCGCGCTGTGCGTAGGCTATGTACTGCATTACGTTGAGTCCCTGAGGGCATGCCTTGGTGCAGGCGTTGCAGCCGATGCAGCTGTATATCTCGGGGTAGAGCTGCATCATGATCTGCTCCTCGGGCTTTACCTTTTCAATGTCGTAGACCTGCTTTACAAGCGGGAAGAAGGGGAGCGTGGCAACATACATGTTGTCCTCGACCTTTGTCTGACATGCCAGGCATACGCGAAGCTCGCGGTCGCCCTTTATGCGGTATATGGTGGCGCAGGCGCCGCAGAAACCGCAGCGGCATCCGCAGCCGCGCACAAGCTGATAGCCTGCGTATTCCATCGCGCCCATGATAGTCAGGCTTGACGGAACGGAGTATTTCTTACCCATAAGGTAAACATTTACCATGTTATCCATAGTTGTGGTCATTCCTTTCTTGCGTATCCTCTGTGGGACGCTATCAATATTCGGGCGGCAGCTCGTCAAGCTCGGCAAAGCTGAACACGGGTCCGTCCTTGCAGACGTACTTTGAACCTATGTTGCATCTGCCGCACTTGCCGATACCGCATTTCATGCGAAGTTCCATCGTTGTCCACACCTGCTCGGGGCGGAAGCCCTGCTCGTTGAGTCCTGCAAGCGTGAATTTTATCATGATGGGAGGTCCGCACATGACAACGGTCTTGGAGGTGTCGAAGTTCAGTTCCTTTACATAGTTGGGAACAAAGCCGACGTGTCCGTCCCAGCCGTCCTGCGGGCGGTCGATGGTGAGGTGAACATTGAAGCCCGGCTCCTTCATCCACTCGGATGTGATTTCGGGATAGTCCACAAGGTCGTCCTTGGAGCGTGAGCCGTAAACGATGTCAACGGTGCCGTATTTCTCGCGGTTGTCGCGGATGTAATTTATGACCGAGCGGAGAGGAGCAAGTCCTATACCGCCGGCAACGAACACAAGGTCCTTGCCCGCGAACTCGGTGTCAACGGGGAAGCCGTTGCCGTAGGGACCGCGGATGGTCAGCTCCTGACCCACCTCGATGAGATGGAGCCATGTGGTGAGGCATCCGCATTTCTTGATGCTGAATTCCATATACTCGCGGTTTGTGGGCGACGAGGTTATAGAGAACATCGCCTCGCCCTTGCCGGGGATGGAGAGCATGGCGCACTGACCGGGGATATGCTCAAAGCACTTTCCTCCGCCGGGAGCGTTTACGCGGAAGGTCTTTACATCGGGGGTATCCCGGCGGATATCGGTGACAACGCCGATATGCGGGAAAAGAAGATTGTTGTCCATTACTTTTGCTCCTTTCCCAGTGTCTTGATGACCTTGACTATGTTAAGATGCTGCGGGCACTTTACAACGCATCTGCCACAGCCGACGCAGGAGAATATGCCCTCATTGTTATCGGGGTAATATACCAGCTTGTGCATGAATCTCTGACGGAAGCGCTCGACCTGTGTAAGTCTTGGCTGACCTGCGGACATGAGCGTAAATCCGGAGTACATGCAGGAGTCCCAGCAGCGATAACGTTGGATGCCTCTGCCCGTGTCGTAATCGCGTATGTCATAGCACTGGCAGGTGGGGCATACAAAGGTGCAGGTGCCGCAGCCGAGGCACGCCTCGGAAAGCTCTGCCCACTTGGGTGAATTGAAGAGGTCCATCGTCTTGCCCGCTCCGAAGCCCTCGGTGGTGAGGTCGTAAAGCGGAGTTTTTGCAAGATTCTCGCGGGCTTCGTTTCTGGCTGTTTCCACGGCTCCGAGGTCGGCGTCCGCCGCATCCTCAAGAACGCCTAGAGACTCAAGAAGAGCCGCGCCCTTTTCGGTCTTTGCGTCGAGATAGAGGCTGTCGCCGGCAAAAATGCAGGAAATATCGCCCGCAGGCTCGGCGGAGTCTATGCCGAAGGTGTGGCAGAAGCACGAGGTTTCGGGCGTGCCGCAGGCAACGGTGATGACGACGCTCTTTTCGCGGCGCGCCTTGTAGTAGGCATCCGCGGGATCGGAAAGGAACACACGGTCAAGAATACCGAAGCTGGCGGCATCGCAGGCGCGCACACCGAACACGGCAAAGTCACTGCCCGTGCAGCTGTTGTCCACAAGCTCTATCTTTCTGCCGCCCTCTGTTGTCTTCATCGCGTAGAGGTTTTCGCTCTGCGGGAAGAAGAGATCCTTGGGGGATCTTACGGTGTTCAGCGCGTCGGCGGCATACTCGGTCCCCTCGCTCCAGAGCTTATAGGAAACTTCCTTTTCGCCCTTCACGGGGAGGTAAAGCTCGCGAGTTGCGGCAATCGCCGCAAACAGGCGGTCAAGCGCGGAGGTTTTTATCTTTTTCATCTGATCTTCCCTCCTTATTTAAGGTTCGAACCCGGCTCGGCATCGCCCTCGGTGAAGGCGGTGAGAGGTCCGCGTGTCTCGGAATCGGAACCTGCCTGGAAGTCTCCCCACAGGCTGTCGATATCCTTGATGAATTTACGATTCAGAAGATGGAGCGGAATATGCTCGGGACATACGCGCGAGCACTCGCCGCAGTCGGTGCAGCGTCCGGCAACATGGAAGGCGCGGATGATGTGGAACATATTCTCCTCAAAATCCGTAGTGGGAGCCTTGGACGCGATACCGGAATTGTCGTTGTCGAAAACGCACTTTTCGCAGGTACACACGGGGCATACGTTGCGGCAGGCATTGCAGCGGATGCAGCGGGAAAGCTCACCGCGCCAAAATGCAAATCTCTCGTCGGGCGTCATGGCTTCCAGCTTTTCGACCTCAGCCATGCGATCGGCGGCGTCGGGATTTTCACCCTCGTCGCAGATCACTTCGTCGCTCACGACGTGTACTCTCTTGCCGTCGGTGAGGCACTTCAGAAGCTTTACGTCATTCTTCTTTACGGTCTTGTCGCCGTAAAGGGTGTGCACCGTAAGCTCGTCTCCCTCGCCGTCCTCGACAGAGGTGATACCGCGTATACCCATATCGCGGATCTTGTTTATATCCGCCTTGCCCGAACATCCGATACCGAGAATGTATACCTTCTCGCGCGGCACGCGGTGCTCCTTGAGGAGCATGTTTATGCCGTATGTATCGCAGGGCTTGGCAAGAATAAGCGTTACGCCGTCCTTTTTGCAGGCGTTTATCAGGTATTTGCAGAGGTTTGCGCCGCAGAATTCATCATATATGAAGTTTGCATTGAATTCCTCGGGGGTCTCAAAGACGGCAGGGGTGCGTTCCCAGTCGAACTCGCCGCGCACCCAGCCCAGAACGCGCTGAGCCTTGCCCTCGGAGAGAAGCTCCGCGACCCGGTTCTTTATCAGTTCAGATTTTCCTTGCATCTCAGATCCCTCAACTTTTTATTTTCTCCCAGCTCTGTGATCGTCTTCACAAAGTCATTCATAACGGCGGCAAATCTTACGCCTTCCGCAGCGGAGACCCATTCAACGCGGGTGCGCTCCTTTTCGATGCCGAGGTAGTTGAGCATCGAGAAGAGCAGGGTCATACGGCGGCGGGCATAGTAGTTACCGGTCGAATAGTGGCAGTCGCCGGGGTGGCATCCGCAAAGGATAACGCCGTCGGCGCCGCGCTCGAACGCGCGCATAATGAATATGGGGTTTACGCGGCAGGAGCAGGGTACGCGGATTATTTTTACGTTGGCGGGGTATGAGAGACGGCTCGTTCCCGCAAGGTCGGCTCCCGCATACGAGCACCAGTTGCAGCAGAACGCAACTATCGTAGGCACAAAGCCCTCGCCGGTCGTTGCGGCTGCGTTTTCTTTTTCATTAACGTTGGTCAGCGACATATAGCATCCACCTCCGCAAGAATTTGTTTATTGGCGAAGCCCTTGAGGTCCATAGCGCCGGACGGGCAGGTAACGGTGCAGGCGCCGCAGCCCTGGCACACAGCCTCGTTGACGACAGCCACGCGGCGATCTACCATCTTGCCCGCGATGCGGAACTGATGCACCTCATAGCTGATAGCGCCGTAGGGGCAGACATTCTGGCACATTGAGCAGCCGTTGCACATCATCTCGTCGGAATGAGCCACGCAGGGGTTGCCGGTGAGCTTATCCTTGGAGAGGAGAGCGATGACCTTTGATGCTGCCGCAGATGCCTGTGCGACGGTCTCGGGAACGTCCTTCGGCCCCTGGCATACGCCGGAGAGGAAGACGCCCGCGGTGGGGCTTTCCACGGGACGCAGCTTTGCGTGCGCCTCGGTAAAGAAATCGTTGGTATCCATGCTTGCGGTAAGCATGGTGGCAATGCGACGTGCGCCCGCCGACGGCTCGATAGCCGCTGCAAGCACCACGAGGTCGGCGTCTATCATGACCTGGCGGTTCGCGATAAGATCGACGCCCTGGACCTCCAGCTTGTCGCCCTTGCGGGAGACCTTGCCGACATTGCCCTTGATGTAATCCACGCCGTACTGCTCGACCGCGCGGCGGTAGAACTCATCAAAGTTCTTGCCGGGGGTACGTACATCTATGTAGAAGACGTGTACATCGGTATCGGGATATTTCTCGCGTATCATCATCGCATGCTTTGCGGTGTACATACAGCAGATCTTGGAGCAGTAGGTCTTGCCCTTGGATGCATCGCATCTTGAGCCGACGCACTGCACGAAGACGATGGTCTTGGGGTGCTTGCCGTCGGAGGGACGGAGCAGAATGCCCTTGGTGGGACCTGCGGCGTTCATAAGACGCTCAAGCTCAAGCGAGGTGATGACGTCCTTGTTGTCGGCATAGCCCAGTTCGCCGTAGCGGGAGGGATTTATCATATCGAAGCCGGTAGCGACGACGATGGCGCCGTACTGCTTTTCGATCACTTCGTCCTTCTGCTCAAAGTCGATGGCTCCCGCGGAGCATTTCAGCTTGCAAAGACCGCACTTGCCGGTCTTGAAGTGAATGCAAGCTGTGGTGTCGATGACCGGCACCTTCGGGATCGACTGCGCAAAGGGCATATAGATAGCGCCGCGGTTGCAGAGGTTCATATCGAACTCGGAGGGCGACTTGCGTGAGGGACATCCCTCGGTGCAGACGCCGCAGCCGGTGCACTTAGTCGCATCGACAAAGCGTGCTTTCTTTTTGATCTTTACGGTAAAGTTGCCCACAAAACCCTTTACCGACTCGACCTCGCTGTATGTGTAAAGTCCGATATGCTCGTTCTGCGCCGCATCGACCATCTTAGGTGTGAGGATACACGCCGAGCAGTCAAGCGTCGGGAAGGTCTTGTCGAGCTGAGCCATATGTCCGCCGATGGTCGGCAGCTTTTCAACGATATCAACATCGTATCCGGCATCGGCGATATCGAGCGCCGACTGGATACCGGCGATACCGCCGCCGATGACGAGCGCGCGCTTGGTAACGGGGCTTTCACCTGCGGTAAGAGGTGCGTCGAGCTGGACCTTTGCCACTGCGGTACGGGCAAGCACTATCGCCTTTGCGGTCGCCTCGGTCTTGTCCTTATGTATCCATGAGCAATGCTCGCGGATGTTTGCCACCTCGACCATGTAGGGGTTGAGTCCGGCTCTTGCGGCGGTCTTGCGGAAGGTCGCCTCGTGCATTCTCGGCGAGCAGGAGCATATCACCACGCCGTCAAGGAAGTGATCCTTTATCGCGTTTATGATGAGGGACTGACCGCCCTCGGAACACATGTACTGGTAGTCCTGTGCAAATACAACGCCCGGCTCGTTTTTCATAGCCTCGGCGACCGCGTGAACATCAACGGTCGCGGCGATGTTTGATCCGCACCAGCATACAAATACGCCTATTCTGTGCATTTTCTGTTCTCCTTAGCCCTTGTATTTTCTGAACGCGCTGACTATCGCCTGCTGCGGCAGCTCGGGGTCAAGAAGCGCGGGGATATCGTCGTCGTGCAGGTGGTTCTGACCCTGACGGCGGACCATCAGCGCACGCGCCGCCTCGATCAGCTTTGCCGGCTCAACGCCGCGCGGACATCTTTCCACGCAGGCAAAGCAGGTAAGGCATTTCCATACCGACTCGGAGGCAAACAGCTTATCCGTCTCGCCGTGCTCGACCATATATACGAACTGGTGCGGATGGTATTCCATCTCGCCGTAGGCAGGGCATGTGGCGGAGCATTTGCCGCACTTCATGCACTTGCGCGTATTCACGCCGCTTATTTCAACGATCTTTGCGGCGGTCTCGTTTTCTTTGTTGTTATTCATGCGTACACCTCAGTTTTTGTCAGCCACGCCGAGGGCGCGGGCAAGCGGTTCGGTGAAATAGTGGATGGGAAGCTCGCCGCCGCCGTTCACCTTAAGGTTGTACATGCAGAGAGGACATGCCGTGATAAGGCTGTCGGCTCCCTCGCCCGAGGCGGATGCGGTGATTATGTGGCTTCTCTTTTCCGCGAACTTTTTGTCCTCAAGCGTCACATATCCTCCGCAGCACTCGTTGCGCTGTGCGTATTTTACCGGAGTGGCGCCGAGAGCGCGGATGAGTCCCTCGATCGCTTCGGGATTCTCGGGATCGTCAAACATAAGCTCCTTGCCGGGACGGAGCAGAAGACATCCGTAGTACGCGCCTATCTTTTCGCCCTTCAGGGGATTTACCACCTTCTTGGCAAGCTCGTCGTAGCCTACGACGTCGCGAAGAAGCTCTATGTAGTGATACACCTTGACCTCGCCGCAGTAGGGGACGTCGTTCTTCATATAGTTGTTGACCTTGTTTCTTATTTCCTCGTTGTTCTTCATATCCTCGTTGACGCGCTTGATAACGTTGTAGCAGGCGGAGCAAACGGTAACAAGAGGCGTTCCCGCTTCGCGCGCAGCCATGAGCGCACGCACCGAGGAAAGGCGGGTGGCGACAGCATCGGTCGGGGTGGGATACACACCGCCGCAGCACTGCCATTCCGGAACCTCGCGAAGCTCAATGCCGAGGGCTGCCGCGGCGTCGCGCGCCATGCGGTCAAGCTCCTTTGCCTTGGTGCGCAGGGTGCAGCCGGGATAATAACTGAATACCATGTTTTGATTCCTTTCTGACTTGATATTAGCTTTTGGCGCCTTATTTAAATAGCGCTTTCGGGGATGCCGTCAAAGACAGCACCCCCAAAGCCGGAAGCCTGACGATCAGACCATCTGTTCGGGATGGAACACCTCGTCGAATTTCTCAGCGGTGAGGAATCCGAGAGATACGCACGCTTCCTTAAGAGAAATGTTTTCGTTGTAAGCCTTTTTGGCGGTCTTGGCGGCGTTCTCGTAGCCGATGTAGGGGTTGAGCGCGGTAACGAGCATAAGCGAGTTATGCAGGTTGTTGTACATCTTGTCCTTGTTGGCGGTTATGCCGACGGCGCAGTTGTTGTTGAAGGACACGATGGACTCGGCAAGCAGACGCGCAGACTGCAGGAAGTTGTAGGCGCTGACGGGCATGAATACGTTCAGCTCGAAGTTGCCCTGGGAGGCAGCCATGCCTACGGCAACGTCGTTGCCCATTACCTGTACGGCAACCATTGTAACAGCCTCGCACTGGGTGGGGTTCACCTTACCGGGCATGATGGAGGAGCCGGGCTCATTGGCGGGAATGGTGATCTCACCAAGACCGAGTCTCGGACCGGAGGCGAGCCAACGGACATCGTTTGCTATCTTCATCATATCTGCGGCAAGAGCCTTGAGGGCACCGTGCGCGAAGACGATCTCGTCCTTGGAGGTGAGAGCGTGGAATTTGTTTTCGGCAGTAACGAAATCTTTGCCGGTGAGGTCGGCAACAGCCTTGGCGACTCTTACGTCAAAGCCTGCGGGAGCGTTAAGACCGGTACCGACGGCAGTGCCGCCGAGTGCAAGCTCCTTAAGCTCGGGAAGAGCGATCTCAAGCAGCTTTTTGTCCTTCTCAAGGCTGGATCTCCAACCCGAGATCTCCTGCGAGAAGGTGATGGGCGTTGCATCCTGAAGATGGGTGCGTCCGCTCTTTACGATGCCCTCGTTTTCCTTTTCAAGTCTCTTGAAGGTGGAGACGAGCAGGTCGATGGCGGGAATGACCTTATCCTCGATGGCGATGACCGCGGCGATGTGCATTGCGGTGGGGAAGGTATCGTTGGAGGACTGGCTCATGTTGATATCGTCATTGGGGTGGCAGAGTTTTGTGCCGGCAATTTCGTTTGCGCGGTTTGCAATGACCTCGTTGGCGTTCATGTTGGACTGTGTGCCGGAACCCGTCTGCCATACTACGAGCGGGAAGTGGGCGTTCAGCTTGCCGGAAATGACCTCGTCGCATGCCTTGGAAATGGCGTCGAGCTTTTCGGCTGTCATCTTTGCGGGCTTCAGCTCACTGTTGGCAACGGCAGCTGCCTTTTTGAGTATTCCGAAGGCGTGGATGATCTCCTGCGGCATGGTCTCGATGCCCACGCCGATGTTGAAGTTCTCATGGCTTCTTTCGGTCTGTGCCGCCCAATATACATTGGCGGGAACCTTGACTTCGCCCATAGAATCGTGTTCGATACGGTATTCCATTTTTCTTCTCTCTTTCTTGTATAAAAGATTTTTAATAATGAATCGATTTTTTCGCGCCATGCGGTGATTTTTGGCGATTTTGCCTGTTTTTGAGCAAGATTCGTGCTGAAATCGCCATCAACGCACATCACGCGCATTATAAGATAATTATATCACTTCGTTATAAAACTGTCAATCCCATGACGACACATTTCACGAAAAAAAGACAACAATATTCGCGCCCCCGCGAGGGTGAAAAACTGTGCAAAAAGACACAAGGCGCAAAGGTGGAAAAAAGCGGCGCGGTGAGACCGCAAGGAGACGTTATATATAAAGGTCAACAGACGTGATCTACATTAATTATCATATATTTTCCTGCGGCTGTCGGTCGCCGGCGGTGAGCGCCTCTTTTCGGGCTTCCTTCGCCCACGCGTATATCTCTTCCGTGGCAAATGACAGCTTGGTTATCGCATCGCGCTTTGAAAGATAGCACCAGAAGCTGTCGTCCTGCGTGGAGATATCCACACAGTCGCCCCTGCCGAGATAATCGTATTCGATATGCACGCTGTCAAGCTCGGCGGGCTTTTTCGTCACGGTGACGCTCCCGCGCCCGTAATAATCCGGCACCTCGATAACGGTCCCCTCCGGAGTCTGGATGAGTCTTCCCTCCCCCTGGCTGTAAAACTTCTTCCAGCCCGGCAGAGTCTCGATGCGCACGCGGTCCTCAAAGCGGTAGCTCCCGTCGCGTATCTCGCGCCGGACGCACTCGCGCTCCCACGCCGACCAGTCCGGGATATGCGAAAAGACCGTCTCCCCGCCGTCGGTCGCGGCAAGCGAGCCGTCGGTCTTCATCTCCCAGCGTGCGCCGCAGTCGGGACACCACAGCTCGGCGCCGCCCGACTCCATCCTGCCCTCGGCTCCGCACCGCGCGCATTTGTAAAGCAGTGAATGCAGCCCCTTTGCGCGCTCCGGGTGGTCGATGATCACCCCATGCTCGCGCTGCCAGCGGAAATCGTCATAGCTGAAGCTCTCGCGTATGCGGCGGTTGATCTCGTCCCTTGTGAGCGTGCGCGTCTCCTCGGCGCTGACAATACAGGTCATGTCCGCCTCGACATAGCTGCCCTTGTTTATCTTGTTCCACTGCGGGCAGGTGATGAAATTCCCATGTATGGCAAGGGTCACGACCGGAACGCGCAGCATCCTTGCCAGCGAGCCGAGCGAATCGGGCAGGTACGAGGTACAGCCGTCAAGCGAATATCTCGCCTCCGGGAAAAGCACGAACACCGTGCCGAGCTTGTCAACGCAGTATTTTATATTGCGTATAAGGTTTATATCATGTATGAATTTGCGCTTGGCAAGCACACCGAGGCGCTTCATGAGCGGCAGCGAGTATGTATTGAAGCCCTCAAGCGTCATAACGTTGTTTACGGGCTGCGGGTGTGTGGCGCGCAGCATGATGTTGAAATCCACCATTGAAGAATGCGTGACGAGCAACAGATACGGCTTGCCCTCAACATCCTCCATGCCGTGCTTGCGTATGACCGCGCCGCGCCGGTGCAGGTCGGGGAAGGATATGAGCCTCTTTGCCAATCCGAGCAGAAATGTCGGACGTTTCGGCTTTGCGGCAAAATCAAAATGCTCGACCGTGCCGTTTTTGGGATATGGATACGCTTTCATGACCTCTTCCTTTCTGTTCTGCCTCCGGCATCAAAGAGTGATATCGGCATTGTCGCGGCGGAATTTGCCCGGCGTCACGCCCTCCTCGCGGCGGAATACGTCGGTAAAATAGGACTGCGAGTCAAAGCCGCACATGCCAGCGATCTCGGAAAGCGGAAGCGAGGTGTTTATCAGCAGCTTCTGCGCCTCGCGCATGCGCACATCAAGCAGATAGCGCGCAGGAGTGACGCCTATGGAATTTTTGAATATAAGGTGGAAATACGACGGGCTGATATGCGCCGATGCCGCAATATCGCCGAGCGTGAGCGGAGAGGCAAAATTTTCGCGCATATACTCGGTGGCGCTCATGATATTGTGCGAAAAGCGGCGGTATTTTTCGTCTATCGACCCCAACAGCTTGCCCGCCGAATATATGGCGCTGATAAGCTCCATCAACTTGCCGGTGCAGTAAAGCTCATAGCCGTCTTCGTGCTTTGCCCACGCGCCCGTCATGGCGCGGAAGATATGCGGCGCGCGCGTTTCGTCACCCAGCCGCAGGCTTACCTGCAGCGGGCGCAGATATTTATCCTCGAATTCGCGGTCATGACAGATAAAATGCACATACTGGCACTCAAAATGCCCCTTTGTGTAGCGCCGCTGACCCGGATGAGCCACAAGTATGCGCCCGACCTCGCACGGGATAGCGTCGCCGTTGACATAGTTCACCCCGCCCATGGCGGCGGTGCACAGCTCGATCTCATAGGTCGGGACCGTGCGCGCAGGCGAAAAAAGCGTCTTTCTGACGTCGCTCGAATTATATGTACGTGTAGCTAAGATCTCAAGTCCGAATACCATACCCTTCCCCCGATCCACAATAATATGATTTCAACATTTTCTCGTACTATTTTGATATAAAAGAATATCCGCTCGCGGTATAATGTTCTCGTATGATTATAATACATAAATTGTCTTTAGTCAATACCGTAATGGGTGGATAGGCGTTTTTTTCGGTCATTTTGCACTTTTTGCGCAGCATAACGGAAAAACGGTCGGCTGCCGCAGAGACGGGCGTGGCTTTTGACGCGAAAGGGGAATAATAAAATGACGGAAATTTTCCGCAGACCCAAAATAGGCGTTCTGCTTATAGAGGCGGAACGCTTCCGCGAGCTTGGCGAAGGCACCGCGCGCGGCACGTATGCCGCCCGCAAGGATGAAGAAACGGCTTCCTACATAAAAAAGATAGAAGAATTTGCCGACGTAGTTTATCCCGGTCCCGTATGGGAGCGCGACGGCGCCGAACGCGCGGCGCGGCTCTTTTACAACGAGGGCGTTGACTGCGTTGCAGCAGGCTTCCTCTCATGGGCAGAGGACTTTGCATGGATACGCTTTTTGCGCGAGCTGCCCCCCATGCCGCTCTTTTTCATGTCGGTCGTGAGGAATTCCCTCTCCATCACCGACACAAACGATGAGGATCAGTTCATAGACTTTCTTTCCGCCGGCGCGCTCGTCGGCTTCCAGGAAGCCAGCGGCTCCTTCCGCCGTTTTGACCGCCCGATGAGCGATATGGCTATCGGCACTCTTGACGCGGTAACGGAAAAGCTGAAGGTGTTTGCCGCCGCCGCGCGTGTGCGTTCAACGCTGCGCCGCTCCCGCATATCGCTGCTTTCCTGCTTCAACGAGGCGATGTGGGCGACATATCTCGATCCCTACAATCTTTTTATGAAGATGGGTCCCGAGATACACTTCCTTTCGATATCCGAGCTTGTGAACGAGATAAACGTCACCTCCGACGAGACGGTGGCAGGCATAGTAAAGGAGCTTACGAGCGAGCATGAGGTCTACCCGAACGTAGATATGGCAAAGCTCGACGCGTCGGTCCGCGCCTCCTACGCCATGGAGCGGATAGCCGCAAAAGCCGACACCGATCTGCTCGTGCTCAACGATATCGACACCGTGCTATTCCGCGAGGTCGGTCTGCGCCCCGGCTTTGCGCCCACGAGCGCCGACCTGCCCCTTGTCACCGTCCCCGAGGGCGACATAGGCGGCGGACTTGCCACCTACATTCTTCACGCCCTGACCGGACGCCGCTCAAACTTCATTGAGCCGTTTTACATAGACCACACGCGCGGTGCGTTCGTTGCGGGACATGCAGGCCCCAACGATTACCGCGATCCCGAGGGCAGGATGATAATAGCGCGCGACGAGCGCTTTGCAAAGAGCGGCTGGAAATATGCCGGCGCGCCGTTTGCATGGTATGTCTTCCCCGAGGGAGAAAAGACCATGCTCCATATGTCCGAGAAAAACGGCAGAATGAAAATGGTGACGACGGTGGTCGATTGCCTGCCCACAAAGCACTACCTTGCCTCCTACTCGCACGCCGATTTCGCTCCGCGCGGAATGTCGCCGGAGGAGCTGTTCGCTCGCATCGGCGCGTGCGGCGTGACGCAGCACTACGGCATCGCCCCCGGCGATGTTACAGCCGAGCTTGAGGCGCTGGCGCATATGCTCGACATCGACTTTTACAGGATATGAGGCGGTGCGGCATGAGCAAGAAAAAAATACTTCTTATAACTTACGACAACTGCGACGACAGCGAAGTGCTTTATCCTCTCTTCCGTATGCGCGAGGCGGGCTACACCGTTGACGTTGCATCGATGGAAAAGCGCACGATAAAGGCAAAATACCACTTTACGGTGGACGCCACGCTTCTTCTTGACGAAGTAGACCCCTCGGAATACGCGGGACTCATCCTGCCCGGCGGGACCGCCCCCGAGAAGATCCGCCAGCAGGCGGCGGCGCTTGAGATAACAAAATATTTCGACCGCAACCACCTTCCAATAGCAGCCATCTGCCACGGTCCGCTGATACTTATCAGCGCCGGCACGCTGCGCGGCAGAAAATGCACCTGCTACCCCGGCATACGCGACGATCTTATAAACGCCGGCGGACTTTACGAAAACGCCGAGGTCGTGGTGGACGGTACGCTCGTCACATCGCGCCGCCCCGAGGACCTTCCCGCCCTCATGCGCGAATTCGTCGCCCTGCTCGAAAAAAACGATAACCGATCTATATTCTAAGGAGATAAAACCATGTCATTTATGTTCAATCCCTTCCCCTACGACGATCCCAATGCGATAAACCGCATCGACGCCACGGGTATCGATACCGCGACCGCATCCGTCGGAAACGACGCCGTGAGCCGCACGCTTGCCGCGATCGTCAAAAAAGGCGGCATAATAGCTCTTGACGGCTACACCACGGCACCGTTCGACGCCATCCTCGCCCTTGCGGGCGACGTGCGCAAAATAGCCGTTTCGTCTGTCCTCAAATCCCCCGCAGAGCTGCGCGAGCTTTTCCGCGACAATCTCCCCGAGGACCGCAAAAAGGACCCCGTGCTGCTTTACGGCAAGCTCTTCAAGGCGGGATATGCCGGAATGTTCGACAAAGCAAAGCTTGACGCCCTCAAAAATACGCTTGAGGAAGCAAAAAAGGCGGGCGAGACGCTTGTGCTCTGGGGCTTCGGCGCGCTCTCCGAGGAGCTTTACCCCTACGCCGACACACGCATATTCTGCGACATCACCCCCAAGCGTGCAGTCCTCAACATCAAAAAAGGCGGCTTCCGCAACCTCGGCTCGGACGAGGACCTGCCCTTCAAGGCTACGATGCGCCGATGCTACTATGTTGACTTTGAGCTTGCCTTTACCCTCCGCTCAAAGCTGCTTGCCGCGCACGATATCGACTTTTACATCTGCGGCGACAAAGCCGAGGCGCTCACCATGCTGCCCGCCTCCCTGCTCTTCGCCCTCATCGACCGTACAATAGAATCCCCCTTCCGTCAGCGCCCGGTATATCTTGAGGGCGTATGGGGCGGATATTACACCATGGGCGTGCGCAATCTGCCCGACACCATGAAAAACTGCGCATGGGTCTTCGATATGATCCCGATGGAGGTCTCCACCGTTATCGAGGCGGGCGATCTTACAGTTGAGGTCCCCTTCTACACCGTTGTTTCCTCCTTCGGCGAAAAGCTCATGGGCAAGCAGTGCCTTGATGAGTTCCACGGCTTCTTCCCCATCCGCTTCAACTATGACGACACCTTCCACGCCGCCGGAAATATGTCGGTACAGCTCCATCCGGGCGCGGAATTCGTTACGAAGGAGAACGGCGAGCTTGGCAGACAGGATGAAAGCTACTATGTTTTTGTTACCGGTCAGGGCGCACGCACCTACCTCGGTTTCCGCGACGGCGTTGACGTGGACGAATTCGTTGAAGAGGTAAAGAAGAGCGAAAAGGAACACACCGAGATCGACTACAAAAAGTACATTTACGGCGTACACAGCGAGCCGGGAACACAGGTCATGATCCCCGCGGGAACGATACACGCATCGGGTCAGAACCAGGTCATACTTGAGATAGGCTCGCTCACCGTCGGCTCGTACACCTACAAGATGTACGACTACCTGCGCCGCGACCTTGACGGCAATCCCCGCCCGATACATTCCTATTACGGCTCGCTCAACCTCAACCATGGCATGACCGAGACGTATGTCAAGGAAAATCTCGTGAACGGCAGAAAGAGAGTTCTGCGCGAAGATGAAAACGGCAAGGAGATCGTTGTAGGCGAGTGCGATCAGCTTTATTTCTCGCTGCGCAACCTCGTTTTCGGCGATTACTTCACCGATGACACCAAGCGCTATTCGGAAAGCGGCGACTTCTGCGTTTATGCCCTTATCGACGGAGAGGATGTCACCGTAAGAAGCAAGGCGCACCCCGAGCGTCAGTTCAGAATGAAATATATGGACATGGTGGTCATTCCCGCATCCATGGGTGAGGTCGAGCTTATAAACAACAAGCCCGGCACATGGACGGTAATGCACAAGACCATGCTCAAGCGCGGAGTATAATGAAAAAATGCATTTATGCGCTCGATGCCGGCGGCAGCTTTCTCAAATGCGGACTCGTGGATGAGGACCTGCGGGTGATACCCGGTTCGCACGATAAGGAAGCGGCGGACTCCTCCGGCGGCTCGCCGGAGAGCATCCGCGCCGCATACCGCGCGCTTTCCGCGCGCGCCAACGCGCGCGCGGCGGCGGCAGGATATGAGATATCCGCCGTAGGAATGGACACGCCCGGTCCATTTGATTATAAAACGGGGACCTTCCGCATGACGCATAAGTACACAGCGCTTTACGGCATGTCCGTACTGCCGTGGTTTGGCGAGGACTTCCCCGGACTGCGCGTGCATATAATGCACGACTCGGCGGCGTTCATCCTCGGTGCGTCACGCGCATTGCCGGACGGAGCGGGCAGCCGGGGCTGCGTTGCCGCAGTCATGCTCGGCACAGGGCTGGGCTTTGCGCTGATGCGGGACGGAAAGCCGCTGCTCGCAGAAAACGGAGGTCCGGCGGTAAGCATATACCGCGCGCCGTTGCACGGCACCGAGGCGGAGGAGCTTATTTCGGCTCGCGGCATCGTAAGGCGGTACGCGGATGCCGCCGGCATTGCCGGTCGGACGACCGGTCATATGCCGGACGCACGCGAGATCGCCGAACGCGCCGCGGCGGGAGATGCGACAGCCGCGCAGGTATATGCAGAGACAGGAAGCCTGCTCGGCGAGCTGCTCGCGCCGATACTCGGTGAATACGGTGCGCATACACTTATGCTCGGCGGGCAGATATCACGCGATGCCGCGCTGTTTCTGCCGGAGCTGAGGCGGGCGCTCGGCAACAGCCGGATATCTATCGCCGAAGCCGCAAATGCGGAGGACGCGCACCTCATAGGCGCCGCAATGGGCGCGATAAAATAATGGAAACCACCGTTATCGCATTAAAAATGCCGGTACACTGACCGGAAATTCTTAGGGGCTGTTAAAAACTCAATGTTTTTAACAGCCCCATATTTTTATTCGACGCTCTCTTCAAGACTCTCGCGGGAGCGGAAAAGAAGCGAAATGCACCAAAGACCCGCCAGACCCACAACAGTATAGATTATGCGCGCGGCGATCGACGTCTGCCCGCCGCATATCCAGGCAACGATGTCGAACTTGAAAAGCCCCACACTGCCCCAGTTGAGAGAACCGATTATCGCAATTATCATTGCGATCCTGTCCATAACCATATTTATTTACCTCCAAAGGATGTAATAGCCTTACGGCTTCACAATGGAGTATTTCCAATATGGTGAAAGGTTATACCAGACGAGGAGAGAAAGTGATATACGGCGGGGGATTTAGTTATGATAAGATTTCGAAGTTCAGTTGCCCCGCCTCGTCAAGTCGCTTACGCGCCTTGACCAAAGTTATTGTAGTGATATATCGCTTGCGCGATGTGATATATTCCGCTACGCGGAATGTAATACCTTTCTGTCACGCAAGTGCGTGACAGAAAGGTGATATCCGCTTCGCGGGTGTGTGGTAGATTTCCGCAAGCGGAAATCTTCATTATTAATTTGTCGTAAAAACTAAAAAAGAGAGCGGATATAAATTGATATGTACCCCCAATTCCGGTTGTCCAGAATTGGGGGTACATATCAAGTCTGCTCTATTTTTCGCCGGTAAGTTACTTCATGTTCAGATGTAACTAAAGACAGGAAGTAGATAAGAATTAGCACTCATTTCGCCATCGAGGTATGCGGCTACAAATCTGCTCAAACGCCACCCGAGCCCAAAAAAATCACCCGAGTTTAGAAAAAATAGGGGAGCGGGAGACGGCGGTCCAGAGGAGAGAGATGATGTACGCCTGGGCGAGACGGACTATGACCTCTTCAATGACGCGCGGTATAAGGAGAACGAGCAGAGCGCGGTCCGCCCATGCGGGCACGAAAATGCGGAGGATAAAGGTGTTCACTGTGGTCACAAGAAGCCCCGCAACGGCCGTGCAGAGAGCGATCTTGAGGAAGGAAAACGCCGCCTTGCCGTCGCCGCTCGACTTTTTTTCGGTGTACGCCGATACCGCTATGTTGAGAAGAATGAAAATTATCCCAAAAGAACCGGCGAGAGTACAGCCGAGAACGACCGTGTTGATGCCGGAGGCAAGGTTTTTGCGGTAGTTGTCGGACTGCGCAAAGGTGAAACCGAGACATTCAAACTGCATATGCTCACTAACACCGTCGGCGGAGGGAATGACACGCGGCTCGCCGAAAAAGTCACTGTTGGCTTCGCGGAATTCGAAACCCGCGGAGGAGGCAAATTTTTCGGCTGCACTGCCCTTGATACCAATGATGACGACGCCTTTTTCGCCGCCGAACGCATCGTCGGGTATCGTCTTGTAGCCGGCAGGGATGTAAATACTCCCGGACGCGTTTTTCAGCGCGCCGGAGGCTACGGCGGTCACATTGCGCTCTTCGCCGTTTACCGAGACAGCGGCGGGAAGCTCGCCTGCGCCGTCCGGAATTTCGGTCAGGGTTAGATTTTTCGAATCCTTTGAGTAGCGTGAAAGACCGACCGTGAAGCGCGAAAGCGAGGAGAGAGGCATGGCGTCAAGCTCGGCGCGTGATGGAAGCTCGGCGCGGGTGACAAAAAATCCGCCGGTCACACCGTCGCGCATGAGAGCCGTTCCGGTGGCAACGCCGAAAAATAAGATGACCGAAAAAATCGAGAGGAGAGCTATGCGCAGAGGGCGCGAGGCTCGCCGGCTCGCCGCACGCCATAAAAATCCGATAGTGCAGCCGCCGGCAAACGCCGTTAACGTCAGCCACGGTATGTAGGCGCCGTCCGGCGCCAGAAAATGACCGATAAGATCGGTCAGCGCGCTTGCCGCGCCGCCCCAAAGGGGACCGCACAGCGCGGCGGGGAAGAAGTTGAATATCCCGCCAAGCCCTATTTTTATCCCTAGCCCCGGAATGTTGAGCGCAAGATTCGTAAAGCACTTCAGCACGACGGCAAACGCCGTGCACACAGCCGTTACGGTCAGCTTGCGCAGCAATATTTTAGGATCTTTCGTAAATGATGAGCCCTGCATTTCCGTGACCTCCTTATGTTTTTTTGTATTTTTGCAGAATTATACGCCGTAAAAATGCGGATCGGCGGCTTGCGACCGCCGATCGCCGGGGAAGAATATGTTTTTGTTATTTTACAGCGTCTTTTTTGATCCAGCTTATCAGCTCGTCAAGGTGCGAGAAGGACGGATAACCGACCGAGCTTACCTTGGGACGCTGAGCGTTGGTCATTACAAGACCGGTCTCGTAGTCGAGCTGACGCGGCTCGTATTCCTCGTTTTCGCGCTGGCGTGTCCAGCCGGTGTACATCCAGGAGGGGGTCCTGCCGTCAAGCCGCCACGGACGGGTCTCCCAATAATATGCGCGGAAGGGGTCGCGGTTGACATTCATCTTCTGGATGAGCTCCTCGTGCATCTCGTTGCGCACGGCGGCGTATGCCTCGTCGTTTATGAGGTTGCGGCACTCGTAGGGGTCAGCCTCGGTGTCGTAAAGCTCGTCGTCAGACAAAAGGTTGATGACCAGCTTCATCTTGCCCTTGACAAGGCAGCGCATGAGCTGAAGTCCGCCGTAATTGTCGTGGTCTACCTCAAATCTGCCGAATTCGATGAGGAAGGAATCGTCGGCGGGAGCGTTTGTGTCGTAAGCGGTGCCGAGAATGCTGCCGCCCTCAAACTGCGCGGGGATGGGAAGACCGAAATATTCCATGATGGTGGGGCAGACGTTGATGTGGGAAACGGGCTGACGGTCGTAAACGGCGCCGGAAAGTCCGCCCGGCATGCGCATGATAAAGGGGATGCGCGCCACGTCGTCATATGCGGCGGGACCCTTGGCAAAGAGGCAGTGACTGCCGAGAAGATCGCCGTGGTCGGAGGTGTACATGATGGCGGCGTCGGAGGGCGCGGCGTCAACTACCTTGCCTATAAGGCTGTCGGCGTAGGAGTTGCAGCCGAAATAGTATTTGTTTTTGATCTTGAATTTCTCGCGGTCGGGGTGAGGCTTCTGCGCCGCCCATACCTTTTGGTGTATCGGCTTGCCCTCAAGCGTGTCGTATACGGCGGGGGACTTGGGGAATTCATAGTCGCGGTACATCGAGGCGTAGGGCTCGGGGCAAAGGAAGGGTCCGTGAGGCTCGTCAAAGGAGACGACGAGGAAATAATCGTCGTCGCGGTGCTTTTCCATAAAGTCGAGCGCACGGGTCATCACGCGCCAGCCGTATGTAAATTCGGGGTCAACGTTTTCGTAGTCCATGGTCTGCGAAAGACGGGATTTTATGCGGTCGTGGTCGCTGCCCAGCTCCGCAAGATAGCGGCGCATGTCGTACCAGTAGTCGGGGTCCCAGCCGTCGGGGCATATACCGTTGCCGAAGTAGTCGCTTCCGTCAAGATGCCATTTGCCGATGTAGGCGGTGTGGAAGCCGTTGTCGTGCAGGCGCTGACCGATGGTGTGAACATTGTCGCCAAGGGGCATGCAGTTTGCCCATGAGCCGCAGGAGGAGGGGTAAACGCCGGTAAAAAGTCCGGCGCGTGCGGGACCGCATACCGGCTGTGTGGTGTACGCGCGCTCGTATCTTACGCCCGATGCGGCAAGCGCGTCGATCGCGGGGGTGGAAAGCCCGGTCTGACGGTAGCAATTCACCATGTCCCAACGCTGAGTGTCGGTCATGATGAAGATCATTTGTTTTTTCATTCGTTTTTCTGCCTTTCCCGCATTGTGCCGCGGATGTTTTCTACATTAATTAATATTATAGCATACAGAGGGGAAGAAATCAAGGATAAAATGATATACGGCTTACGCCGTGTGATATATTCTGCTTCTGCGAAGCAGAATGTGATATACCGCTGACGCGGTGTGATATCCGCCGGCGGGGGATTTAGTTGTATTAAGATTTCGAGGTTTGGTTACCCCGCCTCGTCAAGTCGCTTGCGCGCCTTGACCAAAGCATTTCAAAGCCGTATCGCGCCACCTCCCCGGAATACGATGGACTAATGAAGATTTCCGCTGACGCGAAAATCAAAGATTTCGCCGCGGCGAAATCTTCATTAGTCTTCTTTACAGAAACAAAAAAATCAAATATAAATCTGTTCATGCTTCACCGACAAGGTTCTTCATGTTCAGATGTTACTATGGACGTGTAGTAGACATGAATCTGCACCGTATGATAAATGTTGTCTTGGCGTTAAGACGCGTAAAATTCTACAACAGAACTTTGACCAAGACGCCGTAGGCGACTTGGTGTGGTGCGGTAACATGAACTGAAAAAATATTGCAGTCTATATTCCGCACCGCTTAACTCGGCAGGGTAACAGAACGCTGAAATTTGCTTTATACTTTATTCCCTGCCTACGGTCGGGGTATGCGGCTCAAAATCCGCAGAAACGTCACCCGAGCCCAAAAAAGGTATTGAAATTTTGCGGGAATATGTTATAATATAAGAGGAAGGGTGCGCGCGGGGGAGGAAAAGGCGCGCGAGACCGAAAAAACAGCCTGACAGCCCGGAAAAAGCAGACAGTTCTTTGACCTAAGGGAGAAGCGGCAGATGAGTTTTTATAAAAGAGCGTCGGCATTTTTGTTTGACGCTATATTGTTGGCAGTGCTTGCCGTGGGGCTGGCGCTGATATTGTCCGCAGTGACGGGATATGACCGCCGCGCCGCGGAAATGGAAAAGATATATAAGGACGCAGAAGAAAAATACGGCGTCAGCTTTGATATCACCGAGGAGGAGTACCGCGCAATGTCCGATGAGGAACGCGCAAGGTACGACGAGGCAGCCGCGGCGCTGAACGCGGACGAAAATACCGTGCAAACATACGGTATCGTCGTAGAGCTTACTGTACTGATATTGTCGCTGTCGCTTTTCTTTGCGTTTATGATATTGGAATTCGCCCTGCCGCTCATACTCGGCGAGGGGAGAACACTGGGGAAAAAGATATTCGGTATATGCGTGTGCCGCGCGGACTCGGTGCGCGTAACTCCCGTGGCGCTTTTTGTGAGGTCGATCCTCGGTAAATATACGATAGAAACAATGATACCCGTGCTCATAGCCGTGATGATATATTTCAGAATGCTCGGTATCGTAGGCACCGTGGTGATAGCGCTGATATGCCTGTTGCAGGTGATCCTTACGGCGGTAACAAAGGCACATACGCCGATACACGATCTTATAGCGGGCACCGTTACGGCGGATTATGCCACACAGCGGATATTTGAAAGCACTGACGCGCTTGTAGAATATAAAAGACAGCTTGCGGCGGAGGAAGCCGCGAGAAGCGAATATTAAGAAAGGTGGAGCGGAAAAGACAATGAAAATCGTCTTGCAGAACGTAACAAAGATCTTCCCGAGCCGGAACAAAAAATCAAATGAGGAGGTCGTGGCGGTAAACGATTTCAACATCGAAGTGCCGGACGGTAAGCTGATAGGACTTCTCGGTCCCTCGGGCTGCGGCAAAAGCACAACGCTTTATATGATCTCCGGACTCCAGACCCCCACAAAGGGCAAAATATTCTTCGGCGAGGACGATGTAACGGCGCTCTCGCCCGAAAACCGCGGTGTAGGACTGGTCTTTCAGAACTATGCCCTTTATCCGCACCTTACGGTAAAGCAGAACATTCTTTTCCCGCTTCAAAACCTCAAGGGAGCGGATAAGCTCACAAAGGACGAAATGCTGAAGCGCGCCGAGGAAGCGGCACGCCTTGTGCAGATAGACGAACTGCTCGACAGAAAGCCGAACGAGCTGTCCGGCGGTCAGCAGCAGAGAGTCGCAATAGCGCGCGCACTTGTAAAAATGCCGCGCGTGCTCCTGCTTGACGAGCCTCTCTCAAACCTTGACGCAAGACTGAGACTCCAAACGCGCGAGGAGATACGCCGCATCCAGCGCGAAACAAAAATAACCACGGTGTTCGTAACACATGACCAGGAAGAGGCAATGAGCATCTCGGATATGATAGTGGTCATGAAAAAGGGCGTCGTGCAGCAGGTCGGCGAGCCGCAGAGCGTGTATGACGACCCGGTGAACCTCTTCGTGGCAAAATTCCTCGGTACGCCGCCGATCAACGTTTTCGCCGGCAGCGTAAAGGGAGAAAAGCTTTACATAGGCGACGAGGCAGTGCTCGACGTAAAGGGCGCGCCGGACGGCGAGGTCTGGGCGGCAGTCCGTCCCGAGGGCTTTATACTGAATGACGCGGGCAGATTCACCTGCGAGCTTTCCGGCGTTGAGGTCATGGGACGCGACGTGAGCATAGTTTCGCACCACGCGGCTTCCGCAAACCCGGTCGTGCGGTCGATAATCGGCTCGGATAATAAGGTGGATACCGCCTCGGCTACCGTAAAGTTCGACCTCAAGCCCAACAAAACGTTTATATTCAAAAAAGAAACCGAAGAAAGAATTTATTTCGGAGAATAAATCATGGAAAGAAAAAATCAGTACAAGGCGTGGCTTTATCTGTCGCCCGCGATCGTTCTTTTGCTGATCTTCACCGTGTGGCCGATAATAAATACGGTGAGAATGGCGTTCCTTGAGGGTTACAGCGGACTTATGGCTGTCGGCGGAGCGTCGTTCAAATTCGGTATCGGCAACTTCGTCAAGGTCATAAAGTATCAGCGCTTCCTTCAGTGCCTTAAAAATACCGTGCTGCTTTGCGTGTGGACGGTCCCGCTTTCGACAGTGATCGCGCTGCTCATAGCGGTCGGACTCAACTCGATAAGGAGATTCCAGAAGATACTGCAAACGATATTCTTCCTGCCCTATGTCACCAACTCGATAGCCATAGGCATGGTCTTTGCGGCAATGTTCAATATCGTCGGCAGCTTTTTCGGGACCGAGAACGAGCTTATCGTCACCGCCGGTATCATAAACAACGTAATAGAGTTTTTCGGCGGACATGCAGTGAACTGGATAAACGCAGGCTCGTCATATACCGCAAACATGGCGGTAATGATAATCTACATAGTCTGGAACGCACTGCCCTTTAAGATACTTATCCTGCTTGGCGGATTGCAGAGCATAAACCGCCAGTACTACGACGCCGCGCGCATCGACGGCACCTCGCGCCGCCGCATATTCACAAGGATCACCGTGCCGCTGCTCTCGCCCATGCTTGCTTATGTCATAATAACGGGCTTTATCGGCGGCTTCAAGGAATATACCAGCATAGTGGGTATATTCGGCGAGAAGATGGGACCCGCCGACGACGCGGGACGCCTCAACACGATGGTGGGCTTTGTTTACGACGCGCTTGAAAACGACAATCAGGGACGCGCCAGCGCCGCCGCGCTGATACTCTTTATGATAATCCTTGCCGTGACTCTTGTTAACCTTCAGGTCAGCAAGAAGCGGGTACATTATTGACGGGAGGGACCTGAAATGTCTGATAAAAATACTGTCGTAATGCACGAGAGGGATCTTGCCAAGACCTCCGCAAAGCAGAAGGTCGGTAAGGTCGCCGTTATGGTGGGGACGTATCTGTTTCTTATCATAGTTGCGGTGTGCGTGCTATTCCCATTTTACTGGATGATAAACTCATCGCTCAAAACGCTTGCCGAGTACCGCGAGCCTGTGCCGACCTTCTGGCCGAAGCAGGTCATGTTCGGCAACTACGCCGAGGCGTTTACTACCGCAAATCTCGGTAAGCTGTTCCTCAATACCGCGTATGTCGGTATAGTTTCGACAATTCTGTCGCTCATCATCACGGTGCTGTCAGCTTTCGCCTTCGCACGCCTTGAATTCAAAGGCAAAAACCTTATGTTCTCGGCAATGCTGGCGACGATGATGATCCCCGGCGAGCTTTTTACCATTACAAACTACATAACCGTCACGGATCTCGGATGGCGCAATACGTATACCGTTCTTATCGTGCCCTTCCTTGTCAGCGTTTTTTACATTTATCTTTTGAGGCAGAACTTCATGCAGATCCCCAACGAGCTGTATCTTGCCGCAAAGGTGGACGGCACGAGCGACCTCAAGTATCTGTGGAAGGTGATGATACCGCTGTCGCTGCCGACGCTGATATCGATAACGATACTCAAAATGATGGGCGCATGGAACTCCTACATCTGGCCGCGACTCGTGGCAAACGATGAGGCGCACCGGCTCATAACAAACGGTCTGCGCAATGCGTTCACCGAGACGAGCGGAGACGTGAACTACCCCGTGCAGATGGCGGCTGTCGCGCTCGTTTCTCTGCCGCTCTTCCTGGTGTTCCTGTTCCTGCGCAAGTATATCATGCAGGGCGTGAGCAGAAGCGGGATAAAAGGGTGATATATTCTGCTTCGCAGAATGTGATATACGGCTTCGCCGTGTGATATCTTGCTGTCACGCATTCGCGTGACAGCAAGGTGATACCCGCTGCGCGGATTGAGGTAGATTTCCTCAAGCGGAAATCTTCATTTTTCTCCGTCAACGGACGGAGAAAAATCATAAATCTGCATTTACTTCGCCGGAAAGTTACTTCATGTTCAGATATAACTAAGGACGTGTAGTAGATATGAATCTGTACTAACTTCACGGTCCGGGGGTATGAAGCTACAAATTTGCAGAAACGTCACCCGAGATCAAAAAACAT